>Ga0008651_10001865_pt1 | contig 11914 bp, 14 predicted proteins | sample SaaInlV_200m_DNA_6_FD_59173 | JGI IMG/M metagenome (GOLD analysis project Ga0008651, IMG submission 59173) | Marine microbial communities from expanding oxygen minimum zones in the Saanich Inlet - SI037_S2LV_200m_DNA | ecosystem: Environmental > Aquatic > Marine > Intertidal zone ...
TCTACTAAAACGGCGAATGTTCTGCCCCAGACCCCGCCGTACTTTTTATTTCCCCTATTGAAAAAAACAGAACTAAAACTACTTCAATTCAATTGATACTACCATTTCAACATCTTCACGTAAAATTGTAAAGTTAAGTTCGTCACCTGTTTGGTACTGAGCAATCAGTTCAGAAACTGTTTTAGTTTGATTTATTTCTTCATTTTCAATTTTTATAATAATATCATTCGGTAATAAAATTCCCTTGGCTGGACTGTTCGTCAAAACACCGGCAGATGTGATCTGCGCACCTTTCTTCATTTCAATCGTTGGATTTAATAACTGATAATAATCATAATACAAAATTCCCAAATAAGGAGCACTGTACTCATTATCAGAACCAATCACTCGCATAGCAGGAAAAGTATAATCAATCGGCAACACCTTGCCAGAAGCATCAACTAACAAACCAATCATCTCGCCTTCTAAATTTATAATTGGAGTTCCGATAAAATCAGAATCCAACTCAGTCTGTAAATGAATATAGTTATAGTAATCCTCACTTGAATGAACGAACTGACCTAATGTTTGATTTTTCAATGAAACTAAATTCTCAATACGACTAGCCTTAATATTACCATCCTCACCAAACAGAACAACGTTCTGTCCTTTTATTAAATCTTTTTTAGTAGAAAATTCAATAACTGGCAAATTGCTCTGATCAATCTTGATAAAACTAATTGATAGATCGCTGTAAGTCACGACCTCAACTGATTCAAAAACTTCATTATTACTATCAACGATATAATAAGTTGAGCTCAAATTTGCTGCAACAGTATCACTTGTCATAATCCAACCATCACTCGTAACAATCACTCCCCTACCTAGAAAATCATTTTTCAATAATGTATCAACTTTATTTTCTTGAAACTTTTTATATCTATAAATACTAACAATTGCCGGAGTCGCCTTATTAATCGGTTGCGCAATTCGCTGGTCTTCATCTTTCAAACTTCTCGGTTCACCATCTTCACTTACTAAATCATCAATCTTTTGAGAAAGATCACTGTAACTTTTGAAATTCAAATATGGATCCTTGAGCAAAAATCCATTTACCCAAAGCTCTCCAACCACACCAGCAAGAAAACCAATAATTAATACTGAGATTATAATGAAATAGAAATGTTTTTTATTCATAGGATTTAAAAATATAGGAATTTAACTTAACTCCATTGAGCTGTAAACATGACAATCAATAAAATAATTGAAGCAACAGATAAATGGCTTATAACAAATTTTTTAGTAATTAATGTAAAAAGAAAAGCTTTACTAAACTGCAGCATTAAAGTAAATACAACAGCTAGAATAAAGCCATTCACAAAATATCCTGTTGGTAAATATGAAACCGCTACAAATAATTCACTAATAACGAGCACAATAACAAACACAAAAACAGCACTCTTTTTCAGATTAATTTTATTAATCCAGAAATAATAATAACAGATCAAACCCAGAACAATAATTAAAAACAGCAATAGTAAAAAAAGATCAATGTTCAATAAGGCTAAAAACGCAAACAAGCTCAGAAACAGAAAAAAACTAGTAATAATCACAATATAACTAGATAAACTTTCCAGTGAATACGGTTGATATTTTTGCGGAAAGTATGAATACGTATAGTACTGTCTTAACAAATAGTAGAGTACAAACGCACTAAAGATAGTGACTAAATTATATATATATCCATTAACAATAAAAACCAGAAACAAGAAACTTGCCAAGCAAAAAGCAATCGGCAAAATCACAAATTGAATAAAATTACCTTTGAATTTGTACTTATTAATCACAAAAACAGACAATAAAAGTAGAACTAACTGAATCAGCAAGAACAACCACCACCACTGAAAACTGTCTTTAATAAACAAAATCCCTGCCAACCAAAACGCTGACACAAATCCTAAATATATTTTTTGCAGTAAATACATAGCGGGTAAACATTTGACATTTCACATTTAACATTTTACTTTTAGTCACTTAACATCCGCACTCGAATCAATCTAGAGTTCATCCCAAAGAGCTAATAAGATATCATGTTCTGTCTCAAAATTCAAGTTGTTGATTTCGTATTTTTCTTTAATCAATTTGATCGTATCAACCAACTCTTTTTTAAACTTTATATTTTCATCTGACACATTCATAAAAGAAAATCGACTGTATTCACGATCAACGAACTTTTTCTTTTCAACAATTGTCTCAAACGGTTGCAGGAAATAGACTTGTAGAAATCTTTCAGCATCTTCCTCGAAAGTTAACTGTTTAATTTCAGAATCAACAACTGGAATCTGATCATTGATAATTTGAGGTTCTTGATAAAAATTTCTCAATAAAAAGAACAGTGCAACTGCCAGAATTACAAAAACAATAACAATAATAACAGCGAGCAAGGAGTTCTTATTAAATTTCATAGTTATGAACTTTTTTGAAGAGTAGTTTTACTGTTCCAAATTTCTCGAACAATCACACTAATAGCAGTTGCAACAGGAATCGCCAATAACATACCAATAACACCACCAACCCGAGCACCAATTAGCAGTGCCGTGATACTGAGGATCGGATTCAGACCAACAGCCTTTTGCATGACCTTTGGAACTAATAGATTATTTTCTATCTGTTGAATGATAACAAATAGTATTAAAACAAACAATGCTTTAATTGGAGACTGTGTGAAGGCCAGAAATATTGCAGGAATAGCTGTCAAAGTTGGTCCCAAATAAGGAATAAACTCACCGATTGCAGCGAGCAACGCTAAAACCAGAGCATAATTAACCCCCAATATCATCAGTCCAATATAAACCATTACACCAATAATGAGCGAGAGTATCAGCTGACCTTTTAGCCAGTCACCGATTTTTCGTTGTACTTTGTTAATCAACTGTAAAGTAAATGGCTGGAGTTTATCAGGTAAAATATAAGTTAAAGTTCTTTTGATCGCACTTTCTTCAACTGTCATGTAGAACGTAATTACCAAAACAATCACAAACGAGAAGATGCCACCAAAAATACCTGCCACAGTACCAAAAATATTACTAAACATTCCACCCAGATTAGCTTTAATCGCATTAATACCATCATCTAATTCACCACCAAACCCATGTTCAGCTGAAAAGTTTTTTATATTACCAAAGAAGCTGGATATCTTTTCAAAGTATTGAGGAAAATCATTAGACAACTGACCAACCTGTTGAACGATTGGCGGAATAATCAAAAAGACAACTGTAACGATCACGAAAATAAAAACCAAGTAAATTAGTAAAATACTTAGCCATCGTGGAAATTTAATCCGCTCCATACTATCAACCCAAGGGTCAACCGCACTTGCGAGGATTAAAGAGATAAACAAAATTGCTAGAACCTCTTTGATCATGTATAGAAAAAAGAGAGCCAAAACAATTAAGAAAAATTTTACGATCGATAAGATCGATAAATCAACAAGTTGTCGTTTTTGCATAAGTTATGAGATTAAATGATGTATACATAGATAAGATGAACCAATCTAAATAAAAACCATAGATCCCTCCAGCAAGGTCGGGATGACAAATTTTTATTAAATATTGATACTTTATCTAAGTTTATTATACAATATTTTTATAATTTTAACAAAAAGCTTATCACGTAACACGTAGCACATAGCACGTAACATAAATCGCATTCAAACTATACTTAAAATAAAAAACAGCCGATTTCTCGGCTGGATTTTTTAACTACTAGTTAGTTAGCTCTAAAGAGACAAAAGAAAGGAGGTGTTGAAAGAACATATATCTCAAAGAGCCAACTAATTAGTAGTTAGATTTATACATTTAGGTTGTCCTGCGAATCCGGTGGGATTCACAGGTGGTTGTTTCAAATTTTCAGACTAGGTGTTGATCTGCGCCAAAACACCAAGTCGCCCTCAGGAACCGTCTCCTCCTGTCCTTCTTCATAAACGATAATTGTAAATTTTGGATGCAAGTCGCTATGCAGACGAGATTCTCCAATCTCAACCTCAACAGCAACAGCAGCAGCATTTGTTGAAAAAATCACTCCGCAAAGTGACTGAGCCGCAAAATATTGTTCATTGCCACACATACAAACCTCCCTTGCTAGAAAAACCAAGAAAACAAAAACAACCAAAATGTATAAATTTAGATAAATTGTTAATGAGTACTGATTTTTGAGTATATCACATTTTCCAAAGTCTGTCAAAACGGGTCATCGCAATTAGTTGCATTTTTACTAAAATTAGAATATAATGACGGAGTGAATCGAAGTGAATACAAGTAAATATAAGTGAATATATGCGAGTCTAAGTAAATCTAAGCTCAAAAGACACTTCAACCAATATGAAAGGTATTACAAACAAACAAGCGTACTTTAGCTTTGAAATTCTGGATAAACTAGAAGTTGGTGTTGTATTACATGGATATGAGGTAAAATCAGTAAAAGCTGGTCAAATTAGCTTAAAAGGCTCTTATGTTTCAATTAGAAGCAATCCAAAACCAGAACTATTTTTAATCAATGCAAATATATCAAGATATCCAAAAGCAGGACCACTCCCCGACTACAATCCTGAGAGAGAAAGAAAACTGCTAATTAACAAGTCAGAATTGAATAAATTAATAGGAAAATTAGAGCAAACAGGCTTGACAATCGTACCACTTAAGGTGTATACTAAACGCAATCTCGTAAAGCTTGAGATCGGATTAGCAAAAGGAAAAAAGCTTTATCAGAAGAAACAAGAAAAGAAAAAACAAGACGTTGAAAAGGAAATTCGACGGGCAGTAAAATTCCAGAGATAACGTTTGACATTTAACATTTGACTCAATTTTGAAATTTGTTATTTGCCTGCCTTGCCGAAGCTGAGTAGCGTAGGCAGGTTTGTAATTTGTTATTTGGAATTTGGTGCTTACGTCAGTCCCGGGGATGCTGGGCTTCGACAAGCGATTTTATTCTATTTTGTGCAGAATGAGCTCTTAGCTGCTCATAAAACCGTTAAGAAAATTTTAAGTGCAAATACACTTTCAAGCAAAGTAAAATCATTGTTCGCAATGCCAAGCTTTGCGCCTGTTGCAGTTTAATTTTTAACTCAACCATCGGTCCTCAGATACTCACTATGAGATCACTGGTGTAAACTTAGCGAGTGTAGATTGTAGAAGTTCTCTGGTCTACAATTGAAATCATAATTAGAGATCGAGATTTAACTTTTTTGTCTTGCCTTTAGGTTAAATTTCTAAAAATCAGGCTCGACTAATTCTGTAGAATCAACATAGTTGATTGTTTGGACGCGGGTTCAACTCCCGCCATCTCCACTTCTCGATTCGCTCCACTCACTCGAAGCCTACGGCCTCTAGGAGGGCGAGAGATTATTACCAAAACTATAAATCTGTACAATCTGTATTCAGATCTGTACATCCGTACCCAATGAGAAAATCATACAAATTTAAAAAAAGACAAACAGTAGTGAAGAAGTTTGCGTATAATTGGAAAATAAGATCCAAGGATGTTGTTGTTATTGATTCAGATGGAGAACAACTTGGAGAGATGACGACAAGAGACGCGATTAATATGGCTCAAGAAAAAGGGTTTGATCTTGTAGAAGTACAGCCAACTGCCACTCCTCCAATTTGTAAAGTCATGAACTACGGAAGTTTCCAATACAAAAGAGAAAAACAACTTAAAAAACAAAAAGCTCAAGCAAAAACACTTGATGTAAAAAGTGTTCGAATCTCACTTAAGATCGGAGAACACGATAAACAGACTAGAATCAAACAAGCAAATAAATTTTTAGAAAAAGGTCATAAAATAAAAATCGAATTAATTTTGCGTGGTCGTGAGTTCACTCACATGGACATGGCTAGAAAAATGGTTCGAGATTTCAAAGATGAACTTTCAGTTAATACTCAAGTTGAGCAAGATGTTACGAAACAAGGTAATAAACTGTTCATCATTCTGATTCCGGAGAAGTAATCAGTTAACCGGTTAACCTCGCTTCGCCAGCCCGCAAAGCTACAGCGTTGCTGGAGGGCTGTTAATCAAGTTAACACAGTTAATCATTGACTTAAATTAAAGAATCCTTTATACTATCGAAATCATTACAATAACATGCCAAGGCGGATGAAAGTTATAACTCTGGCTCTCTGTACTAGTCTCTAAAAAGCCTCCTATAGCCTCATATAGCCTCCTAAGTTCATATGGGAAAGATTAAAACAATTAAAGCAGTTACAAAACGAGTAAAAGTAACAAAAACAGGTAAGATCATGAAGAAAAAAGCTGGTCGAGACCATTATAATTCAAGAGAAAAAAGTAAAGTTACAAGAAACAAACGAAGAAAAACTCAGCTTTCAAAAGCAAACGTTAAAAACGTTAGAAACTTTATCCAAAAATAATCAAAAAGTTGAATAGTTGATTTGTTTATTAGTTGATTATTACTACAGTCCAAACTATCAACCAATCAACCTATAAACCAATAAACCACTCCTATGCCTAGAGTAAAAAGAGGAACAATTCATACAAAACGAAGACGTAACATATTAAAAGCTACAAAAGGTTTTCGTCATGGTCGGAAAAAGCTTATCAAACTAGCTAAGACTGCAATGGTTAAAGCTGGAGCATACGCTTACAGAGATAGACGAACCAAGAAAAGAGTTATTCGTAGATTATGGCAAATCAAACTTAATGCAGCTGTTCGAGTGTTCGATCTAAGTTACAGTAAATTCATCCACGCACTTAAATCTAACAAGATTGAAATGGACAGAAAAGTGCTAGCTGACATCGCAGAAAACAATACTGAAATTTTTGCGAAATTAGTAGAAAAGATTAAACCTGCTAAATAAACTTCAATAAAAAAAGATCGACCGTAAAGGTTGATTTTTTTATTTATAAAGAAAAAACACAACGTAAGTTGTGTTTTTTCCCTGGCGGACCGGACGAGACTCGAACTCGCGATCTCCTGCGTGACAGGCAGGTGTGTTAACCAACTACACCACCGATCCAGATATATACATCTAAAAAATGTAATTAGATTATAAACGATTACTAACTTTAAGTCAATAGTTTATTAACAAAACAAAAGGTCTGACTTATGAGGTCAAACCTTTAAATGACTGTCTCTGCACAATATCAAGTGGATGAATCCAGCTCGAAATAGGCAGCTGAGATTTCTTGATTTGTGCCATCCACTCGTTCAAGAACGAGAAATTGATGGTGCCCGACCATGGCCGTTTGATCTTCAGGCACAGCTTTCACGTCGAGAACTCGACATGGACCGCCCCCAAACGTAGCATAGACAGCTGCGTGCAAAGGGTCTTGATATTTCTTCTTGAAAACCACTTTATCACCAACCTTGAAAGTTTGTTTCGCCATCAGTATACCTTTCAGCGAAGGAGGTTGTAAAATCCAGAAACATTGTAGTATATCAGTTATTCTCAAATGTGTCAATAACAAAAAAAATCCCTCGCAGAGATTTTCATGAGTTATCCACTCTGTTCAGCCCGACGGGTTTGCGATCGCCGAGGTGAAACTCTAAAGTGGGTTCATAAAAATACAGATTCTACGAGGGGTGATCTAGCCAAACGAGCAACTTCAGAAGCAACATCTGAATCGGACATAGGTTCGAAGCCACTACTGTGCTGACCAAATCAATCGTTATTATAGTGGATAAAGCCACTTGTGTCAAGGGATACGAATGACGCGATGCTAATCCACGAATCACACGAATGCCACGAACGCTTCGCCATGCAAATCCACGAATTACACGAATAATCGATTATTCGTGTAATTCGCATCATTCGCAAGAACATTCGCAGAATTCGCATGTCATTCGCGGATTAGCATCACTATAATTCAAAAAACCGACCAAGAGTGGCCGGTCACATATAAGCTGCATCATTCGGATCCCTATCAGGATCGGAAAAATCTAGATTAAAAATCCAAACAAGAAAAAGACCAATACCAATTCCCCAAAAGGCAGATTTGAGAGTTGAAAATCCAAAATTGGAATTAAAGAGAATGAAACTCACTGTTCCGCTGCCTAGGAAGATCAATAGACTTGCAAGAAAGCCTAGGTGTTTTTTACTTGATTTTTCATAAGGAACAACAAGTGCTCCAGAAAAAACATAGACTTCCCCATTTGCCAATCGAACTGTTAGCAGTTGATGGTGTCCCACACCACATTTATCCAGAAATGGTAAAGTTGATTTCTCAACTAATGCGACCATTTCTAAAACAAAAGGTTCATCTCCAACTTTTTCTCGAAGAGAACTCACCGCCTTTTCCCATTTCGGATCACTTGATAACACCACCAACTGACCGGGCTCAAAAGTATATTCACCTTGCTTAATTTTCGGTACCCCACTTGTTCCGAAATCAGAATCAGCTTCGCTACCAGTTCCCATGATCGTTCTCCTTTTTATCAAAGAAACAATGAATTAACTGTGATAAATGTTATATTATCAATCAAGTAACAATTTGTCAATATTTATATTTGAAAATTTGAATTTATGATTTGTTTCGAATTTCGGATTTCGAGTTTCGAATTTTGCATTGTTTACTATTCGTGTCTTAATGCCTCTATAGGATCTAAACCTGCGGCTTTCTTCGCTGGATACAGACCAAAAACAAGACCAACGACAATCGACATCAGAGTTGCTAAGAACATACCGAAATATGATACGCTAAAATCCCAGTTAAAACCTTGACTGTTTGCACCGACTGAAATTAAAAATGATAAAATAATTCCTATAATAATTCCAATAATACCACCGATCAATGTGATAATTACTGATTCCCAAAGGAACTGCCACATGATAACAGAACTTTTTGCACCGACGGCTTTACGTAAACCGATTTCGTAAGTTCGTTCTGTTACAGAGACGTACATGATATTCATTATACCAACGCCTCCAACCACAAGTGATATCGAACCAAGTAAAATTAATAGGATTTGTATTCCATTAACAACAACATCCATCATCTCAGCTGCCTGCTCCATGGAAACAACGGCAAAATCATCTTTATCAGGATCATCAATCTCGTGAGCATCACGCATAATCCATTCCATATCTGCTACTGTTTGATCACCAAGCTCAGTGTCAATCATCTGAGCAAAAATAAACGAAATATAATCAATACCTAAAATTCTTTTTTGCAGCGTTTGCACAGGCACAATCGCCATATTATCCCAATCAAACCCAAACGTCGCTCCCCTTTCCTCAGTAACTCCAATTACCTTAAATCTTTCTTTCCCTAATTTCACAAAATTATCAACTGGATCAGTTTGACCAAATAGTTTATCAGCCAACTTCGGTCCTAAGACAGCAACTTTTGTTAATGAGTTGTCCTCCTCTTTTGTAAAGAAACGTCCACTAACAACTTCTGTTTGATCAATATTGATAAAGTCAGCACTTACGCCAAACAAGAATGCTTTTGTTAATTCACTACTATAGCTGATCGCCTCCTGTCCCATTACTCCACCATAATATTGAGAGATATTTGGATGTTTCCCAATTTCATCAGCATCATCAAGAGTCATAGTTGTAATAGCTGCCCCACCAATCATACTAAAAGCATTTTCAACTGAAGCCTGAGAAGTGGAAGGCGTTTTCACCTCAACTTCAATAGTCCCTGATCCAAAAGACTCAATCTCAGCAATTATAAAATTTTCAATTGCATTCCCTGCTGACAACACAACAATAACGGAAGTTATCCCAATTACAACACCAAGCAGGGATAGCACTGTTCTGCTTCTATTTTTACGTAAGTTTTGTTTTGCGATGTTAAAGCTTAGGAAACGCATAATCACAGTTAATCGGTTAATCAGTTGACCCGTTAACCAGTTAATCCGTTAACCAGTTAACCCGTCAACCAGTTAATCCTAACTATTACAACATTAATTTCATTTACTATCCGCTTTAGATCTTAAATATTTAATCTGCTCGTTAATTTTTATAATCAAACTCTCATATCTGTTTATTAAATCATTAGACTTATCTTTCGAAAGATAATCCCTTCCTGACGCAACAGACAAATGGCTTTGTACTTCTTCTGCTTCTCCCCTTGAAATATACAACACTCTTATTTTATCCAAATAATAATATCTGCCATGACTCTCAGCTATATTCGCGATAACAGAGTTCGCAGCTTTTATCATTTGTTGAACTAATGCATACTTTTCAATATCGGGAAATTTACTTGTGACTTCATAAATCTCCATCAATAAATCATATCCTATTTGCCAAATTTTCATTTTATTAAAACCTTCAGCCATATTATTAAATAATTACTTTTTTGTATTTAAAAGATTAACTGATTAACCGGTTAACTGGTTAACCGCGACTCATTCGTACCTAAGCGCTACAATCGGATCAAACTTCGAAGCTTTACTTGCTGGATAAATTCCAAATATTAAACCAATAGCAACACTTACACCACATGAAAGTAATAATGAGGTTGGAGTGATGACAAAATCCCAATCATAACCAAGATATCTGACAATGGTTGCGGTTAAAAAGGAAAAAGCAACTCCGATTAAAATACCTATTACAGCAGCAATAAGCGTTATTGAAACAGATTCTACGAGGAACTGCCAGATAATGTCTTTTTTCTTGGCTCCAAGTGCTTTTTTCAAACCAACTTCTTGAATCCGTTCAGTTACTGCAGCCAACATGATATTCATAATCCCAATACCTCCAACAACTAAAGAGATAGCAGCGATAGCTACTAAAAAGTACTTTAACGAACTTGTTACGGCTGTTAGACTTCCTAAAGCCGCTGCTGTGTTTGCCACTTCAAAATCATCTTTACTCGGATTATCAATATTATGCCGATCACGCAGTATTTCCTGAGCCTGAACCACAACATAATCCATATTATCTTCGTCATCTACTTCCATTCGAATAAATCCAACATGATTAATACCAACTATTTTTTTCTGAACTGTCGTAACTGGGACAAAAATCATCTTGTCAGTATTTTGAAATGCTACAACACCTTTTGCTTCTAAAACACCGACCACTCTATAGTTTCTTTTTTTAATTTTAATAGTTTGCCCAATCGCATCTTGATCATTAAAAAGTTCTTGTTTTATTTCACTTCCCAAAACAACAACGTTACTTAACAAAGTTTCATCTTCGTCTAAAATAAACCGTCCAGAAGCTACATCACTATCAGAAATTTCTAAATAACCTTCACTAACTCCTTGAATATTCGCGGTTACTTTTTGATTTTGATAAGTCACTGGTTCCATTGTCGTAACGTATGATGAAATCGCCACGACTTCAGGAATTTGCGTTTCTAGAGCTTTTTTATCATCATTAGTCAAAGTAGTAATAACAACACCAAAAACAGCTGCTGGCGGCCCGTCACCATCACTATTGCCAGGTAAAACGCCTACTAAATTTGAACCAACACTTCGAATCTGATTCACAATAAGACTTTCTGCACCTGCACCAACTGACAAAACAATTATCACAGACGAAATACCAATAATAATTCCCAGCATAGTCAAAAAAGAGCGCATCTTACTGGCTCGTAGATTTTTAATTGACATTTTAATGCTGTTTATGATTATTCTCATATCGAAGTAAATAGAGGTGAATAGGAGTGAATCGAAGTAAATCGAAGTGAATCGGAGTAAATCGAAGTTAATTAAAAGAGGGATAAGAGTAAGCAATCGTTTCCTGTTTAGAAATTAACGTTCCGCGTTCTGCCGTTCGGCCTCGAGCTCACGGCCGAGAGGCGATCCGCGATCCGCATTTTTCTCTACTTCTTAATACCTGCTCCTTCATCAGTATAAATTCGATTAGTAATTTTCTCATCTGAAACAACGACACCATCCTGTAATTTAATCATACGTTCAGCGTGCTGAGCTGTATCTTCTTCGTGAGTAACTAAAATGATGGTA
>Ga0008651_10001886_pt1 | contig 11850 bp, 10 predicted proteins | sample SaaInlV_200m_DNA_6_FD_59173 | JGI IMG/M metagenome (GOLD analysis project Ga0008651, IMG submission 59173) | Marine microbial communities from expanding oxygen minimum zones in the Saanich Inlet - SI037_S2LV_200m_DNA | ecosystem: Environmental > Aquatic > Marine > Intertidal zone ...
GGCTTGGGGGCCATGGCTGGCTTGGGGGCCATGGCTGTCGTCTTATTCGGTCTCTCTTCGTCAGGAGGGGTGTCGGCAACTCGTTTCGCTGGCTGATTCGCGCTGTAAACTCCAAGACCGAGAGTACGTAGGGCACCAGTGGGCTTGTGGTTGTGGAGATTGTCCTTGGCTGCCTGACGCACGAGCTCTGTAGATTCCTTGAGGGGCCACGCGCCTAGGTTGCCGGATGCTTTGATGGTTTTGCTGAATGGGATGACCTCGGAGATAATGTTGCAGATTTTGTACTCGCCGCATGCCCAGCGGTTGTTCTTGCACTGCTCGTAGCCCACATTAGTTTCTATTTTGCAGAGTCCGGTAACGACACCATTCTCCATACCGAAGACAGAAGGCATCTTGAACTCCTTGATCAGAGGGAGCTCCACCATGATTGAGCAGTGAGATACGGCGCCGGTATGGACGGCGTACCAACCTGCCTGCAACTTGACTTGACGGTTCTCAATTATCTTGTGCCCCTGCGTAATCAGCCATGCCCACGCAGGGTTGCTGAGTGTGATCCCGTGAGTGACCTTAGTAGGGTCGCTCGCACCAGTGATGACTCCTGGGCGACCAGGCATGCCGACACTTGATAGGCCACTGGTATCAAGAGAACCATCCGAGAACGGAGGGGTCACACATGTGTATCCCCCTCAAACCCGATCGACCAAACCCGATCGACCAAACCCGGTCGTCCTTCGTCATGATCACCCCTCTGCGCACCACGCAGGCGCCAATGACTCCAACCGCCCCGATCCGTGGTAGCCCTCCCCCCCCAGAGAGCCCTGTGCGTACCATTCAGCTCTTCCCGGGCGGAGAGTCTGACGAGTTCGACAGTTTCGACAGTTTCTCCGAAGATGACGTGAAGCAGAAAGACAAGGCAACAGAGACTGGAGTGAGCGACGTCGAGGCACTGGAGGTGTTGGTTTGTTCGATCGAAGACAGGATGGATACGTTCCATGTCAGACTGGTCAATCTCGAGAAGGGCGTCATGGCAAATGTTGACACCATGAACCGCAACATGATGATCATCAACATCGCAATGTTTGCCCATCTGGTTGCTTGTCTCTTTTAATTTTCGTGGCTTACAGAAATGGACACGGTATTGTACATACCAGAGCTGGTGAGGCACATTGTGTCGCACGGTTCGAGCAGTGTCATGATTTTCTTCGCCAACAAGAAGACGCTTGAGCAAGAACCATGTGCCTCAGCGTATCGCAACTGGGCCAGGGAGGGGTGCCCACGTGAGCATGCGTGCTTGGCTGGGATTGGTGGGATAGAGTCCGAGTTTTGTGTTGGAAGCTTCTTAGTGACTGCCGGACACGAATATTTGTTTTATGTTGAAAAAACTCAAGCACAGATATGTTCGAGACTATAGAAATTCATCACCTTTTTTGTCTATACCTTTGAAAGAAGCAGAGTGAGTAATGAAATCCAATCTAGTGCTAACACCTCCAATAAGTAACGAACCAAGCCCAAAATTGTATTTTATCCATTTTTTTCATTTACTAAATATGTTTCCACCCTTTCATTAGATACAAGCTAATTAATTGCAATCGAATATGTGGAAGTCATATCTTATTTAAAAGTATTTTTTACCAAATTTGATAAAATGAAAGATTTGTATCAGGTGTTTTTGATACATTTTTGCTGGGTGTCTTTGCATTACACTTCAGCACATCTTTATGCTAAGTATTGTACTCCGTGGAGTGTAGTAGGTGTGGCGTTTAGTCCTGTAATGACAATGGCACCACATTGTCAAGCGTTTCGATGGTGTATAGTTCAAGGAGCGTCATCAATAAACTCCATGTGGATGACAATGGGAACATGGGCAATAGCAAAAATCGCAGCTTATCAGATGGCAGTCGATTCACAAAGGGAACAATAAAAGTGATAAGGATTAGATGGTGATGTCTATCCCAAAAATCCAGACGAAACAGGACTCGGAAGATTGTCCTCAACCTGTTCGACAACAGGCGTGACAGGCGTTTCCATATAGTCTTTCATATCTTGAGAGGTCTGATTTACCTGCGCAGTGAGATAATTCAGGCGATCTGACATCATTCTATCTTGGTTATTAATTCTTTTGTTATTTTGTTTATTACACTGCATAATATAAAGTGCGAGTATAAACACTGAAACAATAACCAGTGCAATTACAAATCTGTCGTATTCCCGTCCTGTTGAAATCATATATGATATTTCAATTAAAAAAATAAAAAAATATTACCGCACTATAATGTAAATCTGAAGGCAAGTTATAAGTATACATAGAAGCATAGTCATAAGCATGATGCAGACTGCAGGCCACAAAAAATGTTGCACCATGGAAGTTACGTAAGCATTTGTACCCGATTTGTCAATTTCTGCCTTCAACAATGACAAAGATGGTGCAACAATATTTTCTTGAATTCTAGATCTAGATTCTTCATTATTAAGTTCCTTTTCGAAGAATTCCATCACTTTTTGTGATATCTTGCCCATTTCAATTAGGTGTCATTATTCGAAATGATGTGTTTACGCATGATTCCAAATAATGTTTCTTGAAATTATCATATCTAAATGAGGGCTAGTGAGGTGGTCTCATTTTTTGCTGGTTATTGTATCATCTCGGTCATTCTTTACGTGTTACCAACAATCACCATATACCCTGTATCCAAGCTTGTCTACAGAGACGATGATGGTGTCTGCTACACGTACGACCGGGAAGAGATGGCGTGTTAGGTGCTTATGCCTCCCACTCCTTGAAGGCGACCTCATCTGAAGTGCAGCTGGGGCCAAAGTACCCAGTGCAGGTGCGACGCAACACCGGTGGTGCGATGAGGGCGTGATATTCGAACATACGTGCAGACACAGTGTTGAACACCATGTCCACGGGAGCCTCTCCAAAATAGCGGTAGTAGTCTTCTTCGGCCTGATCGATGCCGCCATTGGTGATGAAGGTGTTCATCGTGTTGACACAAGCATGGATGAGTGGCATGAACTGACGGCGAAGCTTACGAAACTCGCGCTTCGTGTAAGGGCGCGTGGTCTTGACTGCGCGCCTGAGCAACCACTGCTGCTTGACCGTGTCTGAGATCTTCAGGCGCTTGATGATAATACGCACGAGCTCCGCGGTCGTGAGCATTGTGTGGTGCCGTAATCAGTACGTGAGCGTGAACGCAAGCCATTTGGTCGATCCGATTTGAGGGGTTACACATGTGTACCCCATTGAGGTGACGAAGAAGGAACCCCCCCTAGCATGTTGGTTCTTGTTTCTTCTCTAAATTTAAGAAAAGAAAGAAGAAGCAAAGCCATATGACCACCCGCCCTACTGGCTGGCTCTTGGTAGGGTACACATGTGTGACCCATAAAACCGGATCGACCAAAGTCGACTGCCGCAATGATGATGCTGGTCCTTTCTACCATGACGATCTGTATGGTGCTCAACATGGCAATGCAAAAGTACTTGAACACGTGGCTCGGGAATGAACCGGACGCCTCTGGTATGCCCAGGTTCCGTCTCGCTTCAGGTCTTTTTACGCAACTTTTCTGTTTGCCGGTGTTGTTGTGCTTTTCGGTGATTTCATATGGATCCTTTAGCACTTGGGTGGAGAAAGCGGAAAACCCCTGGGACTGTCTGTGGCCATCAGTTTTTTCATCTGTGTTTGCAGCTTTCATGCTTTCTGATATGCTCTTGCTTCGGCTCAGTACCACAATGATGCTTCACCACATCGCATGCCTGCTCTCTGTGTTCGCTTGTTTTTGGGTCTATCCTGAGGGGTTTCCCTACTATACCCTGGGTGTCGTGATTATGGAGACTGGAAGTGCAGCATTCAATATCACGTTACTTGGATCATCGGATCTTATCTATCTCGTGCTGATGCCACTGAGTAATGTTCTCAGCGGTGTTGTTTTTTATCTTTGGACATCGTCTCAGAGCGGCTGGTCTGGTATCATCTTCGCGTCTGTACTGTACATTCCTATTGTTTTCATGCGTCAAAGGGCAGCTTACTTGAGGATGCTTTCTGCGAAATCAGCGCCATCCTTGGGGAGGGCCTGACCACTGCCGACCTTCGAAATGACTTTGTAAGCCGACTGGAACCCCTGGCTTCTCTGCAGGAAAGTCATGTCGAGAAGATACTTGATGAGGAAGAAAACAATACCAATGAAGAAGAACCAAATACTGTGACCAAGGTAAAGTTCCCACGCCTTGAGCTCCGAGACAGGTCTCATGAAAAGTGCTTTCGCCATTGCTAATATAATATAAAAATATTTTTTATCCATAGTAATTTTTATTTCCATCATCATCAGAATCTGTATCATCTGTCTCCTCTTCCTGAAACACTGGGATTCTATGTAGTAAAGAAACATTGTTCTTGCCAGACCCTATCTTATCTAATGCACAGTGTATTTTTAGAGAAAATGAGTGCTCCATACCCTGAGGTTGATACATGAACAGGTCTTTACTATCACTCAACTTGTTGTTTATCTGTGCAAATCTTACTAACTTGATTCTCAACTGAGATACAACAGGAATAGATACATCTGCAAATATTTCGTATAAGTTAGATGTGAAAAACATAGTTTCTCCTTTGTTCACAGAAAGTATTATCCTACCAAATGCATTTTCTTTGTTTCTTGATGTTGCCTCAGAGCTAATAGGTCCATCAGGAGTAGATAGGAAAAGATACAAGTATTGTCTTCCGAATAAGTCTATTCTGTTTGTCGAATTTGCACGATAAACGGTTCCATCAAATTGAGAAACTATATCTCTAAAATCACGAAACCCAAGTATGTATCCCAAGCCATTACTTGCGCTCTCATCCTCTATATTGAAATTATCTTGACTAAGTAATATGGTGAAAACAGAGAACTCGTTTGTAATAGCTATTTTGGTTGTTGCAACGTCATATTCACAATCAAAATTAGAGTCAATTTGTATTAACTTATTTTTCAATTCATTGACAAATGAAGATACCAAATTGTAATCACCAGGGGGTATTCTAGATTTGAATGATCTTCTTTCAAGAACTTGTGCAGCCATTTCCTGTGATGGTAGCGGGGGCCTAGTTGTCCTTGCGGTAATTACACACGTTTGTGTACTTGTACTTTCATGTACAGTGAACGTCACTACTTGATTCGAGGTGAACGCTGACGAAGCCTTCTTGATCGGATCCGTATTATCAACATATTGGTTCAAAGTGGATATCACTCTCAGTGTGCTTGAAATCGGATTGTCTTGATTTATAGTCCAGGTGGTGTAAAGTATTTTCACGTGATTTCCCACTATAAAATGAAGATAATATTCATTGTCTGATTCAATATATATGCCAGTGGCTTTTTCTATTTTGACAAATTGAGATTCCGCCTCAAACGTGATCAGCCTCAATTCTTCACTAGGCAGATATGAACCTGCCTCTCTTACATATATCCTGTAATGTATCGATAATCTGTCTGCAGACAAAAAGAAGACAATGAAATTTGTGCTATCAATCGAAGATAAGCTTATCACTTCGAATTCAGAAACACTTCTGCTGGACACTAAGTTCACTTGAGAGACAAGACTGAATGTTTGGGTGGCGGCTGTGGGTGGTAAGGTTGTATTCAGTGGATCGCAGTTGCTTACTATTGAATCCTTGTATATCAAACTCGATCCTGTGGAATAGAGTGTCACGATTTCACCATTCAATTCCCCAGATTCTAGACGGCAAATTCGAACCTTACAATTTGGTGCTTGTGTAAAGTTCTCCAAAGTGAAGCTTTGAGAATATCTGATGGTTTCGCCAACTAAATTTTGAATAGGTGCAGTCAGTTTATTTGAAACCGTTTTCTGAGCGCATACTCTGAGATTATTGTTGAACATGAAAAAAATCATCCACTCGGTATTTGACACACTTGTTTGAAAGTGATTCAATACAGATATTTGTATGTTTGATCCAATAACTGTAGACTGCAATGTTGATGGACTTGATTGAGTATCGTTGCAAACAATGGAATGTGTACCATTTTGGTCTGAAAACAATACAATAGTATGGTCAAATAAGGCATCAGAACTTGATATATTGGTTGTTGGATTCGAACTGGAAATTACAATATTGTTCAGTAAAGAAAAGTTGCCCGATGATTTATCGAAATAAATAGTAGAAACCTCACCATATCTGTTATTAAGTTGGTTTTGATAAGAAAATCTAAATTTAGCTCCCAGAACATCTGATTCCACAACAGAAGTGCTGTAATTAGAAAAAGCAGATGAGCTAATCAAATCAATTATATTTGAAGTATTCAAAGTTTGTAAAGATATGATTTGCTGTGGCTCTTGATATGCAGTCACGAATCCATGCTGGTTAAATGGAATGACATTGAAATCAAATTGCAACGAACCAACCGTTATTGAGAAATTTTCACTTGCTATCACGCTTACGCCATGTAGTTCTTGTGTTGTAGATACACTGATCTCGCTCGATTGAACTGATCTGAATTCATATTTCACGCCCTTGATTAACTGAAACGACCCACTCGCCACAGTCGGTAGCGTCTCGACAACTTCTAACGGACTTGTTGCAAGTTGCGTTGGGTCATAAGACAAAACAGACGTAGTAGGGAATGATAGTTCGGCAAATGTATACTTAGATGTAGTGATAAGAAAACACCCATCTCCCATTGAGGTTAATGATTCCACATCAAGAATTCCAGGGTATGTTGTTGAAGCATCCAATGTGATTCTGTTTACGAACGAAATACTTGCACCTTTATCAGAAGTGTTTATGAATTCTGAATTTATAACAATACAATGATGCAAATTTCTTTCATCAATTGCACCTTTAAGCTGATTTATGAACACGCGACCACTTGTTGTCCATAGGTTGGGCATATTCTCTTTATCCCTCCAATAAAGATTTGGTGCAGCCCCGGGTCGGCAGTCTTCTGAGAACACGTAGCGTGCAACTGAAGATGGATCGTTTGAATATATACGGATTGGATTCCATTGCCAGTTGTTTGAGCCGCTTATAGACCACAGGTCTTGACCTGCGTATACAGAGTCAAGATTGGACTGCCCCGGTAATAGGTAGAACGTATCCACAGCATCATAATGAATATTACATTTAGATCTAACGCCTGGACTTACCTCCGATCTCAGTCGTGATCCTTCGGCTAGAAGCTCCCATGAGGCTGTATTAATAGAGTATCTCCAAAAATCAGGTAATGCAGATTTGATTGTGGTATTCACGTGATCGTCATACGTTAATAATGGAAGCGTTGAATCGGAAGTTCTCAAGAATGTATTTATAGTTGATGTATACTGGTCATCTTCTGGAAAAAGAAACAAAAAGAATGTATTTATGCCATCAGATACTTCTGCCCACACCACATCTGTTGAATCAATAATAACCGCTGTATTTTTTGTGAAAACAGGGTATAATGACCCAACAACGGATCCTTCCCAAAAGGGGGTCGCCCCTGTTGGAAGGGATTCACTTCCAGATTGATTGTATAGTTTTGTCACAGTGCCGGTGAATTGCAATGGGCCTACAGATGGACCTGTTTCGCCACCAAAAATATAAATATACTCGCCATCATTGTAATCAGCAAAATGGCTCCGTGACCCAGGGGTTCCGTTTGTACTTAGCTCAATGGACCCAGTGCTTATTGACGATCCGCTAATGTTGTATACCTGACTCACCACACCAGTTGTAATCTGCCATAGGTCGTTTGCACATCCATTTATACCCTCTCCTCCGAAAAGCCAGAGATTAGGGGGCGATGCTGAATCGATAGTCAAAGATCCATGTGCCCGTGGTTCTAACGAGATCACATTGTTTGGATGTGAAACGTAACTGATTGATTTCCAGATCATGCTACGAGTTCTTAATCCATTGTCGATCACGTGCACATTACTGTCTCCGTCAAAACGACCAATCAACATTTTGATGTCGTCTGCAGCGCCACAGTAGGTTTGTGTAATACTATCATTGAACCCCGCACGTCCTCCTATATGAACATCACCTAACAGAAGAGCAGTGGATGTATTCACAGTAACGGATGAAACTTCCAACCCGGCAAAAAGCCGGATGACTCCGTTTTCACGGCCCATACAAACATCTATCACCACCCCATCAGGCAGCACTTGCTGTGTCACTTGGTTCAACAGTGATACAGAGAGTAACGGTTCCTTGCCTGTACAGTCAATGAAAAGTCTGAGATCACTTGCGTTGATTCCGCAAGACATGATGGTGTACAAATTGTTAGGCAGGTGGCCATACATGTGATCTTCCGACAAAAGAGTCAAATATTCGAGTCCTTTTACACCAAAGGGTGTACAAACATTGAGACCTACAAGAAACACAGTACCACTGAATCCACCCCCTCCTATCTCGAATGATTGTATAGTGTCACGGGCAACAAGAGAGGTGACACAGTTGTTATCCACTGCTAGTTTCATTGCCATTCCATTGCCCATCCACGATACATGAATCCATTGGTTGCGTGGAAACGATATGCTCAATGAATTGACTGTCAGCAAATTGTCATCTGTTGCAATCAACGTTAAGTTTCCTATTTTAATGAGATTTATGGGTCCAGAAACAGATGATGGGACATACAAGAAAGTGTTAACAACAAACTCGCCAGGTATCAGTATCGGAAAAAAGATAGAAGAAGATTGGTCAAAAATCAATGATTGTCCAGATTGATAAACATTAGGAAGACTATTTGACGCGTTTATTGAAGTTGACTGTGATGGTTGTTCACCATTAACAACTAACCCCGTAGGACTGAGATCTATGATCAAAATAGACTTACAAATTCTTGGTTGGATTGTACAACTAAAAGTGAAGTCACCTGTTGTATTTGCTCGCATAGATGCCCCACTTGATGTCAGTTTGAACACGTTCACCCCTGAGAACATCATGGATGGAGAGTCTGAAAAAAATGAAGGTCCTTCAGAGACATTGGATGCAGTTGTGGTGAGAACTCCATTTGAAATTTTGTTACTGACTAATTCTGGATCAATCTTTTGACATCTGTCTGTAACAATCCCTTGGTTGGATCTTAAAAGTGAAAATATAAGCAGTGAGAAGAAAGGCTCTGCTACGATTGACCACAAATCATTTTTCAATTCATTTTCAGATTCGAAGGGCTGTGAAGATAATTGAAACAATGACGTTTTGGGATTTTGTTTCACTTTTGTAAAATATAAGTCAACATCAATTGTGTCAATTGGCAGCTCATAATTCAAAACAAACAACTCAGGATCCCTTATGGCACATATTCCTTTGCTCATAAATATATTTGAACAGGTGATTCTTATCTCCATGTTATGTAAATCACTGCCCGACCAGGAGGAAGTGTCTATGAGTAATGAGAGATTCGACCACTTGTTCACATTAGCACTGTATGATTGAGACTCTCTCAAAGATCCCGAGGGTGATTCATAAACCTGTATTTGTAACTCTGCACTTTGTGTTATTTGAAGTGTACCAGATACGTCAATAGATTCGAATTGAGGATAAACCAGAATTTCAAGTTGATATTCGTATCCTGTGGGGTTCATTCCGGAATTCAGTGAAATATACGCAGCACTAGCTGGGTTGAACGAATTTACAGTAAATCCGAATGTTGTTTTCTCAAAAAAAGAACTTACATCATTCAACGCAGACCATCCGCTCATATCAACACTAGGGTCTGCAATACTTGCAAAACTCGCACGTTCAGAATCCGACCGTTTCACAATATCGTAAAAGAATATTTTATTGGTATTACTATTCTTCAAATTTTTCAGCAAATAGGAATTTTGCGACAATGGAAGTATTGAAAAATAAGGGGTTTCGAATGCAGACGCAGAAGATATTGATGTTGACTTTCCTCCAAAAAGATAAATTGTCTTGCCATTGTTAGCAAGCATTGCTCCATCTCTAGGGCCTGGAGTTTGATTGTTTCCAGGACCCCCCATAGACATCAGAGACCATTTTTCATCTCTGAAACTCCAAAGTTCTGAACTTTCATGAAACAGAAAACCAGTTCCGTTTACACTCACTGTTTTCCCCAAGGATGATATGTTGGGTCCAGGGGTCTGGAAGTTGTTACGTAAGGATCTCAGAGTATGGTCCGTTGCTCTAAATGTGAATGGCTTGTTCCCTATGTCGTGCACGCCAGAGACGAATATACTAAAGGGTAGGGTGTAGTTGGGTGTCGGGTCTACAATATTCATTACACCCCTGGTGCTTTGTCCTTGTATTCCGTAAAAAAGCGTATTAACAGTGCTGTTTACATAAAGAAGAATTGAAGAGGAGTCTTTTCTCATGTCTGAGTATTCAATATTCTGAATTTGAGAAGTGAATATTGTTACACTTTGTATTGTTGTATCCGGTATTGTGGGATCGAGTGGATGTGCCATGAGCGTTATCCTATGATATTCTCCCCTCTGTAACTGCAATAAAGGGAACATTGAGCTCGAGTCAGGGGATGATATGGCAATATTTTCACCTACTCTCTTGACGAATAGAGTTATGACTTTGAAGACATTGGATGTCCATTTTATAACTGCGTTGGGATCTACAAAGAAAGATCTAGAAGAACTTGCATTTACAGAAGCATATGAATTCTCCATGGAATATAATGATGAATTTATGATTATAAGATCGGGACCATCAACAACGAGCAAAACGTAGATTTTCATTAGCCCGGAAGAGTTGACAGATGACACTAAGATTCTGTTGTTCATACAATCACAGCTAAGGTTTACTGATTCTTGCTGATCTATCTGAATCTCAGATGTAAAATTTAATGCAAAGTCTGAATCTATTGTTATCAATTTGCACTTGATTGTATTGTTTGAGTAATAAACTGCAAATGATTTAGTGTTGTCAACGGGACATGAAGAATAAAATGAAACATTCGATTTGACTAGATTTGAATTGCTAAGTCTTCCATCTGTATCATTCACGTTTGTACCAACAGATCCTACAATTAGATTGGCAGATGTATTCGCCCTGTTGTAGACTAGCGCAAATTTGTTGCCAGTCAGGAAGCACATACGTTTGTCGAAAACCTCATCATCGTTAGTTTGAAACTTAAACTCGGAACCAAATGAAAAGGAAGCGTTTGAGACACCATTGTACTTCAATATTACGAAACGACAATTTCCAGAAAAATTGTCATCATCCTCAGAATATGCCGCTACAAATAAAACTTCCTGTGTATTTTCAGATAGCACCATTAAATCTATGTTTGAAGTACGTGATGCATTGAAAGTATGAGAAGATACTTTTTTCACATTTTCATTCAAAGTAGTCAAAAAATCAATAATTCCATGGCCATTCGTTTGAGAAGAATCAACTCTCATGACCGTTAGTTTGTCCTCAACATGACTGTGTGGTATCAAACGTTCAGTGTATCCTGTAGGAGCTCTGTTTGCAAACATTACGGGATCAATCAAAATCTCTATCAGATTGTTTGTCTCATCTACAAAATATTCTGATTTTGGAATCTCTGCGGATACCAATTCGACTCTTTTTACACCAAACAATGCTTCTTTGAGATTTATAACATAGTCATTTGTATTTGTGTAAGCACTTTTGTTTCTATCTCTGCTATCTATATTGATACTTTTTTGAACAATGATGACTTCAGGAATTTGATCCTGATTAAGATCGTTCATTTATATATGTATAACATAATTACTTTAAGTATTTCTTCTCACAATTTACAAAAAGAAAAATGGTTCAAATTTGACTTGCAGTTGATTTATGTGCCAGTAACATGCGTGTGGACTATTGGGTTCCACTTGATGCTTTTTTAGTTGTTGGACGCCATGTCACCGCCACCGTCCCCGCCCCC
>Ga0008651_10001896_pt1 | contig 11814 bp, 11 predicted proteins | sample SaaInlV_200m_DNA_6_FD_59173 | JGI IMG/M metagenome (GOLD analysis project Ga0008651, IMG submission 59173) | Marine microbial communities from expanding oxygen minimum zones in the Saanich Inlet - SI037_S2LV_200m_DNA | ecosystem: Environmental > Aquatic > Marine > Intertidal zone ...
ACACCATCCTCCCCTATCTGAACATTAATCTCTCGAGGTGCTTGAAAAAATTGATAAATAATTACAAAAACAGATAGTAACAAAATTATTGCAAATAAGAAATTTGCAGTGAATACAGAGTAAGCTAGTAATCCAGCTAAAACGATCGCGCCGACAATGTACCAAGTCCGATTCACAGCCTCATGTTCGTATTCTTTGAAATTCCATTCTAAATGCACGTCACCAATATTGTCTGGTAACTGTGGAGAAAAAAAATCATTTAATATTTTCATATATATTATTTATGTCTGTTAATATTATACAATATTTTATTGAAATAAACAAAAGTAGATGCAAAATTAATTTTGCATCTACCTCTGGCGGAGAGGGTGGGATTCGAACCCACGGTCCGCGCAAACGGACAACAGTTTTCAAGACTGTCGCTTTCGACCACTCAGCCACCTCTCCGAAATATGTAAATTGTAATTCTCTTGGCGGAGAGGGAGGGATTCGAACCCTCGAGCCCCTTTCGAGGCTAACACCTTAGCAGGGTGCCCCTTTCAACCACTCAGGCACCTCTCCGTATATAATTTTTTTGAACGCATTACCACCTTTATATGATTTAATCAATTTTTCTTCTTTCCTTGCGTCGTCTATTGTTAATAATTCCTTATAACAAATCACTTTCCATGGTCCATTCATTTTCGTAAATTTCCCACCTATTCCTTTATTATGTTCAGAAATTCGCCTTTCTAAATCGGTAGTAGAACCTATATAATGTTTTTGATTTTTTATACTTTTTAGAATGTAAACAATTCCCTTCATACTCATTTTTTGCCCCTTTCAATTCATCCCGCCACGGCGGGACCAGCTCAGGCACCTCTCCGTGATTAGAGATTGGTATATAGTAACGTAGAAGTTAGATAAACCAATCCATAATAAAAAAACAAAAGATAGAATCTATCTTCACTTTGATTCTACAAATGCTATTTTAGCAAAATTATATTAACTTGTAAAGCCTCCTAATTAACTATTTTATACACGTAAATATTTGCCTACTGCGACAGCGCTACTGATAACATTGAGAATAATCACGCCAATCAACTGTGACAAAAATATAAACGCAAAATGACTATTATAATACTTAATTAAATCAAAGTTATAAGCTTCTAAAAAGTCTGAAAGATATGGACCAACTGCGCCGAAAATAATATAAAGCAATAAAAAGGCGAAGACTGTTGAGAAAACTGAATAAATGACACCCTCGAGTAAAAACGGCCATTTAACAAAAGAATTACTTGCTCCAACTAACTTCATTACCGCTATCTCTTCTTTGTGTGTGTAAATTGTAACTCGAATTGCATTATAAACAATCAGTATTGCAATGAAGACAAAAATCATCGTTAACGCAATACTTATCTTTTCAACTTTATTACTGATCATTTCAACACCTGCAATTATTTTCTCATGATCAGTGTAGTTTTGATATTTGATTATTTCCTGATTTTCTTCTAATTTCAACACACCCAAAATCTGATTATAGTCATTCACATCTTTTGCTCTGATAATTAAAGCGTCAAGCAATGGATTTTTTTCAACTTCATCAATCGCTTCCAATATTTTAGGATCATCTTTATGTTTTTCTTTAAACGAAACAAGTGCATCTTCTTTAGAAATGAAAATTGCCTCCTCAACTTCACTCATGTTATTGATTTTTTGAGTAAAATTATTGATTGTTTCTGGTTCAACATCTTGATTAAAGAAAACACTAACATCAACTTTGTCTTCCACTGATTGAACAACTGAATCTGAAATAGCATCTAGTGAGACTAAAATATTAACTGACAATAATGCCAAAACTAAAACCGTGATTGTTACGAGTGACAACCAAATATTTCTAGCAAAATCTTGAAAAGCAAATTTTAGAGCTCGATGGAATGTAAATTTCATAAAACACGAAGTGAATATAAGTAAATATAGGTAAAGACAGGTAAATACAAGTAAATTTCAGAAAGCTAAGTCAGAAACCAGCCTCCTTAAGAGCCTCGTTTAGCCCCGTTTAGCCTCATTTGCGATTAAATCACATACTTACCAACCTTTTGATCACTAACTATCTCGCCTTTTTCGAGTAGGACAACACGTTTCTTTAACATGTTCACAACATCTCGATCATGAGTTACGAGCATTACGGTTGTTCCTAGTTTATTTATTTTTAATAGAAGTTCAATAATATCTCGAGCATTCGCAACGTCAAGATTTCCGGTTGGTTCATCAGCTACTAACAATTTAGGTCTGTGGATAAGGGCTCGAGCGATACTGACACGTTGCTGTTCTCCTCCTGATAACTGACGAGGATACTTGCTTGCTTTTTGTGATAAATTTACGACTTTAAGAATTTGAGGGACAATTTTTCTTATTCGCTTATTAGTTGCACCACAAACCTGGAGAGCAAACGCAATATTTTCAAAAATAGTTTTTTGAGGTAATAATTTAAAATCCTGAAAGATTACGCCAATCTGTCTTCGTAAAATTGGAATTTCTCTTTGTCTAATACCAGAAACGTCCCATCCTCCGATCATGATATTACCTTCAGTCAAATTTTCCTCCGCTGTTAAAAGTTTAACCATAGTTGTTTTACCACTACCACTCTGACCAATGATTGATAAAAACTCACCTGGTTTAATATGAAGATTAACGCCCTTTAACGCGTAAGTATCTGGTTGATAATATTTTGTAACGTTTCGAAATTTAATCATATCTTAACAAAGATATTATTTACTAATAAAATTCTTTATTTTTAGTTCATTTTTGTAGTCTTCAAAAAACACTGCAAAATCATTTTCAGAAGCAATCAAAATATGACTAGCCTGTACTTGTTCATTTTCTCCATCAACTCGCCTATCTTCAACTTTGATAATGTGGTAACCAAATTCAGTTTCAACTAAATCACTGATCTGTCCAACTTCTAATGCAAACACAGCATTTTCAAAAGCTTCAACCATAACACCTTTACCAAAAAAGCCTAAGTCTCCCCCATTCTCAGATGAACCTGGATCATCACTGAACTCTTTTGCTAGCTCTTCAAAACTTTGCTTACCTTTATTAACTTTAGCTAAAACTTTTTGTGCTTTTTCTTCAGCAACCTTCTTAGGGATTCCAGCTTCGATTAAGTTATCTCTTAACACCTCAATATAGATAATGTTCTGTTTGAAAGTTTCAACGTCCCATCCAAAATACTTCTCAACGTTCTCAGCGTACTCATCAGCATTTTCCAACTGATCTATTTGACTTTGGACTGCTGCGTCTAAATCTTCTGGAGTGACGGTTACATCAAATTCCTTTGCTAGTTTTTCCATTGCTTTTTGCAGAATTAATTTATCTATTACGTCTTTTTCAACCTGCTCACGAGTAACATCAAAATCATTTGCTACTGCAAACTGAGTCACGCCTTTTACTTCCTCCTTAAAATCTGACATCTTAATAATTTTGCCCTCTACGTATCCAGCTGGTATTGGTAAGACTTTCAAAACTGCATTTGAGAACTTATTATCCCAATCGTATTTATAAGAAGCTAACCCAACCATACCAAATGCACAAATTAAAACTACTATGACTAAAAGAGTCATTATTAATATATTTTTGTTTGTTTTTTTAATTACCATAAGACAGTTCTTTGCAAATTTTTTAACTTTTTCCATAGTTATGATCTCTCATCAAAGAAATAGTCCCACCATGCTACTAGATTTGATGATTTAGTATTATTAAATTCTTCTTGATTATTTATTAATTCTTGATTCTCGTGCAAAACTAGTTGTTTATTTTCAATTGGAATAACAACCACCTGTTCCCCAGGTTTTTGCATGTTAAACTTCTCTCGAGCTTCTTGTTCTGTGAAAAAATCATTTTGATAACTATCGATCGAACTTAGAAATTTATCTTGATTCAGCTTCAAATTTTCCAGTTCTTGACTCAACTCATTAATATCATTATTTAACCCCTTTTTATTAAAATACTCTCTTACAATACCTATCAAAAACAGTAAAAAGATGATTATCAAAAAAATCACGAGAAATTTACTAAAAAAATTACCTGTCAGATTTTGTTTTCTCGATCTGGTCATAAAGATATTATAGCACAATATATTTTATTATATAAATCTCACTTTAATTGGCCAATTCTACTCTTCCGGATTATCCTTTAACGGTGTTAATCCGTCCCTAGGAGGGGCAGTCTTCTTTGTTGCAATCAACTCTTGTTTTAACCTTTTATACAACTTAATCTTATACTCTCGGGGTAACATTGTAACCTCAGCCATTATTAGATTTACTGGATCAGTTGCCTGTTTTTGTTCCTTTTCCTTTTGGACAAAGACTATCCTAACTAACTCTTCTCTAAGTGCCTTTACTTTAGATATTTTATACAGTTCGTATGGTGCGACATCATGATCAACCACGATTTTTATCGTTCCAAATCGGAACAGATGCGCCCAGACACCTCGTTGATCTGCTTTAATATCTTTGATATCACTAAATTTAAACTCATTTGTATACTGCTCAAAAAAGTTAACTTGTTCGAAATCAATCAATCGTTGATTTGTGACTATTAATTTGTTCTTATAAAACAAAAACAGTAATCGCAAAGAATAAAACAGTACAACTAGAATTACAGCGAAAAACAGAATCATTCCCCACCAACCACGTTGAAAAAGAAAATACATTAAGAAAAAATCAAAAATTAGAATTAGGAACGAAATGAAGAAATGAGGTGCAACAATCACAAGAGAGTGATGAATCTCTTTTATTACTTTTTCATTTTCTTTTAATTTGAATTTATTTTTTTTGTCCATATCTTTTTAGATTTATTCTAGAAAATATTTTATAAATTTCCATAAACAACAGGACAGAACTTGCAACCGCAGCAGATATTAACAGATCAGACCAAGATAACGCAGTTGAATTGAATAAAGTATTTAACGGTGAATAGATAATTATCAAATGCAGGATAATAGAAGCAGCAATAGCCATTACTAGGAACTTATTAGAGAAAAAACCAACAGAGAAGACAGACCTAGTTTGACTTCGGCAGTTCAAAACATTGAACATCTGGAAGAACATAAGGGTTGTGAAAGCCATTGTCTGAGCATAAATCAAATTACTGTTTGGTTGATACAACATAAATACAGCCAAAGTCCCGATAGTCATAACTACTCCAATCATAAACATTTTAGCAACCACCCTTTTTGTCAGAATACTTTCACCGGGTTTACGCGGTTTTTCTTTCATTATATTAGGAGAGAACGGATCAACACTTAGAGCGAGAGCTGGCAGACCGTCTGTGACTAAATTAATCCACAGGATTTGAATTGCCACTAGTGGCAACAAAGCTTCTCCGTGACTGTTTGATAAAAGTAGTATAGCTAAAAATATTATTAGAAGTTCACCAATATTCGATGACAATAAATATGTCACAAACTTTTTAATATTATCATAAATTCCACGTCCCTCTTCAATAGCATTTACAATGGAAGTAAAATTATCATCTGTTAATATAATCTCCGCAGATTCTTTCGAAACATCAGTGCCCACAATTCCCATTGCAATCCCTATATCAGCCATTTTGAGGGCTGGAGCGTCATTCACACCGTCACCTGTCATCGCGACAATGTTTCCCTTTTTCTTCAATGTCTCAACTAACTTAATCTTATGTTCTGGATTCACACGTGAATAAATATCGACATCATCAATTACTTTATTAAAACCATTTAATTTGTCCAATTCTGTGCCTGTTAACGACTTGCCCTCAATACCAATCTGTTTACCAATCGCACAAGCAGTTAGTTCATAGTCTCCTGTAATCATTATAACTCTAATTCCAGCTTTGCGACACTTTTCAATTGATCTTTTAACTGCTTTTCTCGGTGGATCAATCATTGCTTGTAAACCAACGAAAATCATTTCGTCTTCGCGAGTCACTCCATTAATCTTTCTATAAGCAAAACCGAGAACTCGCAGTGCTTGACTAGCAAACTTTTTATTAATTTGAACTATTTGATCTTTTTTTGCTCTTGTTAGTTTCTGCACCTGTCCATTCTCGAGAATCTTCGTACAATGCTCCAACACAATTTCAGGCGCGCCTTTCAAATAAGCCACGTTCTCGTCACCGAACTTGTGAGCTGTTGTCATTATCTTTCTAGCTGAAGTAAACTCAATTTCATCAAAACGAGGTTTTGCCTTCTCTAATTTCCCCTTATTTAAACCAGCCTTTTCCGCACTAATTAACAAAGCTGCTTCAGTCGGATCACCTATCACGCTACCTTTGTCTAAAGCGGCATTATTGTTTAATAAACCAATCTCAAGAATTAATTGTAGTTCATGATTATCCTTTGGGTCTATCTTTTTTAGATCTCGTTCAAAATGTCCATCATTATTATAACCTGCCCCTGTTACATCGAAAATTTTATTATCAGTATAGATATGTTTTACTGTCATCTCATTCCGCGTCAATGTACCTGTCTTATCAGTACAAATCACAGTTGTTTCACCAAGACTTTCCACTGAGGGTAATCGTCGTACTAAAGCATTTCTCTTGACCATCTTCTTTGCACCAATAGCTAAAGTAACGATCACAACTGCGGGTAGTCCTTCAGGAACAGCAGCAACAGCCAGAGAAACAGACGTTTCTAATATTTCTAAAAAGTGCATTCCTTTCAATAAACCTGTTACAAAAACAAGACCACATATAATTAGGACTAAATAACCTATTCTTTTTCCTAATTTAGATAGTTTTTTCTGTAAAGGAGTAATCTCTTTTTCTGTTTGCTGCAACAGCTTCGCGATTTGTCCAATCTGAGTATGCATTCCTGTTTGAACAACAACAGCTGTTGCTTTTCCACTTGTAATAATAGTGTTTGAAAAAATAATATTTTTTCTGTCAGCAACCGCACTCTTTTCTTGAACAATCTCGATATTCTTTTCAACTGGCAATGATTCACCGGTCAAAGCTGCTTCTGCTGTAAAAAAGTTGTGACACTCAACAATTCTTGCGTCAGCCGGAACCTTATCCCCCGTTTCGAGAAGAATGATGTCACCAGGCACTAAATTTTTCACATCAACTGTTGTCTCTTTACCATCTCGCAAAACTCGTGCTTCAAGTGAAGCCAACTTTTTAAGTGCTTCTATAGCTTTTTCCGCTCTATACTCTTGAACAAAACCGATCACTCCAATTAGAATTAGAATTATCAGAATCACTACACTATCTACAACTTCACCAATTGCAATAGAGATAATCACAGCAAAAAATAAGATGTAAATTAAAAAATTATTAAACTGACTTAAAATTAGTTTAAAAATTGATTGTTTCCGTTTCTCTACAATTTCATTGTATCCGTATTTCTGTATTCGTGACTTCGCCTGACTGTTTTTTAATCCTTTTTCAGTTGTTTCAAGTTTACTGTAAATTTCATTCAGTTTCAGACTATGCCAAGTCGTTTGATTATTATTCATATTTAGTGTAATACAAATCTGTAATCGTTATTTTAGTTTTCTAATATTTTTTTGTAAATCATCTGCATTTTTAGAAGAAATAACCTTTTTACCAACTTTTTTTTCAATATCTTTCCTCGCATCACCGGCTGTTTCACCACCTTTTTTTGCTATACGTTTACTATCCAATAAAGTCTTTGGCTTTTTCTCTTTTGATATTTCAGTCGTAGTTGCTTCTGCCAGCATATTCAAGATAAGTTCAATATTCGTCATATTATCTCTCAAATTTTGTTTTTTGAGATTCTTAAACTGTTTGTATTGTTTCACAGATTTGCCAGACCACGCTTTAGTAATTTCGTCTGTTAAAATAGCAAATTCCAAACCTCTTTTTACGCCCCTTTCCGACCATTCATCCGTTAAGTCTTTTCTAACTTCAATTGTTTTCAGTCGTTGATTAATCCAATCCTCAGAATAACCCTTTTTAAGATATGTTTGCATAGCCCTATCTATTGCCAATTCAGGATCTTCTGTTTCTTCTATTCTTTCATAACCAACCTTAGCTAACCAAAGTTTCAAAGGTTCTGCTTTTGGAGAAGGAACTGATTGAATAAGTCTTAAAAGTGTTTGAGTATCAGCTACATCTGTCATTCTCATTTTTCCGTCTTTGGCTCTCATTTTCAAACCGTTACATTTTGTAACGGTTTCATTTGAACCTTCATCAAGAAGTCTTTTTTTAAGAACTCTCCAATAAACTTGAGGATTTTCACTTTCCGTTAAAATTTCAAGAACGTCGACAATTGAAAAAAACCAAAGTTCGTTTTCTTCATCCCAATGACGACGAACTTGTTTTTCGTGAAAAAGTACTATTGAATTATCCTTTTTCTTCATAATTTCAAATCAATTATTCTAGTTTTTGACTGTTAAATTAATCAGATCAATAAACTTTTCATTGGCAGATTGATCCATCATCTGCCCCATATTTAATCCCAACCTTTCAAGTGAGTTTTTATTCTCAAAAAGATCTTGTATTAATAAGACGAAATCATCAGCACTTGTTTTATTTTGGTCTAATCTTATAATAGAGTTTTTTCTTTCAAAATAGTTTGCGTTTTCAACTTGTTGATGACCTGGGATAGGAATAATTACTGAAGCTTTCTTTAAGTATGACAGCTCTGTCAGAGTTGATAAGCCAGCTCGACCAACAACTAAATCAGCGGCTGCGTATGCATCTGCCATCTCATCATAGAGATATTCATACTGTTGATATCGATAAGCTTTATCACCAAAATTTTCTTTATCTTGCCAATCGAAAGAGTTCCCTTTACCTGTAATATGAATAATTTGACAGAAGTCGACTAAACGAGTGATTGACTCTGTCATTAAATGATTTATATACTCTGACCCTGTACTTCCACCCAGTATAAATAGAGTTGGCAATTTCAAATCAAGACCCAAATTTTTTTTTGCTTGAATCTTTTCATTTTTTAACATTGAAGTTCTCACAGGATTACCAATCAACACACTCTTTTCTTTTGGGAAGGATTTCAAAGATTTTTTAAATGTACAAGTAATCTTGTTTGCCATTTTCGCTGTTAACAAATTAGACAAACCTGTTTTAATATCTTGTTGATGAATAATAATCTTTTTATTCCTAAAAGAAGCTGCCCAAATAACAGGTACACTAACAAAACCACCGACTGAAATTATCAAATCAGGTTCAAACTCTTTTATAATTGATAAACTTTGAAACAGTCCTTTCACAACTTGGAAAGGAGCTATTAATGTTTCCAAACTAAAATATCTTCTAAACTTTCCAGCAGAAATACCTTTATATAGTATATTTTCTCTCTCAATAATCTCTTTTTCAATCCCATTCCTCGTCCCAACAAACAAAAACTCTGCCTGAATCCCCTTTTCCTGCATTGTCTCTTTGATCGCTAATAACGGATAAACCGCCCCCATTGTACCGCCTCCTGTTAAAATAATTCTCATAATTTGGTTGATTGGTTTATTAGTTTATTAGTTGATAGTCTTGAAACTTTTAATTATCAACTAATCAACCAGTCAACAAATCAACTTTTTACCCATGGCAAACCGTCAAACAAACAACTCTCTCAACCCCACTCTTCTTTAACGCTGAAACTGCTTCGGTAAAAGTAGCGCCAGTAGTGAGAACATCGTCAAAAAGGATTATTTCTTTTGGGATAGAGTTCTTATCGTTGGCTGAAAAAGCGTCCTTTAAATTAGAAAATCTTTCTGCACGTTCAAGCTTCGCTTGTTGAGCAGTTGATTTTTGTCTAATCAGTAAATCTTTTCTTAATTTAAGGCTATATCTATTTATTAAATTTTTCAAAATAATTTCTGACTGATTAAAACCTCGTTCAGCAAATCTTTTCTTATGCAGTGGAACTGGAACAATCGTTTTATTTTCAATTGTCGTTCTCAATCCCTTTTTCTCAATTTGATTAACAAGAACTGTCCCTAAACTATCAGCAATATCTTCAAGATAACTATATTTCAGCTCTTCAACTAATTTTCCAGCTAAATTATCACTATACTTAGTTGCAACAATAATCTGATCAATACCTGTTTTATCCTGACAATCTGGACAAATACCAGATTCAAACGCACCACTATTACAGATAAAACAACTAAACCTATCTAAATACTCCATTTTATCAAAACAGGAAGAGCATAAATACTCCCCCTCTCGCTCACATCCTAAACAATTTTTCGGAAACACATAGTCTAAGACTTTGTGCCATAACCTTCTAAACATTTGCATGTGACTTTTATATTTAACAGCAGCAATCAAGATATGATATTCACAATCGATTCGTAGATTCGTAGCAAATTCGTTATTCGTAGCCTACTGCCAGAACGCACCATCAACCAACCAATTATCACCTTGTTTAATTAACTCTATTTTTATATCTTGGTTAAATTTTTCAGGATCATTTTTCCCAACAGTTTTTGTTCGTTGAGTTGAAACCATAACATCTGTTTGAGCGACTGTTTCATTAACAATCTCAGCTGTCAAAGCAAGAGTAACCATCCGATAAAACTCACCATCAGCAGGATAATCAGATCTTAATCCCGGTAAATAATCTGTTTTCACCCAACCAGACATCAAGGGTGTCATCATAACATAAAGATCTTCCAAACTGTTAAACTCACTCTGATTCGTAAAAGTGCCAAATCGCTCAACAAACATCTTCGATGTTACTTGAGCAGTTGCTGTTTGAACTTCTTTTTTACTCGGCGGTTCTCGATCAAACTTTGGGATCTCAATATCACCTGCTTGAATATTTTCACTTGGAGTTAAAATCACTTTTTCATTAGGATCTGGGGCAACTTCCTTATTATTAAAAACAAAAAGATAGATCGCCACAGCAGCAAAAATCACAACGAGAACAGCTGCTATTATTATAATTTTCTGATTTCTTGTCATAGGTTAGAAAGTAAATATAAGTAAATATAGGTAAATATAAGTGAATACAAGTAAATACAAGTGAATCGAAGTGAATCATGATAATTAAACTTTTCTCTCCTCAATTTTAACTTAATACCCTCAATTTCAACTTTATATCCTTTATTCGTAATAATTATTTCTCACCTTTAGCCTCCGCTTCCTCATCAGAATCTTTTTTCTGATCTTTTTCAATTGCGAGAAGTTGACGCGGATCAGATGTGATTAATTGATCTTCAAGGGGTGATGCGACTACTTTAATAGCTACATGCTTGTTTCCTGCGAAAAAGATTCCTTCACCAACGTTGCCTTCTAGTAATAAGTATTTTTCACCTTCAGTTAACTGAAAAGTTTTTTGGATCAGATCAATTGAAGCGTTTGACTGTCGTAACAGGATTTTCAAAGCTGAATTTGTAACAATTGCTTGACCGTATTGAGATAATAGGAAATCATTAACATCTTGAGAAATTGTTGTTACTCCTAAATAGTATTTTCGACATCTTTTAACAAGTGCGTGAATAAACTTAGCAGAATCTTCATGTTGCATAAGCCACCATCCCTCATCAATAACCAAGATTCGTTTCTTCAACTCAGATCTTACCACGTTCCAGATATAATTAACAATTGTATAAATTGCCATTGGACGAAGCTCGTCCTCAAGGTCACGCACTGAGAAAACTACTAACTGATTGTTCATCTCAACATTAGTTGGTGCATTAAACAAACCTGAAAATGTACCATTAACATACTTCTTCAATCGCAAAGCCAAATCATTTCCACCTTCCATACCATCAAGCACTTCGTAAAGATCTTGCATAATTGGCGGTTCCACTTTTGTTAAATCTGTTTCAGCTGTAATATCTTTTTTCGCATACGCTTCAATCA
>Ga0008651_10001907_pt1 | contig 11763 bp, 9 predicted proteins | sample SaaInlV_200m_DNA_6_FD_59173 | JGI IMG/M metagenome (GOLD analysis project Ga0008651, IMG submission 59173) | Marine microbial communities from expanding oxygen minimum zones in the Saanich Inlet - SI037_S2LV_200m_DNA | ecosystem: Environmental > Aquatic > Marine > Intertidal zone ...
CCTCTCTCTTTTATATTGATCGTAACTTTGTTGTTCATTGTGATTTGGATCATTGGATGGATTTATTATTCTTTCCCTTGCGTTCATTCCTTCATATATACTTTGATAAACTCTTTCTTTCTCGCATCCGGCTATGAACACTAAGAGAAAAAATATAAATAATAAATATTTTAATTGCATAATTAATTATCCTTTAGAGTTCGTTATGCGGCTACGGTTTTTTCAATTTCACGTGTTCATTTCAAGATGTTTGGGGTTTACTTGAAACTATCTTAAAGCAGGGTTCATAGCAAGGCAAAAAGGATGAAAACAAGAGTAACGCCCAGGCGTGATGAGTATCTTGAACCGCTTTGTAACAACCCCAGGGCACTTAAATTTATTTTGAGATATCTTATAGTTTCTGCAGGACAACAAAAATCACCACCTGAACCGCCAACGGCTGATATGACGAACCGGCGTGTGAACTATAACTTCGTTGTTTTTATTTATCTTTACAATACCCCTTTTAGTGGAAGAAAACCAATGACATCACCATTATTATCCAGAATATCACAACCGTAAAGACTTGATCTGGTAAAAAATATCTTTTCCCGCATGTTGCTTACTAATTCTCTGATTTTTTCAGGGGTTGGATCCGGAACCTCTTCCCAGAATTTTGAAACAAGTTTGCGGCTTTTATCTATCCCTATTATCCCACGTGGTGAGTCTTTGTATTCGACTGTAAATATGAACAAAGATTACTGCTCACCTGCCCCTGTTCTAACTCTAAAGTAGCGGCAGGGTTGCTCCTCAGCTTACCGTAATTGTCAAAAAAAACTGCAAATGTATAATTGACTGAAGTAAGGTCTGTTACCAATATAATTAAACAAATTATAAATAATCTCTTTATAATCTCTTTATTATTTTTTGATTTGTTTCTCATTTCACGCCTCAATTATCGGCACTCCATAAAACTTTAATAACGATAGGCTTGTACCATACCCTAATAAATATCCTTGTTCTTTTATAAGCCTTTCAGTAATAATAAAAATGTATCACATAATAGAAGTTATTTCAAAAAAATGGGGTTCCTGGCAAGGCACAAAGAGGTGAGAAAGCAGATCACAAATATTGAATGAGAGTATTTTGAGCCTGTTTGAAATGCCGTCAGTGGTACTTAGATTATTTAAGAGGATTTAATATGCAAAAACAAACTATCCCGGAGCTATTCAATCTGAAAGGGAAAACAGCCATTGTAACCGGTTCAGGTATGGGAATAGGAGAGGGAATTGCTTTAAGACTTGGAGAAGCAGGGGCTGATGTACTTGTAACCGACATTAATATGGAAGCTGCTGAATTAACTGTCGAGAAAATATGTAATGAAGGTGGAAATGCCAGGGCTATTCATGCTGACAGCTCTTCCCTGGGTGATAGTAAAAAAGTTGTTCGTGAGGCCGTCGATGCCTTTGGCCGTTTAGATATCCTTGTAAACAACGCCGGTAAGTATTTCATGAAATCAGCCCTTTCAGTTACAGAAGAGATGTGGGACGACTTAATGGATATAAACCTTAAAGGGCTGTTTTTCAATTCCCAGGCTGCCGCACAAGAGATGATTAAAGCCGGCAATGGGGGCAGGATCATCAATATAGCGTCCAAAGACGCCTTCCATCCAACCGCTAAAATGGCACCTTATGATGCATCCAAAGGCGGCGTGGCCATGGTGACCAAAACAATGGCACTTGAACTCGCCCCCCACAATATCCTTGTCAATGCAATCGTCCCCGGGGCTGTTGTAACACCCGGAGCCCAGAGGAACCCTGCATCCAAAGCGATTGGAGGAGAACCGCGAGTCCCGTTAAAACGCCTGGGAACACCGGACGACATAGCAAGAGCGGCAATCTTTCTCGCAAGTAATATGTCGGAATATATTACTGGCACTATGGTTGTTGTAGATGGAGGTTTTTTGATTTCTTAGGGCTGCAGTAAAGAACGAAAGGACAAACCTCCATTCTTTGGTTAGATTCTACTTGTTTTGATTGAAGACAATAAAAAACCCACAGCATTTGAAAACGCCATGGGTGTATCTTAAACAGAGTGTCTATTTTCAGGGGAAGATCGATTCAACCCCTTTTACTTCTAATACAAGAACTGAGAACAGGAAAAAGGTTATTTTTATAGTTTAGATAGTCCTACTATATATTGCTCTTTAAACTGTCCCTGATCATTTTTTGTAATGTGTTTGATCTGTGTTTTTGCCTGTTCAACAGGCATTCTCCCTTCTTCGGTATAGTATTCCATATCCAATATGTCACCAATATTCAAATGGCTCAATAGAACAGAATCGTGTGGAACAACAATGCACATCCCTTTTTCAGAAATGTCCCTTAATTTTGACTGATATGGAATATCAAGACCACTTTTTGTAAATTTAACACTATGATATTGATCAGGGGACTTCCTATCATCAACTCTCCTATCGTCTTTGGCGGTGCTATTCTCATCCATATTAAAACCTTATTAAAACCTTTCGCTTAAAAGAGTATTTAGGGGCTTATTATAAACTATAAACCGCCCTTATTTCCTCATACTTCACCTTTCAGTTTTTACCATCTTTATACATTTCACAATTTATATTCACTTATTCTAGCCTTTTTTCTTCATCAAATCAACCATAATCAAAATCCATATTCAAAGGTCACTTCGAAGGGATTCGGTACAGATTTCAAAAATTCTTGCCGGTACCAGATGACATTTAATTGCACTAAGCCAAATCCTCGTGGCTCATTTATCATTAACAATCTTTAGAGGGAGTATTGAGGATTACATCTTTTGCTCTGCCAATTCGGCAGAGCAAAATGTCTGTGTGGGTCTGTGGCTAAACTTATTACTTCTGCAAGATCAGGTTTCAGCATTATAAAAAATCCTGGAGTTTTAACAATCCTATTCCATTCCTCTTTGTTTCAGCCATAACGGAAGATAATGATCATCAACCTGTTTGCTTACTTCAGGAGCTTTTTCCATGAGGTATTTTGCCATTGAAGTGTTTGCAGTAATACTGCCGAAACTATCATCAAATGAAATTATTTTATCGGTTCCGGCAATTTTCAAAGCAAAATCAACTGCGTCTATAAGAGTTTCCGATACTACAGCACTCTCCATAAAAGTAGGATTGGCAGAAGTTCGGTTTAAAAATTCCGCCTGATCATGGCCGACAACAACAGTAGGAATATGCACCGGAATATCTGTTGGCAAACCTGCCCATGCCTGATTTACTACAATGGCTTTTATGGCAGGATTTAAATCCATCATTTGATCAAGGCTCTCTGATTCTCCTGATAAATATTTTTCAACCATTTTGTCTATTCCCATGGCCGAAGGAACATCCAGATCAAAAGGATCGTATTTCCCGTTTTCAAGACATCCGAAAACAATACCGCCCGCATGAAGATAATATCCCCAGCGCCCCCCGTCCCAAACGGCAATACAATCGTCTATTTCAGAAATCAGTCTTAATACCCTGCCGTAGTTATTCAGAAGATCTTTTGCGATTCTTCTATCAAGTCTGTACATATCATTATCAGCATCTACTCCTGTAATTCCATCAGGTGTGGATGTAAGGATACATCCAAAGACAAATTTACTTTGAACAAGCGGCGAATCAAAAATGGCTTTCTGAACAAAATTTGAGTTACGGTTGGTAAAATTACTGTGAAATACTGCACGGGTTTCATAGCGTGCATAATTCATCACAAAAGGTTTTAAGGTACGGTTCAGCATCCGGTGAAAGTAAAGATCCCGAGGCTCGTCATGAAAGGCATGAATGATCCAGTCCCCGTCATAGGCTTTTGCAAGACCGTAAAAGGTACCTATTTCCGTTTCAATAGGCACCCCTTTATCAAAAGGTCTCATGGGGGTTATGCTGGCGTTCAGATAATTTTTTAAATCAAAATATTCTATTATTTCTTTAGCCTCTCTTATTCCCATCCCTGAGGCAAGCCGATAGCGAATATTATTACACCCGGTTCTTTCCCTGACAACTTTTCCAACGGTTTTCAGCATTTCCCGATAATGCAGACCTTCGAGTAGGGAAAATCCGTGTTCGGAGCAAAGTATATTGACCTTGTCGCCGGGCTTTATTTTGTCCATATTTACAATGGACAATTCCTTTTCTGCAATCTTACGGATATCATCAATTCCCTCTTTATGGGAAAATCCCTGCTTAATTTCGGGAAACAAATCTCTCATACTAATTGCTGCCATATCCGGGAGATCGGAAGACCGCGTTTCACGAATCTTGGGGCCGTACATTGAAGGCATTACTTCAGGCGGTGAAAGTTCAGGATTAAACATTTTATTTCTCCTTATAAATAAAATTGATTAAAAAAGTTCACCGAATCGATAAACAGGATGTTCTGATTTAATACTTTCAGGAACATCGTCCGCCATAAGTGTCATATTGTGCCACCTGGGATCATCTTCAATAATTATATCTGCTGCCGCAAACATTCGAAAAACAATTGCAATACAATATACACCGCATCCTGCCCCGGTACCTGTCATAAGAACAATATCTTCGGGCGATTTAGCACCTTTGATAATAGCTGCAGCAATCTCTTTTGGCGTTGTTTTCGTGCAGGGACATATTGATATATCAGGCATTACCCCGGCCTTTTCACAAAGCTGCTGGATTTCCAATTGATCTACTGTATCCGGATCGGTGAAAATTGTAATGGGCTCTGTTCGTTCTATAAGTTGAACAGCCCCTTCCCCGCATGCTTCATAACATTTCCCGCATGCAACACAACGGTCCTCATCTACTACCGCTTTTTTTTCAACAACTTTAATTGCACCGCTCGGACAATATTTTTCACAATGCTTGTCACCGTTGCATTTTTCACTGTCTACTTTTGATAAATATTTTACTATCTTCATTTTTCCTCCGGTATTAATCCAACCGTAATCTGAAATGAATAATGGAGTAATTTATTTAGTAATAGATTATACTTTTTCTAAAATCTTTACTTTTATGAGTATATTATTTTTCAAGATAACCGGAAACAACTTCAGAACAATTTATCGCGCTCTTTGCAGCAAGCTGAATACCAACATACCCTTTCCCCACATCAGCCCCCACATGAAACAATCCCGGAACCGGGCAATCAATTGAAGGCCTGTTATCCCCAACCTGACCAACTTTTTGAGCAAGCCCGATAACATTTGGTTTTGGATGGCCACAGAACGCTTTCATTGCACTGCCTTTTATAACGTCAACCCATAGAACCTTTTCCTTTAATCCCGGAAAGATCAGATCAAGAACATTTACCCAGGCTTCCATAGATTCTTTCATTGTAAATCCGCGAAAGAGATTCGCATCAAAATTTACCAACTGTTTTCCAGGGGGTACAACCGAAGGATCCATGCTTGATGTAACTGTCATATAAAATCCTACCTGGGACAGGACTTTCTGTTTTTCTTCTTCTGACGCTGTTTCAAAATCAATCGGGTCCATCTGCTGATCCCCGAACCCTGCAGTAGGAATTGCAAACAGCCATGCCTGCTTAATTACCGGTTCATCAAGAAGTATATGAAGTGTAAGTTCATTAGCGCAAAATTCATCGTTAAATGAGCCGTATTTTAAATTATCCACATATTCGTAATAGTCTTTCGTAAATGAACCTTCAGGGGCAAGCTTATTTATTGTTGTTTTAATACCTGCATTTGAGATAACGGCACGGGATCTTATTTCATCACCGTTTCTCAATTTAACACCTACGGCTGTGCCATCTTCAATTATAACTTCCTGAACGGATGATCTTGATTTTACATCTCCGCCGTTTTCTCTGATTATATCGGCAAGTGTATCGGCTATAACACAACATCCTCCAATAGGATATCCGACATCACCTTCAATATGCCAGCCCTTGATCATACGCATCATTTCCCCGGTGCTTGCTTCCTCCAGGCCCAACCCGCCGGTCATCAAACACCGGCTTGCGTTCAGGATCATAACCATTTCATTATCACTGTTTTTTTGAAGCCATTCTATATAAGGCGTGTCATCCAGCTCTTTGCATTCCTCTTCACTAGTTTTATATATCTGCTGGTCAAGAGCCACAACATCGTCAACATCTTTATCGGACATCCCCATGCCTTTATAAGCGATTCGAATCTCCTCTTCTGTTGCATAACTGGGGTCAGGGTAGATATAAGATTTGCCGCCGAGAATTAATACAGGACGATTGGCAGGATCAATTCGCCAATATTTTATAGCATCCGGCTTTCCAATCTTTTTTAAAATATCACTTAAAGGACCTCTCTCGGTTTCTCCCACCATGTGAATAAATGTATCCACAATACATCCGTCTTTTTTATAGCTGGATGCCCTTCCGCCAAGAAGGTAATGTTTTTCAAGAACCAGGGTTTTATAACCGGCATTGCTCAATAATGCTCCGCATGTAATCCCCCCGATACCGGAACCGATAATAATGACATCATAATCTTTGCCCATTGCTGCCTCCATATTCTCGTATATGATTTTTTACAAAAAAACTTAAATGACAGAATATTCCTGACTAACCAACAGGTTCATATGGTGATTGATCAGGAGATGATAGATTAGGTTTGCAAATTGACTTTCCTACTCAAAAAACCTGTTTTTTGTCTTATATTATAGAAATAATAGATATTTAAAACAAAATTTCGAAAAATTCAGGGTCTTGTTTTATTCATTAATTAAACACACACCTGTATTTAGCAGACAATAAAAAAATAGTAACCTTACATCCTTTACATTGCAAGTATTTTTCATTTTAGGAATGTAGAAAAGTCAGAAGGGAAATCATTATTTTAGTGCCGATCTGTAAAACACATCCATCATCAATATGGCCGGTCAATCCGGACTCCAACCCAATCTGTATTTTTGAGATGGGTTCAATATTTTTCTTCACCGACAGAAATTTTATTAACCCTAATTAAATATAAATTATGGTACTGTCAACAAACAGGAAAAAAAGCGGGACACTGTTACTATAATTTGGTATGAAAAGAGATTTGAAAGATGTTTATCAAGTAATCAAATATACTCACACCTTTCATTTATCCACTTTCGAGAAATGGGGTAAATATATGACCTGGTACAGTGAAAAAAAGAAACTTTTAATTACAATCACCTTACTTCTTGCTACGGGTTTTATAATTACAAGTTTTACCAGTTTTTTTATTTCCCGCAAATCATTACGTTCTGAAATATCACTCAACGAGCTCCCCCTGACAAGCGACAATATATATTCAGAAATCCAAAAAGACCTACTTCGCCCTATATTCATTTCTTCCCTAATGGCATCAAACACATTTCTAAAGGACTGGGTGATAGGTGGTGAAGTCGTAGAACAACAAATAACAAAATACCTTAAGGAAATTAAGACAAAATACAATACCATCACAAGTTTCTTTGTCTCCGATAAAACCATGAACTATTATCACACTGACGGAATACTGAAGAAAGTATCTCCGAATGAGAATCGTGATATTTGGTATTACAGAGTCAAGGATATGAGGGATGACTATGAAATTAACGTTGATCTCGATTTAGCTAACAAAGATGCGATGACCATTTTTGTTAATTACCGCGTCTTTGATTATGACAATAATTATATTGGCGCGACCGGAGTCGGCCTCACAGTTAGCAAGGTTAAGAAATTGATAGATACCTACCAACAGAAATACAACCGTAATATATATTTTATTGACAAAAACGGGGGAATAAAATTATCCGGAGCTGGCTTTGGTAATTCTATCAGAAATATTTCCCAACTCGAATATTACGCCCAATTTGAAAATAATTTCAGTATGAAACCTGAAAGTTCATTTACGTACAAGAAAGATGGTAATGTAATACACACAAATATTCGTTACATTGAGGAGTTTGATTGGTTTCTTGTAGTCGAACAACCGGAACGGGAAGCAATAAAAAAGATTTTTTCAACCCTGTTAATTAATCTTGTCATTTGTCTTTTTATAACAAATATAGTTTTAGTGCTCATAAATATATCTGTAACTGCTTACCAGAAAAGAATAGAAACATTACGGGGCATTGTACCAATATGTTCCTTTTGCAAACAAATAAGGGATGATAAAGGATATTGGAATAGGGTCGAGTTATTTGTGGAAAAACATACCGAAGCAAAATTCAGTCATTCCATATGTCCACCCTGTATGGAGGAGCATTACCCCGAAGAATATAAATCTATTGAAATAGATAGAAAAAACGGTAAAATATAATTCTTTTAGGAACCTTAATTATATAAAGGTTCCAAGTAGAGTATGTTTATATTTGAATCCTGGAGGAAGATTATGAAAAGTAAAGTCTTAATCGTAGACGATGAATCAATGATCCGATCCACATTGAAAAGTGTTCTTTCAAGAGAACCTTACGATGTAATCTGTGCGGATTCTGGTGAAGAGGCTCTTGCAATCTTGGAAAAGGAGGAAATTGACCTGATAATAACAGATGAAATGATGCCTGGCATGACCGGCATCGAGCTTCTCGCAATTACCAGAAAAAAATATCCGGACACCTTCAGGATGATACTTACAGGATTTGCAAACCTTGATTCAGCAATTACTGCCATAAACAAAGGAGAAGTATACAGATTCTTCACAAAGCCATGCAACATAGATGATTTGATTGAAGCGATTCGACAGGCACTCGAACACAGAGAATTGAAAAGGGAAAACTTACGCCTTATTGAGAAAATAAATGAGCAGTCAAAAACCATCAGTGAACTTGAAAAGAAACAGCCTGGGATCACAAAAGTAAAAAGGGATGGTAACGGGGCTGTAATTATTGAAGATTTTTAGTTGGCCGGCAGTAATATTTTTCACAAGCTTATTAACGTTGATGAACTATTAAAGAATATAGCTGATGGCTAATTAAAATCATTTATTACTTTAATTCAAATCGAAGATCCCATAATTTGAGTCTTAAGTATAAACCTTAGAAAATGAGACCTTAATATGAAAAAAATATTGGTAGTCGATAACGATCTCATCATGCTTGGGATAATATCGAGATTCCTTGAAGAAAAAGGGCATGAAGTATTAACGGCAAAAAATGGCATTAAAGCGCTTGATATTCTTAAGACCTACAATCCTGACACTATTTTTATTGATCTAATAATGCCCAATATAGATGGGGAATTGTTATGCAGGGCTATTAGGGGCATGGAAAAATTTAAAGACGTTTATCTGATCATACTTTCCGCCATTTCTGCTGAAGAGTGGGTAGATATTAATAAGTTCGGGGCAAACGCTTGTATTGCCAAGGGTCCATTTGATGAAATGTCTGAACACATTACAACTGCTCTTGAAGAACCGGAAATTACAAGTGAACGATGCTTATCAGGTGAAATACTCGGGCTCGAGGGTGTTTATCCCCGTGGCATAACCGAGGAGCTTCTTTCAGTAAAAAAGCATTTTGAAGTTATATTGGATAAAATGTCCGATGGTATTATTGAAGTTAATCCAGAAAGGAGAGTTATTTACGCTAATTCAGCTATATATTCAATGATAGATATTCCAGAAAAAAATTTATTAGGAACCAATTTTGTTGATTTATTTTCAGGCGATGAACACAAACGAGTATGCGATCTAATGGTGAAAATAGACGAAAGAACAAAAAAAATAACCAAGAACTCTCCATTAAGACTAAATGAATATTATATCACTTTAGACATCATACCTCTGGATAAAGACAAGAATAAATTGCTAATTATTTTAAGCGATGTGACTGAACAACACCAGGCAGAAGATGCCCTTAGAGAGAGTGAAGAAAGATTTAGATATTTGTCTGATGCTGCATATGAAGCAATAATTATTTTAAAAACGGGTATATGTGTTGATGTAAATAATGCAGCAGTAAATATGTTTGGATTAACCAGAGATGAATTTATAGGTAGTCCTGGTACAAAATTTATGGCTCCAGAATCAATCGAACTTTTAAGACAAAACAATATTCAGGATATTGTTCTGCCTTATGAATCAATCGCTCAAAGAAAAGATGGAACAAAATTTTCCATAGAAATTCAGGCACAAGAATTTTCTTATAAGGGTGAAACTGTTCAAGTTACAGCTATCAGGGACATAACCTACAACAAGCAGGCAGAGGAAGCGTTAAGAGAGAGCGAAGAAGCTCATCGAACCCTGGTAAAAGGACTGCCGGACATCGTGATGCGCCTGGACGGCGAGGGACGACACCTGTTCGTTTCCGAAAATGTGGAGGATATTGTAGACATCCCGTCTTCCAAATTCATTGGAAAGACACATAGAGAACTGGGATTTCCCGAAGCTGATTGCAAGTTATGGAGTGATTCGATCCGTAAAGTTTTCAACAACGGGGAGCAATTGGAGGGAGAATTAAAATACCGTGGGAAACGTGGGGTAAAGATTTTCAACTGGAGACTCCTGCCGGAACAAGATTCTAACAGCGGTGTTAACTCTGTACTCTCTCTCAGCCGAGATATTACCGACCATCGCCGGGCTGAAAAGGACTATCGAACTCTATTCCGGGAGATGTTGAACGGCTTCTCCTTATGCAAGGTTATATGCGATGCACAGAACAGACCTGTGGATTACCGCTTCATATCAGTAAACCCGGCATTCGATAAAATGACAGGACTGCAAGGGGAAGATGTTGTGGGCAAGACCGTCCTCGATGTAATACCAGACGCTGATCCTTTTTGGATAAATACTTTAGGTAGAGTAGCTCTGACAGGAGAACCGGTCTCATGCGAACACTACGCCAGGGGATTGGGGAAATACTTTGAGGTAACGGCCTTTAGCCCAGCTCCATTACATTTCGCCTGCGTCTTTGTGGATAACACCGAACGCAATGAGATGGAATCCCGCCTTCAACAATCCCAGAAGATGGAATACATAGGTACTCTTGCCGGAGGGATTGCCCACGATTTCAATAATATTCTTTTTCCAATTATGGGTTTTTCTGAAATTATGTTGAAAGAATTACCTGAAGACAGCTCTTCCAGAAATTATGTCAAAGAGATTTTACAGGGAACAATACGCGCCAGAGACTTGGTAAAACAGATTCTTCTATTCAGCAGTCAATCAAATGAAAAACTAAAACCAGTCAAGGTTCAGTTAATTATCAACGAGGTATTAAAATTAATCAAATATTCCCTGCCGGCTACAATTGAAATCAAACAGGATATCAACAACAATTGCGGTTTGGTCAAAGCAGATACAACCCAGATTCATCAGGTTGCCATGAATCTTATTACCAATTCCTATCAGGCAATGGAGGATAAAGGCGGTATACTTGAAGTCACCTTAAAAGAGGTTGAGTTAAGTATTAACGATTTGACAGATCCGAACATGACTCCTGGGTCATATGTTTGCTTGTCAGTAGCTGATAATGGACCCGGCATCGATCAGTCAGTTATGGCCCGTATATTTGAACCTTATTTCACTACCAAGGAAAATGGAAAAGGTACGGGGTTGGGACTTGCTATAGTACATGGTATTGTAAAAAATAATTATGGAGATATAAGGGTTTACAGCGAATCAGGCCAAGGAACTGTATTTCATATTTACCTGCCTTTACTCAAAGGCCAGGCTGAAACCGAACAAGTATTTACCACTACGCATATACCAAAAGGAAAGGAACGAATCTTAATTGTCGATGATGAGTATCCGGTTGTTCGCGTGGAAAGACAAATGCTGGAACAGCTTGGTTATGATGTTACCGAAAGAACCAACAGCATTGAGGCA
>Ga0008651_10001909_pt1 | contig 11760 bp, 10 predicted proteins | sample SaaInlV_200m_DNA_6_FD_59173 | JGI IMG/M metagenome (GOLD analysis project Ga0008651, IMG submission 59173) | Marine microbial communities from expanding oxygen minimum zones in the Saanich Inlet - SI037_S2LV_200m_DNA | ecosystem: Environmental > Aquatic > Marine > Intertidal zone ...
CATGCACCACCTGCACTTAGGGTGGAATCTGCATGTGCATCTGGAGCAATAGCTATGCACACAGCTTGTGGATTACTAGAAAGTGGACGATCAGAAACAATACTAGTTATTGGAGTAGAAAAAATGACAGACATAGCACCGTCTGATATTTCTACTGCCCTTATGGGTGCAGCAGATGCAGAAAAAGATGCTCCATGTGGACTAACTTTCCCTGGAATATTTGGATTGGTCGCAAGTAGTTACATGAATGAATATGGACTTACCAGAGAAGACTTAAGTCTTGTAAGTTCACGTCACCACGCAAATGCTGCTAAGAATCCTTATGCACAATTTAGAAATCAAGTTACACCTGAGAACGTTACAAACAGTACAAAAGTAGCAGATCCACTACGCATGCTAGATTGCTCACCAATCAGTGATGGAGCTGCAGCATGCATATTATCTACAAAATTTGCATCTTCATTTAGGCTAGCAGCATCTCAAATTGCTACTGATTCTGTAAGCATTACAGATAGGGCCTCACTAACATCGTTCCCTGCAACAAAGGATGCAATGAGCAAAGCGCTAAAAGAAGCAGAAATAGAAAGAGATGAAATTAACCACATAGAAATTCATGATTGCTTTTCTATCGCAGCAGTTATTAATGTAGAGGACTTAGGATTTGCTGAGGCTGGGAAAGGAATAAATGCCTACAAAAAAGAAAATTCATCTTTAACTATTAATGCTAGCGGCGGATTAAAAGCATGTGGCCATCCAGTTGGAGCAACTGGAGTGAAACAAATTATCGATTCAGTAAAACAATTACATACCTCTAAAAAACAATTTGCATTAACACAGAATTTTGGAGGAGCATGTGCAAGTTGTGCAATTCATATAATCGAACAAGTATGACCAATCCCCCAACCCAGCACAGAGCCCAAAAGAAACTACGCAATAACATGCAAGAAGGAACGATTCTTGCCATAACTACTGTTTCTCACCCCCCAGCAGGATTTAATAAGGCACCTAGAAACATTGCTCTAATCAAATTAAATAATGGAACACGAGTGCTAGGATGCCTAACTACAATGGATTCGGCAGCTATAGGAAAAACTGTTCGTCCACGAATGCAATTACAACGTGTCATGGAAACTGGATTAAGAATATATGACGTTTCTTACGAACCAGTATTAATGAAAGAGGTAAAACAAGAGTCACTTGATCATGTTTTCCCTGGTTACATAATTGCACTAAGCGGACCATCTGGAGTTGGTAAATCTACTGTAAGCTCATTGCTAGTACGCACTGCGTCTGAATATGTAGAACGAGTACCTATAATTACGACAAGAAAAGGAATGCAAGGTGATAACGAAGAATACATACATGTAACGAATACTGAGTTTAAAGAAATGTGTGATAGAGGAGAAGTTGTTGCATGTACCAATATTCCTGATAGAAATGTACAAAGACAATACGGTTATAAGGCTAAAGATATTGAGTCAATATGGACAAAGGGCAAGATACCTGTCGTAGTAACCGAGGAACATTTACTACAAGGTCTTTCTGACCATTTTGGCAGAAGATCATTACTTTCTTTTGGTCTTTTGCCACCCGGTGAAAGCAAAAGAGCAATGCTGTCTCAACTGCTACATAGGCTAAGAAAGCGCAATAGAGACACAAAAGAGAGCATAGAAGACCGTATAAAGAATGCAGAAAAAGATATTGATTGCTTAAGGGAAAGAAATGATTTATTTGATCACATTCTAGTTAATGAACATTTAGAGTCCGTAATTGATACGCTTGTAGGCCATGTAATGAACACAGCAAAGACTAAATAAATATTACAACACCAGAGATCATAATAAGTACAAGTACTCAACCATTCTCAAAAGAGCGTTTTTTTGGTATAATCTTTAGATTTAAAGCAAATAAACATAAATGTCAGTACATTCACTCATGTTCGGCTGGGAGTATCCTCCAATCCATTTGGGTGGCTTGGGAGTTGCATGCCAAGGGCTTGTAAATGGACTTCTTAGACATAATGTAAAAGTTACATTGGTACTTCCTCATCCAAATCCGAGTTCACAGGAAGGGCTAGATATACTGACTCCAACAGAAGATGAACTAAAACGAATTATTGTAAGAAGCCAATTACATCCATACGATTCAGTTCAGAAATACGAAGAACGAATCCAGCTCATTTCTAAAAGTGGAAAAACAGAAAAGATTTACGGGGATGACCTTGGACAAGAGATTGAAAATTTTACAGCTATGAGCGTTGAACTAACAAAAGATGTACAGCCAGATTTAGTTCATTGTCATGACTGGATGACATATGAAGCTGGGGCAAGAAGTGCTGCCTATCACAATAAGCCACTAGTTGCGCATATACATGCTACTGAACTAGATAGAACACACTTCCAACCAGATGAATGGATATATAAAAAGGAGCAAAGAGGATTTAATAAAGCAGACCAAATTGTTGCTGTTAGCAATTACACAAAAAGCATACTAGTTAAACACTATGGGATTTCTTCTGACAAAATTCAGGTAGTGCACAATGGAAATGCAAAGGTACAGATGCAAAGAGAATCTATAATTAAATCTGTACATGGGCAAAAGCCTGCTCCAATGGTTTTATTTTTAGGTCGTATGACAGTGCAAAAAGGCCCTGTTCAGTTCCTAAATATGGCAGCGGAAATACATAAATCAAGACCAGATGTTCAATTTGTACTAGCAGGAGACGGAAACATGCTAGGTGAATTAATACACAGAGCACATGATTTAAATCTACAAGAAAATATAATATTTGCTGGAAAAGTAAGTAACTCAGAAGCACAAAAACTCTTTGCTAAAGCAGATTGTTTTGTAATGCCTTCTGTATCTGAGCCATTTGGATTAGTAGCTCTAGAAGCTCTAGCTCAGGGCACACCTGTAGTACTCTCTAAGCAATCAGGTGCATCAGAAGTAGTACACAACGCATTCAAAGTAGACTTCTGGGATACATCTAAGATGGCTGATTGTGTGCTAACTATATTGCGAGAAGACGCATTAGTAAGACAAATACGATCAGAGGCTCCAAATATTCTTCAAAAATTGACGTGGGAAAACCAAGCAAGGGAAATTAGATCCCTATATAACAAAGTTATAAATTTTTAATTTTTATAAAACTAAAAATACACAAAAATAAAATATGAACACAAACCCAAATATCTGTTTATACTTCCAAGTTCACCAGCCATACAGACTGCGTGACCTAAGATACAATGAAATTGGAGGAGGTACTGAATATTTTGACGAACAGAAAAACAAAGAGATATTTAGAAAAGTAGCCGAGAAGTGTTATTTACCAGCAAATAAATTAATGCTTGATCTACTAAACGAGCATGAAGATTTTAGAATCTCATACTCGATCTCTGGAGTATTTTTGGATCAATGTGAAGAATATGGACAAGACGTGCTTGAATCTTTTCAGGCATTAGCAAAAACAGGAAAAGTAGAATTTATGGCAGAAACGTATTACCACTCACTAAGTGCTATACACTCATTGCCAGAGTTCTGTGAGCAAGTTTCTATGCATGCGAATAAGATACAAGAGCTATTTGGTTCGTATCCAAGGATATTTAGAAACACAGAACTAATATTTAGTAATGAGATTGCTCATATAGTCCGTATGATGGGTTTTAGAGGAATTCTCGCAGAAGGAGCTGACCACATACTGCAAGGCAGATTACCAAATGATCCATATATTCCACCTAATTTTCATCTTCCAGAAAGTGAATATTGGAACGTAATTAAAGAAAAGTTCCCAGATAGTGTCCCAGATAAAAACATTTATGTTCTGTTAAAAAATTATCGTTTATCAGACGATGTAGCATTTAGGTTCTCGGATAAATCATGGATGGGGTTCCCACTAACTACGGAAAGATTTACAGATTGGATTTTGCAAAATCATGGACACAGCATAAATCTGTTTATGGATTATGAAACATTTGGAGAACACCAATGGGCAGAGACAGGAATATTTAATTTTTTGAAAAAGATGCCAGATGAATGGAATAAGAGAAGTATTAAAACACTCACGCCATCACAGATTATTGATGAATGGGAAAATCGTATTGGTGTTGTAGTCGAAAATGACAAGAAAGAGCACAAAGAAGACGTTAAGAAAATAGTTCAAGTGCTTAAGTCTCTGTGGGAAAGACCAAAAACTACAGATAGCCCAATGGAGAAATTTTCAGTAGAAAAACAATACAACGCCCATTGCCCCGTTTCTTGGGCAGATACAGAAAGAGATATTTCTGCTTGGGAAGGTAATGAAATTCAAAAAGCTGCAATAGAAATGTTGTACTCCCTAGAAGATAAAGTTAAACAAAGTAAAGATCCACACATGGTAGAAACGTGGCGAAAATTACAAACATCAGATCACTTTTACTACATGTGTACAAAGTATTGGAGTGATGGAGACGTACATAAATACTTCAGTCCTTATGATTCACCATACGAAGCATATAGACGGTTCTCTCATGCATTACAGGACCTACAATTACAATCCGAAAACACCAATTAATTACTAAATTATTAACTCTATGCCAAGATCTCTAATCATTGGAAACGGCTCTACCCTAGCTACATTTGACGACAATGCGCAGATGCGCGATCTATACTATCCATATGTAGGGATGGAAGACCACACAAAATATGGAGACGTACACAGAGTTGGCGTTTGGGTAGAAGACATAGGATTTTCTTGGTTTAGCGATCCAGAATGGGAATGTACATTAAACTACAGACCAGAAACATTGGTTACTCATTCATTATTACGTAATGAAAAACTGGGGCTAGTAATAACATCCGAAGATTATGTGCATCCTGTAAAAAATATTCTAGTTAGGAATTTCCGCGTAGTTAGTACAGACGGAAAAGATAAGAATGTTAAGTTCTTTTTTAACCATGATTTTCACATTTACGGAGACAAACAAAAGGACACCGCTTTCTTTGAGCCATACACAAATTCTGTTATTCACTATAGGCAAAGACGATATTTCTTGGTTGGAGGGAATACATCAAATCCATACGAACAGAAGGATGATCCAGAAATAAGTGAATTCCAATCCATGATTAATTGTGAAAAAAGAAACAACCATTTTGGGATTAATTCATACAGTATAGGAAAATCAGAATACCAAGGGAAAGAAGGAACATGGAAAGATGCAGAAGACGGAGAGCTATCAATGACAACAATTGATCAAGGTTCCGTTGATTCCACAGTAGGAATTTTCTGTTCTGTATCCCCTAATAAGGAATCAGAAATAAATATGTGGGTATGTCTTGGAAAATCGCTAGAGGAAGTAGTTGATCTACAAAATTTCATTCAAGATGAAACACCTGAAAATGCAAAAAGGAATTGTCACAATTATTGGAAAAGCTGGGTAAACAAATCCGACAATAATTTTGGGACCCTAGATAAAAAGATCATAGATTTATATAAAAGGAGTCTGCTTACCATCCGTATGCATGCAGACAATAATGGAGGGATAGTTGCCGCAGCAGATGCAGATATTATGGCTTTTAACAAAGATACATACACATATGTATGGCCAAGAGATGGAGCATTTGTTTCTTTGGCCCTAGATAAAGCAGGCTACATGGAAGTAACCAGAAGGTTCTTTGAATTCTGTGTAAAAACACAAAGCGAAGAAGGTTATATGCTTCACAAATTCAATCCAGATGGATCATATGGGTCTTCTTGGCACCCATGGTTTAATAACAATTCATCACAATTACCAATTCAAGAAGATGAAACCGCATTAGTTCTTTATGCTATGTGGAAACATTTTGAGCATGTTAAAGATTTTGAATTTATTCAATACATGTACGAAAATTTTGTAAAGAAAGCAGCAGAATTCTTATATATTTATACAGAAGAAGATACTGGGCTACCATTGCCTAGTTATGACCCATGGGAAGAGCACAGAGGTGTATTTACATACACAACAGCTTGCACAATAGCGGGGCTACATGCTGCTTCAAAAATGTGTCATATCCTTGGGCACTACAATCATGAAGAAAAATATCAAGATGCAGCAGATAAAATGAAACAAGCTCTGCTTTTCCATTTATTTGATGAGGAGAAAGGAAGATTTGTAAAAAAGATTGATAGAGAAAATGGGAAAACTACAAATACTGATTACACAATAGATGCCAGTGTAACTACTGTGTGGAAATTAGGAATTCTGTCACCAGAAGATCCACGATCTGTTTCTACAATGAATCAATTAGTAGATTCACTAACAGTAAATACTCCAATAGGAGGAATTGCTAGATACACAGATGATTACTATCACTCAGTTACAGAGCCAACAAATGATATACCAGGAAATCCATGGATAATTACTACTCTTTGGAAGGCCCAATGGAATATTTCACGCGCAAAAGATATTAATGATCTTAAGCCAGCAAAAGAAATACTTAGCTGGGTTGAATCACATGCAACTAAATCTGGAATGTTGCCAGAGCAATTAAATCCATTCACAGGTCAGCATCTATCTGTTTCCCCTCTTACTTGGAGCCACGCAACATTCGTAGAAACAGTGATTGATTTCTTAGAAAAAGAGAAGGAGCTAAGTTAATAACAAAATCAGCCTCTTTCAAATTACATTAAACCTGCTAAAGTAGATTCACCCTTTCCTATGAATCACAGGATACTGGTTGCGATAATACTCAGTACATTTCTATTTGGAATGTCATCACAAACTTATGCGCAACAAGCTTTCACAGGCAGTGTAACAACTAGTGAATCACCCTCTCTTAAATTAGAGGACAACAGTGATGCACTATGGCAACAGCGGATAGATAGATCCGAAGGATTTAGAGCAAAAATGCTATCTACACATCACGGACTTAACCTTTTTGCCGAATATAAAAAAGCATATATGAGGAACAGAATAGAACATTCTGTTGACTGTCGCCTTGCACAAAGGAAATCAAACAAAGAAGGTCTCTTTTCTGTTTCCGCTCGTTGTTATAGAACAAGCTTGCTTATGGAAAGGGAATTCTGGCAAAAGCACAGCCAACAAATAGAAAGCATTCCTGGGGTAAGCAATAAGATTAGGGGGAAAGCAATCAGTGCTATAACTGAAATGATTGATGCGATTGATGCGATTATCCTTGGAATAGATAGTTCAGTTTACAAATCACTTGATGGGCTGCTAGAAGCTAAACAAAATCTTCATAAAAAATACAGAGCACCTGTTTCACTTTCAATTTCTCATGTTAGAGCAGATAGAACACTATCTTGGATAGCACATTTTATGACAAGCATGCTTTCGATAATCGAGACAGAGGACATATCAGAAGAAACATTCTCTGAGCTAATGAAAGCTTCATATTGTCTAGAAATGGGAGAGCTATTTATGAAAGAAATACTGATTCAGGAAGATAATTCGCAAGCTAGCCTGATTTTAAGCCAATCTCTTGTTCACCTTCAGTCTTGTGAACAATATTTTAAGCAAGCATACGATTCTAATCAAAAACTAGACATATAAGCTGTTTTGATCATGTTTAAGTAATAGTGATAGAAAATCTCGGTCTTGGGTAAAAGCAGATGTATACTTCATGCTCCCCATGCAAAATTCCCCTGCATATAAACGCCGGGTAGAGAGGACTAAAAACAAGCACTCTCGTGCCGTATACCAAAACGGGACAATAGTAATTCGCCTAGCTAAAGGCCTTTCTATAATGGAGGAGCAAAATCACATAGAGAGCTTATATCGCACAATGATTGGAAAATTGCTGGAAGAAGAGCGAACAAAAATTTTGATCGACCCCTTCAGATTTCTATTAGATGGAAGTGAAAAAACTACAATCACACTAGCAACTGGAAAACGTTATACATTTACATTAAAACCTGGAAATAAGCTTAAATCTGAACGAACACCACGCGGATGGCGCATTACTATTGCCCCAGGAGTAAGACGTGGTTCTTTGCATCGTTTCTTGTGGAAAATAATCGCAGAAGAAGAGAAAGAGCGTATAAAACACCTTGTTACAAGTATTAACGAAGAATCGCTCGGAGTAGGCATAAGCGATGTAAGGCTAAACTTTGCAACAACTCAATGGGGCAGCTGTAGTCCCCGAGGTATCATCATGATTAACGCAGCATTGCTCTTTGTGCCTCCTTCTCTGCTCAAATACGTAATAGTACATGAATTAGCACACAGAAGACGCTGTGACCACTCACCGAGCTTCTGGAGATGGGTAGAGCTTGGGATGCCAAGGTACAAAAAAGCTAAAAATCTACTTAAAGGTTATAGATTACCAAATCTTTAAATAAATGATTCGATCGTAAGCCCTGCATCATTCAGGATTTTGCCAAATTCAAATATAGGTAGACCAACTACTCCAGTAAAGTTCCCTTCAATTCTCTCTATCATTATTTGTCCTTTCCCTTCTATTTGAAAAGCACCAGATCGGTTTTCCCACTCCCCTGTTTTTATCCACCAATCTATAGTTTCTTCACCCAGATCTGAAAAAGTTACAGAAGAAGAGTTTGTTATTTCTAACACTTTAGAAGATGGCAATAATAAACATAGAGACGAATGAACTAAGGATGTATTACCACTATGCATTCTTAACATAGATCTAGCCTCTGATTCATTAGCAGGTTTTTCTAGGAGTGTTCCATCAGACGAAACAACTAATGTATCTGCTCCTAGTACACATGCATCTGGGTTCTTATCAAATACATCCTGTGCTTTCATTTTTGCCAAACTTACAGACCTATTTACTGGATCAGCCTCTTTACAAATAGATTCATCAACAGAGCTTGGAACAACAGAAAACTTAAGCCCTATTTCTTTTAATAACTTTTCCCTTTGTGGACTAGCCGATGCAAGTAGAAACCTAGACACACTATTCAGTGTATCAAATTTCTAAGTATTTACCTCTTATTCCTCAATAAAACCCATAGGTCGCACCGATGCTCTCTTGCTTTTAAGTCCACTAATAGCTTCATCAATCATTTGTAATCTTAGCTTTAGGGTAGATGGACCAACTCTATGTTTACTGCGAAGAAAAATATTATCATTCTGGATTCCAACTGGAGCAGCTTTCTCACTAGATCCTAAAATATCTTGGCATAAGTCATAAAGCATAATCCCTGCTGTTTTAGAACAGAATCCAGCACGAGTATAAGTACGCAACATCAGTCTTTGCTCTGTAGAAAGCTCGCGCTGATAAGATACGGAATTGTTTACGCGGTGTTCTACTTCTCCTGGAGTTGGCGCATCCCCTGCATCGTCTTGATCTTCTGGTGCAGCTGAATGTGCATCTAATGGGACATAAGTAGAAGTATCATTAAAATCTGGGCATTCAACATCTTCTCCATTTCGTAAACGATCTCTACATCTTTCTACTGCTCTAGAGTATGCACGGCGTTGCATATGAAATGTGTTTCTATAATCTTGTGCTAAAGCATGTATATCAATTGTCTCTTGAATAACTCTGCCTTCTTGGTCTATAGACCTATAAAGAGAAACCAATTCTGCTGTATGTAATCCGGAACTACTCATAAAGACCTGAGCAAGTAATGGCAGAGCCATAACTACAGCAAGCAGAATAATTACAGGACGTCTCGTAGATCTATTTTTTTTCATGTGTGTTTTTTTGTAAAGTTCCCTATATTCTATCAGAAATTGCCCTTTAACGCAATCCTACTGCTTTTTTAACTCTATCCATCGTAACTTCTGCGATGGATGAAGCGCTTACAGACCCGCTATCTAGTATTTCCTTAACGTCTGAATCAGATAGTGAATCTCTCTTCTTCCTCATAGAGGAGAATGTATCCATAAATGTTTCTAACAATTTATTTTTAGCATCTCCGTATCCCAGTCCCCCAGCCTTATACTGATCTGCTAAATCTTTTTGCTCTTTATCACTTAATAAAGGTGCATGCATTTGATACACAATGCATTCCTCTGGATTCTTTGGCTCCTCTACAGATTTGGAATCTGTAGTAATTCCCATAATCGCCTTTTTGATTACTGACTCATCTGCAAATAATGGGATTGTATTTCCATAACTCTTACTCATTTTTTGACCATCCGTTCCAGGTATTACAGCTACATCCTTTCGAATTCTAACATCTGGAACTACTAACGTTCCTTCTGCATATTGGTTATTGATTTTCTGAGCTATGTCTCTAGTAATTTCTATGTGCTGTTTTTGATCCTTACCAACAGGAACTATGTCTGTATCGTAAAGTAAAATATCTGCGGCTTGAAGTACTGGGTATGTAAATAGTCCAGCAGAAGCACTTAGGCCTTTTTCTACCTTCTCTTTATAACTAACAGCACGCTCCAATAGTCCCATTGGAGTAATGCAAGAGAGTATCCAAGAAAGCTCTGTGTGATAAGGGATATCCGATTGGAAAAACAGAATCCCCTTATTTGGATCAAAACCACATGCCAATATGTCTTTTGCCAAATCCCATCTAAAACGATTTAGCTCATCTGCGTCATGAACAGAGGTAAGTGCATGTAGATCTGCAATCATGTATAAATTTTCATCTTCACCAAGTAAATCAATATTTGGCTTAATAGAACCTAAGTAATTACCAAGGTGTGCATCGCCAGATGGTTGCATTCCAGAAAGAACTCTCATGTGCACAGTATGTAACAGAAATTAAGATAGTACAAATACAGTATTAAGTATTGAGCAATATTTTTTTATAGTAAACATAACAGCCCCTCTCCCCGACCCTCTCCCGAAGGGAGAGGGAGGTTTTATCCCCTCTCCCCCAAAAGGGGGAGAGGGTTAGGGAGAGGGGGTAAATTGATATTTAAATACTGTTACATTTAAATCTTCCCAATAAGCGCTTCAAAAGACTTCGGTATATCTGATTCAACCTTTATAACATCACCAGTAATTGGATGATTCATCGTTAATTTATGTGCATGAAGAAAGAATTTTCTAAAACCTGTTTCCTTTGAACATGCTTTATTTATTTTCTCATCTCCGTAAACACTATCTAGCAATAGAGGATGCTTGATAGATGCGAAGTGCCTCCTAATTTGGTGATGCCTACCTGTATTTATCTTGCAAGAAACATATGCGAATAAAGGGAACTGCTTAACGATGTAATATTTAGTTGAAGCATCTACCAAATCCTTTGAGCTACGTGCAGGCAATGGTCTATCGATCTCTCCACTCTTAGGAACCACACGACCAGATACTAATGCTTTGTATGTCTTTTCCCATGTAGAAATGGATTTCTTTGAATTTTCGAAAGCCTCTTTCGACTTAGCAAAAACTACAATTCCAGAAGTCTCAAAATCTAAACGATTAAGTGGCCTAAGACTGGGATAATCAATTTTCAGAAAATCAAGAAGAGGAAGTTTTTGCACCTTCCCTTTTCCTTTTACTACTAGCTCTCCACTCCTCTTATTTACAATAAGCAGATGATCATCTTCGTACAAAATTCTGTCAGCAGATATAGGCATATAAATTGTTAGAAACTAGGTTAATTATGCGTTCTTCTGCAAAAATACGCTAATAATGAAGCGATTTAATCTTAAATTATAGGCTATAAAACGCTCGTAGTACCCACTACTTTCTTCTTCTTGTACTCAGAATTAGTCATGAGCAAAAAGATAGCTGGGAATATTCCGATGGAATTAACCAACAAAAGTGGAATATACCAATATATCTTGCCCATACGAGCAGCACGCCACAGTGCCCATCCTTTCAAGGCAGCATCTACTAAAGAAAGAGCCATAAAAA
>Ga0008651_10001928_pt1 | contig 11695 bp, 10 predicted proteins | sample SaaInlV_200m_DNA_6_FD_59173 | JGI IMG/M metagenome (GOLD analysis project Ga0008651, IMG submission 59173) | Marine microbial communities from expanding oxygen minimum zones in the Saanich Inlet - SI037_S2LV_200m_DNA | ecosystem: Environmental > Aquatic > Marine > Intertidal zone ...
GAAAATTTTTTAAAACAATTGGGCGATAGCCCAGAAAAGAAAAGGAATATTTCAGCTAACGTTCCAGTATATCTGATGTTTGCCAAAATTCCTTTAAAATCAATTATTTTTTGGCAAATATGGGTCGAGCGAGGGCACGAGCGAACCAGATATACTGTGTTATACGCCCCGAGTGTAGCATAGCGAAACGAGAATGCAATGTGGCACGGAGCGATAGCGGAGTGAGTCAATTTTTTCCTTATTCTTCTTGCGTAAGAGACTTTTTCTTTTTTTTCATTTTTTAAGAAAGTTTGATTTTCGTTTCGAAAATTCCAAGAGGGGTCGGGGGTGAATTGGAATTTTTGAAACTCCTTATTGTTTTATCGTATAGCCATTGATTCTCTTTTCTTTGTTAGCGAAATAAAGTCATTTAGATTCATTAACCATCCTTGTTGATTCGAATTGTATGTCTTAAAAAGTCCTTCAGGAACTACTAATTGCAATAATCTTTCTTGCATTTCGCTTGTTTGATTTTCACTTATACTTGGCTCCAATGTAAACAAATGTTTTTTATCTATTTTCTTTGCTTCTGCTAAAACTTGTCTCCATCTATCTTTGCAAGTAGATTTTGAACCCAACATTGTTAATAGTTCATTTTGACTATTCTCGTTGTGATAATAATCGATACTTGGGAACACAAAATCTGGTTTAGAATTTCCTTCTGTTTTTGCTCCTCTTGAATAGGCTACATTATTTGATAAAAATATTTGCTCTAAATGATTTTCCAATGCTAGTCCAACCCTTGCCTTTCTTCTGTTTTGAAAAGATAAAGAGAATTGAAAAAAGCTATCTACATCTTTAACATTTCCATCTTCATCAAAAATTTTACTTTTATCATTTTTTAATCTTTCTGTAATTAAATGTCTTTCAAAAGTTCTAAATAGAATTTCTTCTTGTTCCATCCATTTTAGTATCGCTTCATCAGGACTTTTAATTTCTGATACTGTTATTGTACTTCTTGCAAACTCTGAAAATATTTTTGTAGTTGGTAAGTTTCCATTAAATTTATTTATCATGATTTCTAGGAAATCTTCATTTATATCTTTTATTTGTATTCCAATCTCTTCAAGAATAAAGCGTGTTGCAAAATCTAGTTTTTTATCATCATGAACAATATCTTTTACTTGGAATTGATTTGAAACTTTTTCAGAATCAAAAAGCCATAGTATCTGATTTTCTAAATTAGAACCTTTTTCTACCGCAAGAAATAAAACCTCTCCATTTGATTGCTTTGCTATCACTAAAATATCATTTTCTGAAAACTTTCTAGTAACATCATTACTTGGATAATACAGTCTATGCTCTGTTCTTTTTGGATTATTATATCTTGAGTCATACCAAGTTATAAGATCATTTGCACTTTCATATTCTCCTTCGTTATTTGAAACATAAAGAAAATTTGTCTTGATTTTCTTTTTTTCTGCCCCAGCTTTTCCAAACATTTTTATTAACTCTTTTACTCCATTTATTTCATGTTGATTTGATATTTTTGGATCAACCTCAACAGAAGACAGCCTTTTTATAGCTATTTCATCAAAATACGAAGAGAGGAAACCTTTTTTCATAGTTTATACAGTTAATTCTAAAGGAGTTTTATTTTCAACACTCTGAAAACGTTTACTCATTATTTTTCTTGTTTTTTTCGGAACTCTTTTTTTATTGTTTTTATCTTTTATCCAAGACTCCATATGTTTTGCGACAGCTTTTAATACGGGGACTACAACAGAATTACCAAATTGTTTATATGCTTGAGTATCAGAAACAACAATTTTAAAATTATCATCAAATCCCATTAACCTTGCACATTCTCTAGGGGTAAGTCTTCTTGGATTTCCTTTTTTTTGTTTTATAAGTATTTCTGAACCATCTTTGTAATATCTTGCAGATAAAGTTCTTGCTGTGTCATTTCCATCATTTAATCCAAAACCAAAACCATTTCCTTTTTTTCTATGTTTTTCAGCATAACCTTGTAAGTATTTCCAAAGCTTTGGAGATAAAGTATATTTATCATTAGGCTTTGTTTTATCTTTTGAATTTACAGTAAAGGGTTCTTCAATAACCTCATTTTCTGAGTGTAATATAGAATTTAATTTTGGACCTTTTTCTGCATCAAATGTTTCTATATCGTCAAAATTAAAGTCGTTTTTTTCTCTAAATCCTACAATGTAAATCCTTTGTCTATTTTGAGGAACCCACCCTTTTCCGTTTATAACTTTAAATTGTACATGATAGCCAAGATCTTCCTGTAATGTTTTCATAATTACCTTAAATGTATTTCCCTTATCATGGCTTATAAGATTTTTTACATTTTCAAGCAAAAATGCTTTTGGTCTATGGTGAGCAATAATTCTTGCAACATCAAAAAATAAAGTTCCTTGCATTCCACACAAGAAACCATGAGGAGAGCCTAAAGAGTTTCTTTTTGAAACTCCCGCAATAGAAAAAGGCTGACAAGGAAAACCGGCAAGAAGAACATCGTGTTTTGGAATATCTTTTTCATCTACTTTTGTGATATCTCCTGCAATTTCATCAATATCACAACCATAATTTGCAGAATATGTTTTTTGACAAGCCAAATCCCATTCGCTCGTAAAAACACATTCTCCACCAATAGCATCAAACGCTTGTCTTATTCCTCCAATACCTGCAAATAAATCTATAAATTTCATAATTTTTGGTTTTGAATAATTAAATATTCCTACATCTATAATATAACAATTTCATTAAATTTTTCCACTTTAAATTAAAAGTCATTTTTTACGGAAGTATGGAGTAAAAAATATCCGCTTCCCCCCCTCTTAAAAAATGAAAATCAAACTTTCTTTCCTTATTCCTAAAAAAAGAAAAAGTCTCTGGAGCAAAATCAAAATGTAAAAATTGATTGCGTATAACTGGTTTTTATACGAAGTATTTTCATATTTTGCTCTTTTTGTCACATATTATACAAACTTTTTTACAAAACAATCGACATCTTCCCAAGCGATTCCTGCGGCGCGTAATTTTCTCGGAGTTGGGCAAAAATTTCCTCGACGAGTTTTTCCAAAAACTTGATTTCCCCGCAACTTTTTACAAAAAACCGCACGAACAAACGCTGCTCGGTGTTTTTTAATCGAGGAATGAATTCCTCGATCGGCGGAATAAGTTCCACCGTTAAAATTCGCATCACAAAACAATCGACATTTTCCCAAGCGATTCCTGCGGCGCGTAATTTTCTCGGAGTTGTGAAAAAATTTCCTCGACGAGTTTTTCGTCGCCCTCCTCCGCGCGAACAAACGCATTTTTTGGGCACTGAAATTTGATCGGCGCGTGCTCGATTCCCCGAGAAATAATTTCTTTTGCCTGCTCAAAATGGATGTCGTAAATGTGCGCGTTCGAAATCGAAACCGTGAGAACTCCGACGCCGACATTTAATTTTTCCGCCAAAATGTGCGCCAAAAGCGCGAATCCTGCAACATCGTGCGGATTCCCGAGCATCATGTCATTGGAGCGGATCACCAAATGCAGGTGCAATTTTCCGCCGATAATTTGAACGGTGAACGTGTACGGACACGGCACGTTTTTTTTCTGAATTCCGTCGGCGAGCCCGTCGTCGCTCGGGTCCCACATCAAAATTACGCCGTGGCGGCTCGTCGGATCTTTTTGCAAAAGTTTGATCAAACCGCCGATCTGGTCGCGGCCAAAATGTTTGCGCCAGCGGTACCCGTACGCCGATTCGACGCAATTATTTTCTTCCGCAAAATCGTCCCAGATTTTTGTGAACGCCTGCAAAAATCGCAGATTTTTATTTCCCATCAAAAACCAAGCCTGTTCCGCGATAAAAACTTTCAGCGGAATTTTTCGCAGCGCGAGCAGCGGAAATCCTTTTTCCAAATCGAACCGCATCGTCTGTCCAGGAAGCGATTTGCAGACGTGTCCGGTGCGGAGATTTTTTTCTTCAAAACCGTGCGAGAGAATCTCCGACAACAAATTTTGGTACTGAACGTCAAATTCATTTTTCATCGCGCGCATTTTCCCCTAAAATCCGGCCGATGACAAGCGCTGCACAAAAATTTTTTGGAACCGAAACCGTGGCAGAAATTTTGGAAAAAATGCCCGAAGCCGCAGAAATTCTCTCCGCACACGGGCTGGCCTGCGCCGGCTGCGCGATTGGAAATTTTGAAACGCTCGCCGACGGAATCGCCGGACACGGAATGTCGGAGAAAGATTTGAAAAACGTGCTGCAGGATTTGAACGAAGCCGCGGACGATTTGAAAATTTTTGCGCCCAAAAAAAATCCCGAGCTCACAAAACTTGCCGCAGAAAAAGTTTTTGAATTTCAAAAAACCGCCGGACAAGAAAATTCTGGATTTAAAATTGAAGCACTTTTTCCGCCCGGAAGCGAGGAGGTGAGCTACTTTTTGGATTTTTTGGAAAAACCAGAACCGGGCGATTCGGTTTTGAAATCGTGCGACGTGAAATTATTTTTGTCCGCCGCGACGTTGCGCCATTTGAAAAATTGTGTCATTGATTTTCTCGAGGATGGAGAAAATTCCGGATTTAAAATTGAAAAAATTTCATGAAAACAATTTTTCTCGCCGCCGGACGCAGCACTCGGATGGATCCGATCGGAGATAAAAATTTTCTCGAATTTTGCGGCGAACCGCTGATCGTGAAATTATTGAAAAATGCTGCCGCGGGCGGACTGGAAAATTTCATCGTTGTCGCCGGAAAGCACAACGCCGGAGAAATTGCGAGTGTTTTGCAAAAATTCAAATTCCCAGCAACGATCGTCGAGCAGCCGAATCCCGACGACGGAATGGCGGGCGGAGTTCTCGCTGGATTGGAAAAATGCGGCGCGGGCGAGGTCTTTCTTCTCGGTGGAAACGACGCCGTTGATCCGAAAATTTATGAAAAAATGGTTTTTGAGGGACGATCTGCCGACGGCGCAATTTTAGCGAAAAAAGTGGAGAAATATTTTCCCGGTGGATATTTGCAAACTGATCGCAAAAAAATCACCACAATCGTCGAGAAGCCGGGCGCGGGAAATGAGCCGTCGAATTTGGTGAACATCGTGGCACATTTTTTCCGAGATGCGAATGAATTGCAAAAACTTTTAAAACAGCAGAACTTTCAGAATCCAGACGCGTACGAACGCGCGCTGCACGAACTTTTTCAACAGAAAAATTTTACCGCCGTCGAATATTCTGGCAACTGGTGCGCCGTGAAATTTCCGCACCACGTTTTAGAAATGATGGAATTTTGGCTGGAAAAATTACCCGAAAATTTTGTCGACGAATCCGCCGAAGTCGCCGACACCGCACGATTGCGCGGAGAAAAAATTTACATTTCTGCGGGAGCGAAAATTACCGACAATGTGGTAATTTCTGGTCCGTGTTTCGTCGGAAAAAATGCGATCATTGGCACTGGATCGCTCGTGCGTGGCTCGATCATCGGTGAAAATTGTGTTGTGGGTTTCAACTCAGAAATTGCGCGCAGTTTTCTCGCAAAAAAAGTTTCAACACACATCGCGTACGTCGGCGACTCAATCGTGGACGAAAATGTAAATTTTGGCGCATTCAGTTGCACGACAAATCTCAGACTCGATCACAAAAATGTAAAAGTGAAAATAAAAGACGAAGTTTTAGATTCTGGACGAGAAAAACTCGGAGCTATTGTTGGCGCGGGTACACAGATCGGAAGTGGCGCAAAAATCATGCCTGGACGCACAATTTCAAACTCTGGATTTGTCGCACCAGGAGAGGTTTTCAAATAGTTTTCAACAACTTTTCCAATTCTTTTGCGCGATGAAAAAATTCTTTTCCTCCATAAATTTTTAGAAAAAAATTATTCCAAAAATGCGAAAAGATTGCTCAAAAAACTTTTTCACCATGAAATGAATTTTTTTGCACCGGTTTTCCGAAAGTTTTGCACCAAAAAAGTTTGTTTTTTAAACGAAAAAATTTCGCCACAAAATTCCCTGGTTTTATTAATTAAAAAATGAGTAGAAAATTTATTACTCAGTCTGTTTTCCGCTTAAAAATTTATTTCAAATAAGTCGCAAAAACACTCACTTCATCGAGAAATTCGTTTCCACTTTTTCTCACTACGAAATATTAATTTTTAAAACTATAAATTCTAAATATAAAAAGTTAAAAATGGTGGAGAAAAAAAAAGTAAAAAATAAAATTGACTCAATCAAAAAAATTCATAAAATCGCGTGGCTTTTTGGCAGAAAATCGTTGATTTTGTGTCCAAATTCTGTTTCTCAGTCTTTTTCCCACCCATCACATGAGTGAAGTCAAAAGAGCGCCACAAACCCAGATTCTCTTTGACTCCATCTCCATCTCAATTGCCTCGCCAGAGGATATTTTGAGCTGGTCGCATGGAGAAATTACAAAACCAGAAACAATTAATTATCGAACACAAAAACCAGAACCAGATGGTCTTTTTTGTGAGAAAATTTTTGGTCCGGTAAAAAATTGGGAATGTGCGTGCGGAAAATATAAACGCATTCGATACAAAGGAATTGTGTGTGAAAAATGTGGCGTCGAAGTCACGCGATCATCTGTTCGTCGAGAACGAATGGGACACATAAAACTTGCGGTTCCTGTGACGCATCCGTGGTTTTTATTTTCAACGCCGTCAAAAATTGGACTTTTTTTGAATTTACCTGTGAAAAAATTAGAACTGGTAATTTATTTTGCAGCGTACGTGGTTGTTGATGTGGATTTAAAAGGAAAAGAAGAAGAAATTTTGCGACTCGAACAAGAATACAAAAAAATAATTGATAAATTAAAAGAAGAAACGGATCAGAGTTTAAAAGCGGCGAAATCTGCCGTGAAAAAAGAAGAAATGACGGAAGACGATTTCAAAAAACTTGAAGAAAGTTTGGTGGAAAAAGTGGAGCAAACAAATGAAAATTACAAAGCAGCGCGCGACGAATTGAAATCAATAAATATTGGAGAAATTTTAACAGAGTTGGGATACCGAAATATTTCGATGAAATTTGGACACATTTTTCGTGCTGGAATTGGGGCGGATGCGATTCGAGAAATTATTCAAAAAACAGATCTCAAAAAACTTGCGGTGGAATTGGAAGCGGAAATTAAAAATTCTTCCGGACAAAAACAGAAAAAAGCCGTGAAACGATTGAAATTGATCAGCTCGTTTATGCGGAATAAAATAAAACCAGAGTGGATGGTTTTGACCGTGATTCCGGTGATTTCTCCGGATTTGCGACCAATGGTTCAGCTGGACGGAGGCCGATTTGCAACATCAGATTTAAATGATTTGTATCGACGCGTAATCAACCGAAACGCGCGTTTGAAAAAATTAATTCAGCTCGGGGCGCCAGAAATTATTTGCCGCAACGAAAAACGAATGCTACAAGAAGCGGTTGATATTTTGATTTCGAATTCATCGCGCAGCACGCGATCGGGAATGAATTATTCGCAGCGTCGAAAATTGAAATCGCTGTCGGATATGCTCAAAGGAAAACAAGGGCGATTCCGCCAAAATCTTTTGGGAAAACGTGTCGATTATTCTGGCCGGTCCGTGATCGCAGTGGGACCAAATTTGAAATTGGACCAGTGCGGATTGCCAAAAAAAATTACGCTCGAACTTTTCAAACCGTTCGTGATTTCGAAACTCATTGAGTTTGAGCTTGCGTACAACGCAAAATCTGCAGAAAAATTAATTCGCGACGGAGAAAAAGTTGTGTGGGATATTTTGGACGAAGTGATCAAAAATAAATACGTTCTTTTGAATCGCGCACCAACGCTGCACCGACTTGGAATTCAGGCGTTTCGACCGCAACTTGTCGAAGGAAAAGCAATTCGTTTGCATCCGCTCGTGTGTGCCGCGTACAACGCGGATTTCGATGGAGATCAGATGGCGGTGTATTTACCACTTTCTGAAAAAGCGCAAACCGAAGCACGCGAAATTATGTGTTCGGCAAAAAATCTTTTGAAACCGTCGTCCGGTGATCCGATCATCAATCCAAGTCAAGACATGGTTTTGGGGTGTTACTTTTTGACACAGGTTTTTGACGGAAAAAAAGGCGAAGGAAACGCGTTCCCGACAGAATCTGATGCAATTTTTGCCTACGAATCGGGACACATCCACTTGCAAGCAAAAATTAAAATTCGAACAGAAAAATGGGGAATCTTGGAAGCCTCGATTGGTCGAATGATTTTCAATCAAATAATTCCAGACGAACTGGGATATCAAAACGCATCTTTTGGAAAAAAAGAACTGAGCCAAATGTTGGCGCAATGTTACACCGACCTGGGAATTGACACGACCGCACAACTTGCGGACGCGATCAAAGATCTTGGATTTAAATACGCCACAAAATCAGGAATTTCGATTTCCGTGTTTGATTTTCACGAATCTCCTTCACGAGAAAAAATTATCGAAGACGCGAATCAAATCGTCAATCATATTAATTCACAATATCGACACGGATTGATCACGGACGAAGAAAGATACAACAACACAATTAAAATTTGGTCGCGCGTAAAATCAGAAGTGACGGACGAAATGATCCACGAGTACGACAAAGAAAACGATATTTTTTACCAGATTGATTCTGGTGCGCGTGGAAACTGGGGACAGGTCACCCAGATTTCAGGAATGAAAGGATTGGTGGCGAGTCCGTCTGGACGCACGATTGAGTTGCCAATTCGTTCGAACTTGAAGCGTGGATTTACAATTTTGGAATATTTTATTGCGACGCACGGAGGACGAAAAGGAAAATCAGACACGGCGTTGAAAACGGCCGAAGCGGGATATTTGACACGACGACTTGTCGACAGCGTCCAAAACGTTGTGGTGCACGAGGAAGATTGTCACACCGAGTACGGAAAATTGGTGACGCGAGAAAATTCCATCGAACTGGGAATGGACTTTGAGCGCCGTGTGTACGGTCGATTTACGCACTCAGAAGTGAAAAAAGGAAAAAAAGTTATTTTCAAAAAAGACACATTGATCGGTCCTGAAGAAATTGAAGTGATTCGAGAAAACCAAGTAGCAGAAATTGAAATTCGATCGGTGATGTACTGCCAAACGCGCGACGGAGTGTGTCAGCATTGTTACGGGTACGACCTGGGAAAAAGTCTTCTCGTCGAAAAAGGAACGCCCGTGGGAATTATCGCGGCGCAATCAATTGGAGAACCGGGAACGCAGTTGACGATGCGAACATTTCACATGGGAGGCGTTGCGACAGAGGGGGCGACGATCACACAGGGATTGACGCGAGTTGAAGAACTTTTCGAAGCGCGATCGCCGTCGATGCCCGCAGAACTCGCGGAAATTACGGGAAAAGTTTCTATCAAAAAAGGAAAAAACGACACAAAAATTACAATTCAGGCAGACAAACCCGCAGACGAAAAACACGTTTTGGGCTACGATTTTGAGCCATCAGTAAAAAAAGGCGACGCCGTGAAAGAAAAACAAATTATTGCTCGCTCAACAGAAGAAAAAGCAACGGTAAAATCTCGCTGCTCAGGAACAGTTGTTTCTGCGGACAACGAGGCGATCGTAATTCGCCAAAGTGAGGCCGCGAAAAAATCGTACACAATTTCCGCGAGAATGACGCCAAAAGTCAAAGATGGTTCGATCGTGGAAAAAGGAACGCCGCTGACGCTTGGACACTTGGATTTACGAAAACTTATGGAATTGACGACTGTCGAGCGGGTGCAGGAATATATTCTGTACGAAGTGCAGCAGATTTACGCGTCGCAGGGACAGGATATTTCAGAAAAACACATCGAAATTATTGTCAAACAAATGGCGTCGAAAATTCGAGTGATCGACGCGGGCGACTCGGATTGGCTCGCGGGCGAGGTCCGAGATTATATTGAATATTACGCAGAAAATAAAAAACTGGCAAAAGCAAAAAAACGAACAATTCGTTCGGAACGACTTTTGTTGGGATTGACGCGCATCGCGCTCTGGACGGATTCTTGGCTGAGTGCGGCATCGTTTCAAGAAACGGTTCGCGTACTTGTCAATGCTGCGGTGGAGCGTCGTCGAGATACGCTTGACGGACTAAAAGAAAACGTTATCATCGGCCGGCTTATTCCGGCGGGGACAGGATATGCGTCGTTCAATCGTCCCAAAAAGCCACAGGCCAGTGTTGCCGAAAGTCACTAAAATAATTCTAATTTCATGCCTACGATCAACCAACTCGTTCGCAAATCGCGACAACAACAAAAGCGGAAGTCAAAATCTCCCGCGGTGAATATTTTGGCAAATAGCCTTAAAAATACAACGAAAATGCTTGCTTCGCCACAGCGTCGTGGTGTGTGCATCAAGGTCACGACAATGACACCGAAAAAACCAAACTCCGCGCTTCGAAAAATTGCGCGCGTGCGGCTGACCAACGGACAAGAAGTCAATGCGTACATCATGGGAGAGGGGCACAACCTGCAAGAACACTCGGTTGTGATGGTTCGCGGCGGACGCGTCAAAGATCTTGTTGGAGTGCGATATCACATTGTCCGGGGGACGCTGGATGCTGACGGAGTCAGTGACCGACGACAGGCGCGCTCGCGGTACGGCGCAAAACGACCGAAGAAAAAATAATTTTATTTTAAAATGACAGACGAAAAAAAAGTAGCGGCAACTGGGGCCGCCTCTAAAAACTCAGAAAAACCGTCTCCGGCCGTCAAAAAAACGAAAGTCGAAAAAGAGGAAAAACCGAAAAACGAGGACAAAAAGGATAAAAAATTCAACAACCCTTTTTCGGAACAAGATCCGCTCCAGGCAAAACTGGTGAACATGTTGATGCGATCGGGAAAGAAAACCATTGCGCGTCGTGTTTTGCGTGATACTTTTGAAGAAATGCATCGTCGCGGAGAAAAAGATCCGCTGAAAGCGCTGGAAAAAGCGTTGCAAAATGCAACCCCAACGATGGAAGTAAAACCGCGTCGCGTGGGAGGTTCGATTTATCAGATTCCGATCGAGGTTACGCCAAAACGACAAGAAAGTCTTCCGTTGCGTTGGATCCTTGCGGGCGCGCGCAGCAAAAAAGGACAACCAATGTACCGTCGGTTGGCGGGCGAATTGCTGGATGCGGCGAGCGAACAGGGTTTCGCGTTCAACAAAAAAATGGAAGTGCACAAAATGGCACAGTCAAACAAAGCATTTGCGCACTTGGCGCGATACTAAATTAGTGAATAGTTTAGAGTTGAAAGTTTAGAGAAAAAAAAGAAAAAGCTCCGATTCGGGGCTTTTTTTGTATTTCCGGTTTGGAATATATTTTCGCGATTTTTAGAGCGCGTCGAGTTCGGATTCAAGCCCCGCGAGAATTTCGGATTCTTGTTTTTGTGAGATTCCTTCGACATCTTTGATCGACTGTTTGAGCGAACTTTTTACGCCGTCGAGGAATTTTTTTTGCGCAGTTTCCACTGTTTTCTGGAATTCTCGGAGCGCATCGATGAGGATTTTATTTTGGTTCATGTGAGTGTTTTAACGTATTCTTCGAGCGTGTTTGCGTTGCTATTTAAGAAAGCTTCTCCTTTGGGCGAGTTAACCCAATTACCAAATCTTCGAATGTCAATTGGTCCAAGATTAACAGATGTTTTTATCCGATCGCTATCTTCACGCCCTGTTTTTTCATTTCCCGTTCCGAGAAACGTCGCCGTATCGACAGAGCTTCCTGAGAGATTTCTGT
>Ga0008651_10001930_pt1 | contig 11683 bp, 10 predicted proteins | sample SaaInlV_200m_DNA_6_FD_59173 | JGI IMG/M metagenome (GOLD analysis project Ga0008651, IMG submission 59173) | Marine microbial communities from expanding oxygen minimum zones in the Saanich Inlet - SI037_S2LV_200m_DNA | ecosystem: Environmental > Aquatic > Marine > Intertidal zone ...
CAACTGAACCGATCTTAGCCTGGTCTCCCTCCTACCGAGTGACAACCCATTTCAGGACGGGATCCTTCCCCCTACCCCTACCTACTGTCTACTGACTACTTCCCCTAGTCCGTTGTCAATTCGATCGTGACCGGGCCGTCGTTGACCAGTTCGACCTGCATCATGGCGCCGAAGCGGCCGGTGCGCACACGTGCGGGGCCCATCTCGGCGCGCAGGGCTCCGACGTACAACTCGTAGAGCTGCTCCGCCAGCGCGGGCGCGGCGGCGCGGATGAAGCTGGGGCGGTTGCCCTTGCGCGTGTCGGCGTAGAGCGTGAACTGCGAGATGACCAGGACCTCACCTTTGATGGCTTGAATCGAGCGGTTCATCTTACCGGCCTCGTCGGCGAAAATGCGCAGGGCGACCGTCTTGCAGGCCAGGGCGCGGGCCGCCTCCTCGGTGTCGCCTTGGCGCACGCCCAGCAAGATGACGTAGCCCGGACCGATCGATCCAAGTGTTTCGCCCTCAACGGTCACGCTGCCCCGTGTGGCTCTCTGAATGATTGCTTTCATGGTGAAAAACGGCATCATACGGGCTGATTCTTTGAAGTCAACACTGGGAGTGACGATGGGTAAGCCGAAGTGCACGTCAGGATCGTGGCCCCCCTGCGACCTTGCGTCGCAGGAGGAAGAGATCTCGGGTTCCTGCGACGCAAGGCCGCAGGGGACCGGCCGTTCATCCGTTAGATGTGAGGCCATATTGCTGTTGGGGCCGACGGGGGCGGGTAAGACACCTTTGGGGGATCTGCTGGCCGCGCAGGGGCTGGGTGGCCGACGCTGCGTGCATTTCGATTTCGGTGCGCAATTGCGACGCGTGGCAGAGGAGGGCGGCTGCGGCTTGACCGCGGACGACCGGGCCTACCTGCAGAAGGTGCTGACCGAAGGCGCCCTGCTTGAGGATGAAACCTTCTATATCGCGCGGGCCATACTGGAAGCCTTCATGGTCGAAAATGGGGTGGAGGCGCAGGATCTCGTGGTGCTCAACGGTCTGCCGCGTCACGCCGGACAGGCGCGCGATGTGGGCGAGGTGCTGCGCGTCACACGCGTCGTGGCCCTGGAGTGCACCGCCGAGGTCGTGCACGACCGTATCGCCACCAACAGCGGCGGTGATCGCGGCAATCGCATCGACGATTCGGTGGCTCAGATCGCAGCCAAACTGGAACTATACGCCGCCCGCACGCATCCCCTGCTTGACCACTATCGGTCCGAAGGGGTACAACTCCGCCTCGTCCCGGTGGCGGTAGAGACCACGCCGGACGCTATTGTGGAGATGTTGAACCAGAGCGCGAGTGAGACGAAAGCGAGATAAAGATGCCGATTACGATTAATGGTGAGGTGATTCCCACGCAGGCCGTGCAGTACGAGCTGGACCGGTTGGTGCGGTTCTACTCAGAGCATATGTCGCCCGACCAGGTGCGCGAACAGATGGAGGTGCTGCGCGAGCGCGCCAAGGGACAGGCCATCGGGGCCAAACTCCTGATGAGCGAGGCCGAGCGGTTGGATCTACCTGTTTCCGAAGACGATGTGGATGAGCGTATCAACGAGATGAAAGAGAACTGCGGCGGCGACGAAGGCTTCGCCAAGCAGCTGACCCATCAGGGCCTGACGCTCGAGATGGTGCGTGAGGGCGTGGCGCGCGGTCGCAAGATGGATATCCTGGTCGAGAAAATCACGGCAGGGGTTGCGGATCCCACTGAGGAGCAGATCCAGGCTCACTTCGATGGACACGAGGAGGAGTACACCCGCGCCGACCGCGCCCAGGCGCAGCATATTCTGATCACGCCGGATTCCGATTCCGAGGCCGACACCGCCACGGCGCGTTCACGGGTCGAGATGCTGCGCGCCCGCATTGAAGCCGGCGAAGACTTTTCCGAACTGGCCGCCGCCAACTCGTCCTGTCCCAGCGGCGCACGCGCCGGCGGCAGCCTGGGCTGGTTCAGCCGCGGCATGATGGTGGCGGAATTCGACGAGGCGGTTTTCGATATGGAGGTGGGCGCCCTCAGTGAGATCATCGAAAGCTCGTTTGGCTTCCACATTATCCGCAAGTTGGGCCACGAAGAGGGTGGGCCGGCCTCGATCGATGACGCACACGACCAAGTGCGGGATTTCCTGCGCCACGTCAACCGTGGCGAAATCATCTCCACCTACGTCAACGACCTCAAGACCAAGGCCACTATCGAGATCACCGATTAGGCGCCCGCTGGGCGCCAGGCTGTAGGCTATTAGGCTGTAGACTGTAGGAAGAGTGTCCCCTACAGCCTATAGCCTAAACCGCTACAGCCTTCTTCAGGTAAAGATGATCTGGGAGCCCGCCGAGAGCTCGTAGAACTCCCCGACGGTCAGGACCTTCTCCATCTGCGGGCAGAAGTCTGCCTCGCTCAGGTGGAACATATCCACCGTGGCCTTGCAGGCGTAGATCTTGCCGCCGGCATCGCAGATCATCTCAATGAATTCCGGGATGGGCGGAATGTCGAGCTGTTCCATCTCCTTGTTCATCATCTTGGTCGCGAAAGCCGACATGCCCGGGATGGAGCCCATCCAGGTCGGCAGCGACATCCCCTTGGCATCCGGCACGCGCATGGCCGGGTTGCCGACGGTGGCAATCTTGATCTTGTCGTTGTAGTCCTTCAGGATCGCGTACAACCCGAAAAACGTGAAGAAGATGGAGGCCTCAATGCCCTCCATGCGTGCGCCATTGGCCATGATGAGAGCCGGATAGACTCCCTCCAATGATCCCTTGGAGCAGACGATTGATACTTTTGTGATCTTGTCGTTGGCTTCTGACATGATGATGACTTCCTCTCTTTAGACGCAGCTGGCGGGTTTGGGTAGACCGGCAATTTTGGAGGCCTTCTTCAGAGGGCCACCGGGATAGAGCTCGTACAGCTCTTTGATGGGGATGCCGCCGGCGTTCTTGACGCGGCGGATGGTCGGCATCTGTCCCTGCGCGGCGTAATCCTTCTGCAGGAAGTCAATCAGCTTCCAGTGTCCTTCGGTCATGGGTGCAATCCCCAGCTCGGCCGCGATGGCCTCGCCAACGGGTTTGGTCCATTGACTCGGATCGGTTAGGTACCCCTCTTCATTCACGTCAACGGTGACGCCTGCGATATCTGCGGTTGGCATAGCGTTATGCTCCTTTCTGTTTGTTAATCTTCTTTCCGACGAGAGACATCTTGGTGGTGATGCCCGGCATCGGGATTCCCTTCAGCAACATGTTCCAATAGATCCAGCGGAAGGCCAGTTTGCCCATGTGGTTGATCCACGTCTCTTTGAGCAGCTTGAACGGCCCCACAACGGGGAGCGGAAAGGCCCCCTCAACGGGCTCGACATCGTAATTGAAGTCGATCAGGAACGCCTTGTTGTATCCCGACTCAATGAAGCAGTTGGCGTGGCCGTCAAAGCCCGGTTCAAGCGGCTTGCCTGCGATGAATCGCTGGATGTTCTCCGTCAGGACGTCCGCCTGGAAATGGGCGACCGATCCCGCCTTTGAGCTGGGCAGGTTGGTCGCATCGCCAATCGCGAAGATGTTCGCATGGGCCTTCGACTGCAGCGTGTGCTTGTCGGTGGGTACAAAATTCAGGTCATCCCCCAGCCCTGAGCGCGCCATGCAGTCGTCGCCCATATTGGTCGGGATCGTCACGAGCAGATCATACTCCACCTCGCGTTCATCGTAGGAGACGATCTTCTTGTTGGCCGCATCAATCCGCTCGCACTGAAAGTCCGGCACGAAGGTGATCTTCTTGTCGGTCAGCATGCCGCCCAGAACCACGGAGCAGTTGTGCTTGGTGAAGGCCTCCGAGAGCGGCGACAGATAGTGAATCTCGGTGGCGTCACGTGTGCCCTGCTGGGTCAGAAAGGCTTCGGCCAGCAGCGTAAATTCAAGCGGCGCCACAGGGCACTTGATGGGCATCTCATTCAGATGAATGACCAGTTTGCCGCCCTTCCACTCTTTCAAGCGGTCGCGTAGCGCCGTGGCGCCCTCGATCGTATAGAAATCAAAAATGTCACGCCGCCAGCCGTCGCCCAGCATCCCTTGCGTTTCATCCGGGACGATCTTCGACCCCGTTGCAATGATCAGGATGTCGTAGGGGAGAGTGTTGCCATTCTTGAGGAGGACCTCATTGGCGTCCGGTTTGACCTGGTCAATACCGGCATCAACATGTGTGACGCCTTTCGGGATGAACTTAGTCTTGGGCTTGCAGACGTCCTGCTCGGTATAGGTTCCGAACGGGATGAACAGAAAGCCCGGCTGGTAGTAGTGGGTCTTGTGTTCGTCGACGATGGTGAGGGCCCACTCCTGTTTGTCGAGTTTACGTACCAGGTGGTTGGCCATCATGGTGCCCGCCGTGCCGGCGCCGAGTATTACGAGTTGTTTCATCTATACGGTCTCCTCTGCGAATTCTGTTTCAAGATACTTGATCAGCATGGCCAACTTCGGCTCACTCAAACGGTAGATGATGTGCTGTTTCTCGCGCCGCTTCTCCAGAACGCCTGCCAGCGTAAGGATGCGGAGCTGCTGCGAGATGTTGCTCACTTTGCCCATCTGGATCGTGTCAACGATCTCGTTCACGCAGAAATCCCCCTCGGCCAGCATGCAGAGGATTCGAAAGCGGGTCTTGTTCGACATGAGCGAGAAGATGCCGATCACCCGTCGACAGACCTCCTCATTGTTTGCGAACCGCTGCTTAATCTCTTCAAGTGATCGACTCATCTTTTTGGGTCCAATGGTTGAATGACTGTTAAACTATCGGAATAGACCGGATCTGTCAAGCGGAGGTGTGAGAAAAAAAGCGCACCCCAAAAAGGAGCTTTGAAATAGGGGCTTGTATAAGCATGATGGTGCTTCGCCAGAGGGGCGTTCAGCAGAACTATGACCACACAATCAGAAGTAAAACAGCCCGACGGATGCCACATCACGATCGCACCCGGTGTCGACCGTGAGATATGGTTGGGGCGGATGGGCTCCCTGGAATCGTTCTTGGCAGGCGCTGAGCGTGTCCACAGCTCCCATAGTGCGCTGATTGACCGGGTCCGTGTGGATGGCCTCGCCCTCGCCGTGAAGCATTTCCCTGGACGATCGCGATGGAAGCGGGGCAGTGATCGTTTTCAGGGCACGCCCGCCTCACGCGCCTTCGAGGCGGCACGGCTGCTCGAGGAGCGGGGTGTTCGTACGGCCACTCCTATCGCCTGTGTGGAAGACCGTGAACGGGTCGGCGGAGGCCTGCTGATTACGGAGTGGCTGGAGGATCATCTCTCTTTCAAGGATGCACTGATCGAGCTCTACACCCGGGGCGCGGAGTGCCCTCAGATCATGGCGCTGCTTCAAGCCGTCGCCCTGGCCGTGCGCGCCATGCACGATGCAGGCATCTTTCACCGTGATCTGGGTAACCAGAATATCATGCTGCAGAGAGACGGCGCCGGATATGGTCACCCCTGCCTGATCGATCTGAACCGAGCGCGGGTCCTGCCCGAGGTGACCCTGCGCCAGCGCGCCTTTGATCTCTCGCGCATTCATCTGCCCTCCGACTTCCTGCGCATCTTCGTCGAGATGTATTTCGACGCGCGCGCCCCGAAACCGTTTCGGCGGGCCGAACAGGGCTATCGCCGCCGGTTTGCCTGGCACACAGCTAGCCGCAAGTATCGCCATCCGCTACGCACCTGGCGTCAGCGCGGGCAGAATGCTTCAGACTATCCCGCACCGCGTGAGCTCTGGGTGTGGGATCCCTGTTCCGCTCAGGCCATCGCCACCCTACGTGGCGCTGAACGGCATCGATTGCAGAACAAGGGGGACTGGTGGTGCATGGCGGTCGAATCCATCCGTCATGCTGCCGCCGTCAGGCGTCAGGCACGTGAGCTGTGCCGCACGGCATTTTGTGCCCCCGTGCCGCTACAGGGCCGCGTGGGGCTTGCGATCAGCGAGAATCCGGCCGTCTCGGACTACGAAGATGAATGCCTGACCCAACTGCCCGGCGTGCATGTGCTGGCCCGTTTCTACGCGCATGAGACCGAGACGGAGTGGGCGGCCCTGGCCGAACGGCTGCACCGTCTGCACAGCGCGGGTCACGCCCTGTCCATTGTTCTGGTGCAGGATCGACAGGCCGTTCGGGAGCCCGAGCGATGGCGCCTGTTCGTTCGCACGGTGCTTGAGGCGGTCGGCACCATCGTGGATGATGTGCAGGTGGGGCAGGCGATCAATCGCACGAAGTGGGGCATCTGGAGCTTTCGTGAGTACGCCCGACTCATTGAGGTGGCCGCACAAGAGGCCAAACGGTGCCCCGGCCTCACGCTGCTGGGACCCGCCATCATTGACTACGAGCCGCACTACCTCTTGGGGGCGCTCAAGAAGCTGCCCCATGATGTTCACCTCGGTGGGGTGGGGCATCTGCTCTACGTGGACCGACGGGGCGCCCCGGAGAACAGACAGGGCCGCCATGCCACCCTCGAGAAACTGGCTGTGATCCGTGCCATCGCACAGCTATCACCACACACGGATGACCGACTGATCATCAGCGAGACCAACTGGCCTCTGGCCGGGACCGGTATATGGTCTCCTACCTGTTCACCCTATCTCTTCAGCGGTCAGACGGTTGAGGGCGGGGTGGATGAGATGACCTATGGGCATTACATGATTCGCTACCTGCTGATTGCCCTCTGCTCGGGTCTGGCCGAGCGGGTATGCTGGTGGCGGCTCTGTGCGCATGGGTTCGGGCTGGTGGATGACCGCGGTCCCGAGGCGCCCCGCAAGCGACCGGCCTATACCATGTTGCGGCAGTTCCTTGTGCGGGTGCAGCATGCGACGTTCACCGGCTGCCCCGCCACACCGGAAGGCGTGCATGCGTTTCGGTTCGAGAGTCCTGAGTGCGGGACCTTCCATATAGCCTATGCTGAAGCGGGGGCGCGTGAGAGAGGTGTTGCGCTGAACTCGGATCGGGTGGAGGATGCCTGTGGCGTTGTGCTCTCGGACTATGACGGCCTGGCCCCGGCGAGTGGGGCGCCTATCTATCTGTTTTCATCATGAATAGAGACCGTATAGATCTTAATCAAGGCTGGCTGTTCCAACAGCGTAAGCAGCGCGAGACGGTGGACCTGCCGCATTGCTGGAATCGGGATGACACCTTCACGGAGGGTGTGGCCTATTATCGCGGCCAGGGCGTCTACGCGCGCACGTTCAGTCTGCCTGCGGATATCTCAGAAAAGGGCGGGCAGTGGATCCTCTGCTCCGGCGGATTCTATGGCCGCGGTCGGATCAAACTGAATGGGGCGCTGCTCCCACGGGTTGATGGTCAATTCATCGGGTTTGAGATAGACGTCACCTCACTGCTGAACAGCTCCGGCGACAACCGGATCAGGATTGAGCTATCCAACAGACATCACCCGCATGTACTGCCGGGCATCAAGGATCCTGATTTTCTGCTGCATGGTGGCCTGACAGGTGAGGTGTGGTTGGAACGTCGCTCATTGAATGCTCTGGTTGATGCGAGCGTGGCTGTGAGCTGGAGTGATGAAACGGTCTCGGTTGACTACGCACTCGCGTCGGGGGACGATGGCGCTCCTGCCCGAGTGGTATGGAAACTTGAAGGCCCTGAAGGCGCTTGCCTTGCCGAGGCCGAGGGCCAACCGGAAGGGCACGCACGCCTCAATCCGGGAGAGGTCTTGGCGCGGTGGACCCTTGACCAGCCGCGCATGCATGAGGTCATAGGGCAGGTCTTCGTCGATGGCATCTGTGTTGATGAGGTGCGCAAGCGTTTCGGCGTGCGTGAGCTTGAGTGGCGTCGCGGAGAGGGGCTTGTTCTCAATGGGGCGCGTGTCGAGATTCGGGGCTGCAATCGCCATGAGAGCATGCCCGGCCATGGATCGGCTCTGCCGACAGAGTGGCATCGCAAGGATGCCGAGACCATCAAAGCCATGGGCCTGAACGCCGTACGCCTGGCTCACTATCCCCAGAGCCCGGCCTTTCTGGATGCGTGTGACGAGCTCGGGATACTGGTCTATGCGGAGATCGCAACGTGGAAGAGCGTGACGACAGGCAGATGGCTTGATGCGGCGGAGCGTCAACTCAGAGCCATGATCCTGCGCGATCGGCATCATCCGTCGATTATTCTATGGGGTCTGGGGAACGAGTCGCGCTCGCGCGTGGCCTATGAGCGCTTGGGCCGTGTGGTCCGTGAGCTGGATCCGAGCCGCAGGACCACCTACGCCGAGAATCACCTCTATCGGGCCAAACGCGAACGCGCGTTGAACCTGATCGATGTATGGGGCTGTAACTACGAGCTGGATGTGCTGGATGAGGTCCAGGACTACTGTTCAACCGGGACCGCCATTGTCAGCGAGTGCTCCAACAGTCCGCACGCCGAGCGGGGCAATCTGCGCATGGAGTGGGATCAGGTGATGCGCGTCTCCGGCGACCTGGATGCCATTGCTGAACGGCCGGCCGTGGCCGGATTCTTTATCTGGTCGTTTCAGGATTACGCCACGCTGCGCAAGAAGCGCTACAAACGCTGCTGTGGCCTAGTCGACGCGTGGCGCATCCCTAAGTTGGCGTTCTGGATGCTGAAGGCCCGTTTCGGCCAGGAACCGGTCGTCAAGATTGCGGCGGAGTGTACCGATGGGCCGTCAGGGCCCACGCTCACCATCTATTGGATCTCCACGGAGCCGGTCTCACAGCTTCATCTGGATGGTCGCCTGATCGCCGAGCGGACCGGCCCGGTACTGGAGACCCTCGATCTGCAGGATAGTGGGGATGAGCTGGTTGCTATTGGCATGACCGGTGAGCGGCATACCGAAGACCGGCTCACGCTCGGGGCGCAGAACGATCAGTGACCCGCCGTCCTGTGCAGCGACACAATCTCATCAGGCGTAGCGCTTCCGGTCTGGCGTAGTTTGCGTACGGATACGGCCGCCGCCACATTGCCCATGATCGCGGCTTCGGTCGGTAGTGCACCTGCCGCTGTGGCGGCCGCAATGGCGGCCAGTGCGGCGTCACCCGCGCCCACGCTATCGATCTCGTCTGTACAGGGCAGGGCCGGCAGCTCCGCGGCGCCCGATGCGTCGTAGACCAGGATCCCTTGCGCTCCGCGGGTTATGAAGAGGGGCTGGCCTCGTTCGGCGTAGAGGTCTTCGGCGGCCCGGAGCAGGTCGGCGCGGGGTACGCTCTCTTCCGTGGTGGCGATCCCACAATGTCGGGCCGCCTCGTAATCATTGATCTTCAGGGCGCAGCCTGGGTACATGCCCTCCGAATCACGGCTATCAACGATGAACGTGCATCTCTCTGATGACGCTATCAACTCGGTGAGACCACGTCGCAGCCGTTCGGTGTGAATGCCCGACTCTGCTTGTGAATTGATGACCAGGACATCCAGCTCGGGGATGGCCTGCGCCAGAAGGTCGAGAAGGCGATCGGCGCTATCGATTGATAGACGGTTGAGGTCGCCAAAGTCGATGCGGCCCTGTTCGTCGCCATTCAGAATCGGCTTTATATAGGTCTGCGTCGACCACACTTCGGGTTGCTCAATCAGGCCCGACGTGTCAGCGCCCCGGGTGTGTAGAATCCGACCCAGCTCGCGGCCCCAGGGGTCTGCTCCGACGACACCGAACGTCCGCACGGTGCCACACGTCAAGGCCCGCAGATTCACCGCCACATTGCCCGCGGCGCCGGGGCTGTAGTGCTGCTCCGCAACCGACTGCGTAGACAAGCCAGTTTCGATAGAGGTGGTGGCCGCGTCGGGTGCAAGGGTCCAGTAGCAATCGAGCGCGAAATCCCCGACGACACCGATACGCACCTCCGCGAGGCGGGTCAGCAGGGGCGTCAGGTCTGAGAGGGTGGTGTTTGCCATGCCGCATACTAACCCGATCAGCGGACGCAAATCTATCCCAAAGGTCTTTTTGCGGACAGGCTCTAGACGATACCAAACTGCAGGTCATGCAGGCGCTTGTAGGTGCTCGAGGCGGCAATCAGCTCTTCGTGGGTGCCCGTCTCGACAATGCGCCCTTCGTCCATCACCAGGATGCGGTCGCAATGCGTGATCGTTGACAAACGATGCGCAATCGCAAACAGGGTCCGTCCACTAGTGGCCTCGTCCAAGGCCAGTTGAACCTGGCGCTCCGATTCAGTGTCGAGCGCGCTGGTCGCTTCGTCGAGTACGAGAATCGCCGGATCGCTGAGGATAGCCCTGGCGATGGCCAGTCGCTGTTTCTGTCCGCCGGAGAGACGTACCCCGTGCTCGCCAATCACGGTGTCGTAGCCGGTTTCCATCTCACAGATGAAGTCATGGGCATGCGCCAGCCGCGCGGCGGCCTCGACCTCATCCTGGGTCGCATCGGTGTTACCATAGCGTATGTTCTCTGCCACTGTGTTGTTGAAGAGGAAGGTGTCCTGGGTCACGAGTCCAATGTGCTGGCGAAGCGATGTCATGGTGTAGTCGCGAACATCGCTGCCATCCATCAGCAGTCGACCTTGGGTGACGTCAAAGAAACGCAGGAGCAGGCTGACCAGTGTGGTCTTGCCCGACCCTGAGGCGCCGACCAGCGCAATCTTCTCGCCCGCCTTCACATGCAGGTCAATGTCCTTCAGGACCAGACTGTCGCCATACTGGAAACACACCCGCTCAAAGACGATATCGCGCGGCGTCTGGGTCATATCGGTCGCGTTGGGCTTGTCGATGACGTCGATCGGTGTATCCAGCAATTCGAAGACCCTCTCGGCGCCGGCCAGAATGGGCTGGATGTCGACGTGTACTTTGCCCAGTCGTTTGATCGGGTCGTATAGCAGGACAAGCGCCAGCAGAAACGCGGTGAACTCGTTCCATGCCATGCCGGTCTGATTAGCGTAAATAAGGGCCAGGCAAACGCCAACGGCACTGATAAAGATCACGATCGGGGCAACAGAAGATTGTGCCCGTCGCGCTTTCATCGCGGCGCTGAAGTAGGACTGTGCCGCCGCCTTGAATCGATTGGCCTCCCGCTCCTCTCCGCAGAAGGCTTTGACCACGCGTATCCCATAGAGAGATTCATGCAGAATATCCATCAGGTCAGCCATGCGCTCTTGGCGGTCCCGGGCCGCACCACGGGCGCGCTTGCCAAAGATCAGGATAGGGATAAGGCAGGTCGGGAAGAGCACAAGACTGCATAGGGCTAGAATCCAATCTTCCCAGAAGACGTAGCCCAGGGTGAAGATCAGCAGAAAAGGCTGCTTAACCAAATCTCTCAGCACAGCGGCGGCGCCAAACTGGAGCTGCTCCGTGTCGTTCATGGTGCGCGAGATGACCTCGCCTGTCCTGCTCTGACCGTAGTGTCCGATCGAGAGATGCATGAGGTGGTCGATCGCTTGTTTGCGGATATCGAGGACGACGCGGTTGCCGACCCACTGTACGAGATAGATCGCCAGAAACGCTCCGATGGCACGCAGCGCCGCCACGAGGAGGAGCAGTGAGGTGACCGCCAGGATGGCCAGCAGTGAGGTCTTCACTTCGACATCCAGGAAGCGGGGCAGTACATCGCGCATCAAGGGGAGTATTCCTACCGTGGAACCGGCGAACAAGATTCCGCACAGAATTCCTACAATAAGGCGAGACAGGTACGGTCGCGCATAGGCTATCAAGCGACGGCAAATATCAATCGAACGTGAGCTGGTCTGCACGGGAGTCCTT
>Ga0008651_10001932_pt1 | contig 11674 bp, 10 predicted proteins | sample SaaInlV_200m_DNA_6_FD_59173 | JGI IMG/M metagenome (GOLD analysis project Ga0008651, IMG submission 59173) | Marine microbial communities from expanding oxygen minimum zones in the Saanich Inlet - SI037_S2LV_200m_DNA | ecosystem: Environmental > Aquatic > Marine > Intertidal zone ...
CTGGAATTCAACAGCAACCAATCCGGGTTCGGGCAGGTAGCCGCGGAAAACATCGCGATAATAGATGGTGGTGGAGAATCCATCGGGATAGCCGGCATCAGCCAAGAGGGCTTTAGCAGCATCTGCGTCGAAATCGTACCATGCGTCACCAACACAGCCATTGGGGAGACTGCAAGGGGTGAAGTGAGTAGGGACAAGAGAACCTTCAGCGTAGAAATTATCTACAATGCGCTGGCGGTCAATACCCATTGCAATAGCCTGACGAACCTTGACATCATTGAAAGGTTCAAAGGTATTGGTCATTGCCAGATAGAGAACGTTGGGGTTAGCAATAGGGATGAAGTTCAAATCCGCATCGTCTTGTACGGTAGCGTAGTCATCAACGCCGAGGTTTGTGATCTGGTCAACAGTACCGGACTGCAGTTCGAGCAAGCGCTGTGCGCCTTCAGTTGCCCAGCGGAAAACCAAAGTGTCATAAGCAGGTGCGTCGCCCCAATAGCCATCATAGGCTTTGAAGGTGATGCTTTCGCCGCTTGCCCAGTTTTCGAGCACAAAGGGACCGGTGCCGACGGGAGCGCGAAGCAGAGTTTCTTGGTTGGCTTCATTTGCATTGGCGTCCAACCACTCTTCTGGGTAGATACCGAAGGGGGTAAAGGCAGCTTTTTGGGGGAAGGCTGGGTCAGAGCTGCACATGTTGAATTCAACAGTGTGTGCATCTACGGCAACAATCGACGAGATTTTTCCGCCGTAGTCACAATCAGGTGCAGCAACCATCTTGCCTTCGAATTCAGCCATCGGCTCTTCAGCGGCAGCGGGTTCTTCGGCAACGGCAGGTTCTTCAGCCGCGGGTGCTTCAGGAGCTGCTGGGGTGCAGGCAGCTAAGACCATGCTGAGAGTCAGCACGGCTGCAAAAAGGAAGTACAAGGTTTTATTTTTCATTTTTTCTCCTCCTCCATGTTGGAGAATTAGTGGTAGGGGCACATTCTAATTGTGCTGTTGGTATAGAAACGAAATAACCTTTCTTTTTTTCTTGAATATTTCTTCCTCCTTTATTAAATCCAAGTTTTAAAGCAACGCATTTCATTATACGGGGCTTTCTGTTCGCTTGTCAACGTAGGGATTAAGGAGAGCATGTGCTTCATCAAAAAAAGCGCTCATGTTTTTGAGCGCTTTTTAACATCTTTGACCTGATTGAGCAGTTCGGTTTTCTAATTTTTAAATACCAGCCATATACGCTAAACCAACCGTGCCAGGACCAACATGTGTCCCGATCACAGGGCTAACCTGAGACAAGACAACTTCCTTGATGTCCAGTCGTTCTTGAGCTAGAGCAACCAAGGCACTGGCATCCTCAAGCGCGTTAGCTTGCAAGGTTGCAATAGAAATCGGACCACGATCACCAATTTCTTCAGCGATAATATCCAGCACGCGTGCGTGTGCCTTGCGTTTTGTGCGCACACTCTCAATTGATGCGACAGAGCCGTCTTGAATGGAGAGGATCGGCTTGACCTTCATTGCTGAGCCAATGAGACGCTTGGCACCGCCAATGCGCCCGCCACGATGCAGGAATTCAAGCGTGTCCACTGCGAAATATAGACCAGTATTGTCTCGAACCTTTTCTGCTAAAGCAAGACAATCAGCAATTGTTGCTCCATCCTGTGCGGCGCGCGCAACAGTTAAAGCTTGAAAGCCCATTGCCATGGCAGTCGTCTCTGAATCAAAAATATGAATATGTTCTTGCCCGCTCTGCATTGCCGCTTTGCCTTGAACCGCAGAGTTGATCGTTCCAGAAAGTTTATTGGAAAGAAAAACGCCAAGAACATCATAGTCCTCTGCGACGAGCCTTTCAAAGGCAGCTTGCATTCCAGGGATCGTTACCTGTGAGGTAGAAGGCATGACCTTGGCTGTTTGAAGGCGGGTGTAAAATTCTTGGGGAAGAATATCGATCCCGTCTTTGTAAGTCTCTTCCCCCCAGATTACCTCCAAGGGTAATACAGTGAGATTATGCTCTTCTACCAAGGCATCGGGAATATACGCGGTGCTATCTGTAACAATTGCTACTTTTTTTGACATAAGTCCTCCGGAAGACTAAAATGGGTACATTAGATTAACCCAACTGCTCAAAATAAGTTGCGCAAATACCATCACCGAAAATTGCACTTCTTCTAGCGTTACGTTATCACGTTGCGTATGCCAAGTATCTTTGCTATAATGCAACCTGTATTTCTAAAAGGAACACTCTAAAGAGTTGTTTCATCGAGGAACTTCCTATTGGCTTTTTTCAACCCTATTAACTGGTTACTTGGTCTCTTTTCGCTTGATATTGGTATTGACTTGGGAACAGCAAATACCTTGGTCAATGTGCGCGGAAAGGGGATTGTTATTAATGAACCCTCTTGGGTGACGATCGACAAACGATCTCGTCGCCCGCTTGCTATTGGTATGGCTGCAAAGGAAATGGTCGGGCGTACGCCGAAGAATGTAATTGCCGTTCGACCTCTTCATGATGGTGTTATTTCTGAATTTGATATTACCCAGATCATGCTTGAATACTTTATCGGGCGCGTTCACGAACAGAGCGTAGTGCCACTGCCTAAACCTCGCGTTGTGATAGGCATCCCCGCCGGCGTGACAGAGGTTGAAAAGCGCGCAGTATACGATGCAGCTATGGCTGCCGGCGCTCGCCAAGCTTTTCTACTTGAAGAGCCGATCGCAGCAGCTTTAGGCGCAGGGTTACCGATTGGTGAGACACGCGGCAGCATGGTTGTCGATATTGGGGGCGGCACGACAGAAGTAGCTGTAATGTCTATGAGCGGCGTTGTTGCCTCACGCTCCTTGCGTGTTGCTGGTGACGAAATGGATCAGGATATTATCCAGTACCTCCGCAACAAATATAACTTGCTCATCGGGCAGGGAATTGCCGAGAAAATAAAAATGGTGCTTGGCTCAGCGTTTCCGCTGGAAAAAGAAAAAACAATGGAAGTGCGTGGTCGCAATTTGGTCACGGGCTTGCCGGAAACAGTAGAAGTTTCCTCCATTGAAATTCGTGAAGCTTTAGCCAACTCTGTACAAGTGATCGTCGACACAGTTCGCGATGCTCTCGATGAGATTCCTCCTGCGATCATTGGCGACCTAATGGATTTAGGTGTTTGTCTCGCAGGCGGTGGAGCACTCTTGCAAGGTTTGGATCGTCGTCTAACAGAAGATATTCGCCTGCGCACTTGGGTTGCTGAAGATCCGCTCACTTGTGTTGCACGTGGCACGGGGATGATCTACGAAGACTTTGAAGATCTCTCTAGCTACCTCGTTGGTTTGGAGCGCGGCGGACGCAACGCCTAATCAGCTTTCCTTTTTTGTACAGGAAAGACAAAAATTCCCATGAAAGAAATATTTTCCCGCTCTTTGCAGACAACCATAATCTTTTTTGTGGTTGGAGGTATCTTGGCATTGGCATTGGGTGGGTTTTTTAGTTCAACATCCGATTGGTTCGGGAACTCACTTGTTTCTATACAAGAATGGGTCTCTACGCGTTATATTGTTGTTCGAGATTTAGTTAGCGCACCAAGCGACGTTGTTTCACTTCAGCAGCGAAATGCACAACTTGAATCTGAAATTTCGGGGTTGCAAACGCAAGTAATTCAACTTCAACAACAGCTAACCGATACACAGGTCTTGGCAGCTCTGGTTGATTTTTCTCAAACTAATCCCGAAAGTGTTTATAAGGCCGCATCTGTGATCGGGCGTGACCCGAGCCCATTTTTACACTATATTATTATCAATGTCGGTTCAAATGATGGGGTACGAAGCGGAATGCCTGTTGTTACGAATCAGGGCTTAATTGGACGTGTCAGTGCGGTTATCGCGGACGCAGCACGCGTCCAACTGGTTACCGATCCTTCGGCCGCTGTCAACGTTCGTTTACAGAATGCCGACACCGATGCAGTCTTGATTGGCTCCGTTACCGGCGATCTTGGGCTAGAAATGATTTCACAGGACATCGAAGTCCAAGATGGTGATGTTGTGCTAACATCTGGCTTGGGTGGTGACTATCCTCCTGACCTTTTAGTGGGGCAATTACTCAATTTACGCAAGCGCGACTACGAACTCTTCCAGCAGGCTTCGGTGCAATCCACAGTGGATTTTTCGCGTCTGGAAATCGTGCTGGTCATCATGAACTTTAAGCCGGTAGACATCACGCCGCTCATCCCTGAGACAACGCCCTAACTTCTGTGAAAGAATTAATAGCTCTTCCTCTATTATTGCTTACTCTGGTTTTTCAGATGGCGATTGCGAGCCGCGTTCCGATATTAGGCGGATACGCGGATTTGATGCTGGTTGCCTTGGCAGCTTGGTCATTGCAGAAACGTGTCGAAACAGCTTGGCACTGGGCAATTTTTGGCGGCCTTCTGGTTGGCTGGACATCCGCTCTTCCCTGGGTTGTGCCCTTATCAGGATACTTATTAACAGTTGCGTTCGCCCGACTGCTTGTACGCAGCATTTGGCAGGCGCCCCTTTTGGGCATCTTTGCAGTTGTTTTTGCTGGCACCCTCGGCGGGCATATTATCGCAATTCTGACTTTACGTTTATTTGGTAGCCCCCTTGTGATTAGCGATGCGCTAAGCACAGTTACTTTACCTTCCCTTTTCCTGAATCTTCTGTTGGCATTGCCAGCCTATCCTATTTTTCGGGATCTTGCCGTGTGGGTTTATGATATCGAGGTCGAAGAATGAGCACTAACTCTCCCTCTGGTTTTCGAACAGAACCTTGGCGCGTACTTATTTTCTACATTGCTGCCGCACTTGTTTTCAGCATGCTTATCTTCCGGCTATTTAACTTGCAGGTTTTAGAAGGGGGAAATTGGTTAGTGAGCGCAGAAGATAACTATACGCGCGAGATCAGTGTCCCCTCGTCGCGTGGAATCATCTATGATCGCAACGGCGTTATTCTCGCGCGCAATGTTGCTTCTTATAACGTGGTTATCACACCTGCCTATCTGCCCGACGATCAAGCAGATATCGAGCGTGTTTATCGTGAGCTTTCCGAGATCATAGCTGTGCCCGTCAATAGTGGCACAGTTGATGATGCCAAGCTTTTTGCGGCCTGTGTGCCTGGCCCAGGTATTGCGCAATTAGTGGAATTAGGAGACTCTCTCGCCCCTTATACACCTGTTCCTGTGAGCTGTGACGTGGACGAAAAAACAGCCCGAATTGTGCGCGAACGTTCAGTGGGCTGGCCCGGTGTTTCTATGCAGATCGACCCGATCCGAGATTACCCGACAGGTTCACTCACCGCAAATATCATTGGCTTCCTCGGACCGATTCCTGCAACCCAGGTTGATTTATACGAGGAGTTGGGCTTTGTTGCAGGTCGCGATAAGATCGGTTATGCGGGTGTTGAATCAACACTGCAAGATATTCTCGCGGGCACAAATGGCAAAAGGGTTATCGAGGTAGATGTAGCAGGGCAAGAACTTCGTAATCTTGAAGCCCCTATTGAACCTGTGGCTGGCAGAAATGTACGCCTTTCTATTGATGTCCGTTTGCAAAGAGCCGCTGAGGGAGTCTTGCTTAATGAAATTGAAGGTTGGAATGCTTACTTTGGACAAGTGCGTATTTCCAGCGGTGTGACCATAGCCATGAATCCCAAAACGGGAGAAATTTTGGCGATGGTTTCCTATCCTACCTACGAGAATAATCGCTTTGCGCGCTTTATCCCTGCTTACTATTATCAACAACTTAGCGAAGATTCGCGCAACCCGCTTCTGAATAATGCCATTTCTAGTGAGTATCCGCCCGGCTCAGTTTTCAAGCTTTCTACTGCAACAGGCGCTCTAAATGAAGGCGTCGTTACTGTCGACCAAACTATCTATGCCCCTGGACAGCTGATTTTGACAGAGAAATTCTCCCCGAATGATCCCGGGCGCGAACGTCCTTTTGTCGATTGGATCTACGACGAGCAACCCGAAGGCTTTGGTGAAATCAATTTCTTAAGGTGCATTGCATTCTCCAGCAACGTCTGTTTCTACAAACTTGGCGGAGGCTACGAGGATGAAATTCCAGAAGGTTTGGGTATTCTTCGCCTGGGCGAGTATGCCCGTGCGCTGGGATACGGAGAGCCCTCTGGTATCGAGCTCCCTGGCGAGACTGATGGTTTGATCCCTAGCCCCCAGTGGAAACGTATTAATCAGGGTGAGAACTGGTCAACAGGCGATACTTACATTGCAAGCGTTGGGCAAGGTTATGTTTTGGCGACGCCATTACAGGTGTTGATGTCTGGGGCAACGATCGCGAACGATGGCGGGCTGATGCAGCCTACCGTTGTACGCGAAGAATTAGATGATGAGGGCCGGCTACTCAAGCCATTTGAGCCGCATCTAAAATGGGACATTACCGAAACACCGCTGATCACAAATTTTGATTGCGATGGTGGTTATTGTATTGAAATGGAAACCAAAAGCGCTGTTGATCCTTTTGTTGTTGAGCAAGTTCAAACCGGAATGCGCCTGGCGGTTACCGATACACTGCACGGCACCTTGAATAAGATATTTGGCGATTTTCCGATTGCTGTTGCTGGCAAGACAGGCACAGCTGAGTATTGTGATGATGTTGCTCTGGCAGCCAATCGCTGTACTTTCGGGAACTGGCCCACGCATTCGTGGACGCTTGCGTATGCACCTTTTGAAGACCCTGAGATAGTTATTATGGCATTTATGTACAATGGCGGTGAGGGTGCTAGTGTTGCAGGTCCTGTTGTTGGGCGTGTAATGGAAGCCTATTTCGAACTAAAAGCCATTGATCTTGCAGAGGGTGGCGGGAATTAAGCAAAAAGAAACGGGACGTTGTCAAGAAAAATCTTTCGTGTAGACACGCTTAGCGTGAATTGCTGTTTTCTCAGTAAAACCTGCTTCGTGCTATAATTTGCTCAGTTTTGTAGCTCTCAGGATGTTGGAAATTCTTACTATGCAGACAGAAACTGACCTCATTCAAATTAAAGGATTGCGCGATGGCTTGCTCATTACACTCGCATCAGGTGAGTGGCGGGCTTTGCAGGATTTGCTTTTTACGCAAATTGACCAGCGATCTTCTTTCTTCCGCGGTGCGCGCCTGGCATTGGATGTGGGGAGTCAGGTTTTGCGCGTGGCAGAGATGTCGAAGCTGCGTGATGAGCTTTCGGAGCGAGAAGTTTCTCTTTGGGCAGTCTTGAGCGAATCTCCAAAAACGATTCAGACAGCACAGCTTTTGGGTTTGGCAACCCGCATATCGAAGCAGCGCCAGCAAGTAGAAAAAACTTCCCGCCCTGCTGAAAAAGGCCGTGATGAAAATGCACTTTGGGTGCCGCGTACACTTCGTTCAGGAACACGGATCGAGTATGCTGGTCATGTTGTGGTGCAGGGCGATGTTAACCCGGGCGCAGAGATCGTTGCAGGTGGCAACATCTTGGTCTGGGGTAGGTTGCGAGGCTCTGTTCACGCCGGGGCATCCGCTGGGGAGCAGCAAGCAAGTCTAAATTCAGGTGCGAGCGTTTCTGCTCTGGATATGAAGCCAGCGCGTTTGCAGATTGCAGATCAGATTGCAAATCTTCCCAAGAAGGTACAAGTTAAAAGTCCGCAGGTGATTGGCTTAAAAGATGGCGAGTTCCTTGTTAAGCCTTGGCAGGGAAAGTAGAAAGATTTTTTAGAAAACAGGTGAAATTATGAGTGCTCAGATCGTTACGATCACATCGGGAAAAGGTGGTGTTGGAAAAACGACCGCGATTGCCAGCTTGGGAATTGCGCTGGCTTCGCGCGGACAAAAAGTAGTCTGTATTGATGGTGATATCGGCTTACGAAACCTGGACGTGATCATGGGGCTGGAAAATCGTATTGTTTACGATATTGTAGACGTGGTTGAGGGGCGTTGTCGTTTGCGACAGGCAATGATCCGTGACAAACGTATGCCTGAGTTATTCCTGATCCCTGCTGCGCAAACGCGTGATAAAACGGCTCTTTCACCCAGCGATATGTTGCGTTTGGGCGACGAGCTTCGTGAAGTTTGCGATTGGGTTTTGATAGATTCTCCCGCTGGTATCGAGCGTGGTTTCAAAAATTCGATCGCGCCCGCTGACCGTGTATTGGTTTTGACGAACCCTGAAATTTCCGCTGTACGAGATGCAGATCGCGTGATCGGTATTTTAGAGTCTGAAGAAAAAGGCAGCCCTTCTTTAATTTTAAATCGTGTCAACTCGGAAATGGTAAAAAGACAAGAGATGCTTTCGCCAGAAGACGTTCTTGACCTTTTGGCAATTGATCTGATCGGCGTTGTACCTGAAGACCAGGGTGTTTTGGTTGCTGCAAACAGGGGCATGCCGATTGCATTAGAAGAGAATAGTAAAGCCGGGCAGGCTTTTCGTAATATTGCTGCCCGTTTGATGGGCGAAGATATCCCATTTATGGACCTGGATAGTTCAGACGGACTTTGGAAGCGCATTTCTAAATTGACAGGAAGGAGCTAAGATGAGTTTTATAAATCGCCTTGGCGGCAAACGGAAAAGCGCCCAGAGTGCAAAAGAGCGTTTGCAGCTCGTCTTAACTCACGACCGAACCGATATGACTCCGGCTGAATTGGAAGCCTTGAAGGACGAATTGATCGAAGTGATCTCGCGTCATATTGAGATCGAACCAGATTCTGTCCAAATAGATATTGCACGTGAGGGGCGTTCCCAGCGCTTAGTTGCAGATATTCCATTGAAGGCAAAAACGCGTCAGCGGAACAGGTAACTTTTCTTCCGTTAATCCCATATGTTAAAAAATCTCTCTTGGCGTCATTTCGACTTTTGGTTGCTTGGCGCTGTTGTCCTGGCAATCGCTTTTGGGATTGCTATGATCGATTCTGCTGTAGCGGGGAATGCTGAGCTGGCAGACTATCCCAATCGCCAGGCGATTTTCGCAGGCATTGGGCTGGTCGTGATCCTTTTGGTAGCGACAATAGACTATAACTATTGGTTAGTTCTTTACCGCCCGATGTATGGTGTGATGATGGTTTTGCTCATCTTTCTTTTCATGAGCGCACGTGCAGTTTTCGGCGCGGCACGATGGTTTCGTGTGGGTGTGATCTTTATCCAACCGACTGAGTTGGCAAAACTTGTTGTGATCCTGATCTTGGCGCGCTATTTTGATAAAACTAAAAATGAGCCTCGCGACCTACGCTGGATCATCTCTAGCCTGCTTTGGACGATGGGGTTAACGATCTGGATTTTGCTTCAGCCAAATTTAAGTAACGTGATCGTCATCATAGTCATCTGGATCGCGATGCTGTGGATGAGCGGTTTGCAACTGAAGCATCTCGTTTCGTTCGCGATTGGTGGGTTTGCCCTCGTTACCGCAGCTTTTCCTTTCCTCCAGGAGTATCAGCAACAACGTGTGCTTACATTCATTTTCCCGGACCCTAATGCAACTTACGGTGAAACCTACAATATTCAGCAAGCTTTAATTGCAATCGGTTCAGGTAGCTGGCTGGGGAAAGGTTATGGGCACGGCTCACAGGTGCAATTACGTTTTCTAAAAGTGCGTCACACAGATTTTATTTTTTCGGCAATCTCAGAAGAATTTGGTTTTGTTGGTGCGCTGATCGTCATCGCTACTTTGGCTTTTATTTTATGGCGTTGTATTCGGGCTGCGCGACTTGCGCGAGACACATCCGGGGCAATGATCGCTTTTGGCGTGGCAACGTTGATCTTTTTTCAAGGCGCAGTTAATATTGCCGTAAATTTGAATCTTATTCCTGTTTCCGGGTTGCCGCTTCCCTTTATTAGCTATGGCGGTAGTGGTCTGCTCTCGCTCATGTTGGGCGTCGGTTTGGTCGAAAGTGTCGTTATGCGGCATAAGTTGACAGAGTTTTAAATCAAAAACTGATGTTACGCAAACAGACTGTCGTTTCCCCTCATCCTAACCCTCTCCCCTTGGGAGAGGGCGGAGGGTGAGGGCAGCCCGAAAGTCTGTAAAAGGCATCTTTTGTGTGTAATATGAGTTAAAAGATAGTCATCACTTTTAAGTGATTGCGATCTTCAGAATTATTTGGAGAATTATGACAGAAAGAATAAAACCTGCCCGCGTGCGCTTTGCACCCTCCCCAACGGGACGTACACATCTTGGGAGCGGACGTACCGCGCTCTATAATTATCTTTTGGCACGCCAAACAGGCGGGCAATTTATTTTGCGCATTGAAGATACCGACCAAAAACGCTATGTGGAAGGCGCAGAAGAAGAGTTGATGCAAGGTCTGCGCTGGTTGGGCATGGAGTGGGACGAAGGCCCTGATGTGGGCGGGGAATATGGTCCTTACCGCCAAACTGAGCGTCGTGAAATTTATGCCAAATATGCTCGTCAGCTTGTGGAGCAGGGGTATGCCTATTATTGTTTTTGTGCTGCGAAGGAAGATGATGGGGAGCAGGAAGATCTCAAAGGGAAGCGCCAACAGCACCGAGATGTGTGTCTCGACCGAGATGTTGATCTAACGGAAGCAGACCAAAAGGTTGCGGGCGGGACGCCGCACGTCATCCGCTTTAGAATGCCAAGTGAAGGAACCATCACAGTTACAGACGCTGTGCGTGGTGATATTACTGTTGAAAATTCGACGCTGGATGATACGATCCTTGTTAGATCAGATGGGTTGCCCGTTTATCATCTCGCAGTTGTGATCGACGATCATTTGATGAAGATCACGCATGCTATTCGTACTTCAGAATGGCTGCCGACTTTCCCGTTGCATGGACATATTTACGCCGCCTTTGGCTGGGAAGAGCCGATGTGGATTCACCCGTCGATCTTTCTGAAACCAGACGGCAAAGGAAAAATGAGCAAGCGTGATAGCGAAGCCCTGATGGAAGCAGGCATCCCGATCTTTTTGAGCGATTTCGGAAAATTTGGATATCTGCCCGAAGCTGTTGTGAATTGGGCGGCGTTGATCGGCTGGAGCTATGATGATAAAACCGAAGAGTTCTCGATGGCTGAATTGATCGAGAAGTTCAGTATTGAAAAACTTAGCCCTGCGCCCGCCGCGTTGAATTTTACAAAACTGGATCATTTTAATGGTGTCTACATCCGTTCTTTAAGCGTCGAAGATTTAGCAGCACGGCTAAAGCCTTTCTTTGAGAGCGCTGGTTATGATGTGGGCAATGAAGAAAAGTTGTTGCGCGTTGTTCGTGTTTTGCAGGTTCGTTTGGGCAAGTTGACTGAAGCTCCTGAGATGGGCGGCTTTTTCTTCGAGGAAGATGTCTCCCCTGCACCAGAGTCGTTGATCGGCAAGAAAATGGATGCGGCATCCTCGTTAGAGATGGCTCGTGCGCTCGAAGTTTTGGTCGGAGAGTTTCCCGATTTCAGTATGGATACGATGAATCAGCCTTTGCGTGATTTTGCAAAAGAGATGGGGGTGAAAGTGGGTAATGTTTTTGGGTTTTTGCGCGATGCTTTGACCGCGCAAAGAGTCAGCCCGCCTATTTTTGAGACAATGGAGATCATTGGACGTGAAAAGGTGATGGAGCGAATTGCGAAAGGGATCGATTTGCTGGAAAAAATGCTTTGAACTGATGATGAAGTAATTGAAAAGCGGGCTGCTCCTGGAGTAGCCCGCTTTTTTTTAGAAAAAACTTCTCTACCGTACATTCTCTAGCTGAAAGAGAAAACAAGGTTCAAAGTCGA
>Ga0008651_10001934_pt1 | contig 11671 bp, 3 predicted proteins | sample SaaInlV_200m_DNA_6_FD_59173 | JGI IMG/M metagenome (GOLD analysis project Ga0008651, IMG submission 59173) | Marine microbial communities from expanding oxygen minimum zones in the Saanich Inlet - SI037_S2LV_200m_DNA | ecosystem: Environmental > Aquatic > Marine > Intertidal zone ...
CTTATAATTCTTGTCAGCATCTTCTTTCTCAGACAGATCAGGACCGTATTTATTGTTGCCCTGATTATTCCGGCGTCACTTATTATTGCTTTTATTCTTATATATTCATTCGGTTATACACTCAATCTTGTTACTCTCATGTCCATTGCAATTGCCTCCGGTATGGTTGTCGATAATGGAATTGTTGTTCTTGAAAATATTATGAGAAACATTGAAAGCGGCAGTACAAAACTTAAAAGTGCTGTAATTGGTGCAAAAGAAGTAGGCCTTGCAATAACTGCATCAACAATGACGACCGTGGTAATTTTTGTTCCGCTTATGTTTCTTTCAGGAATCGCAGGAGTTGTCTTTAAACCCATGGGTTTTGTAATGGTGGTAACGTTACTTGCCTCTCTTCTTGTCGCTCTTATGCTTACACCTATGCTTGCATCAAAACTGATAAAAGTAGAATCCGGTAAAATAAAAAAGGGCGGGGGATTATCTGGAAATCTGTATGCTTTTTCAGAAAATATGTTCAGAGGTGTTGAAAACTGGTATAAACGGCTTCTTGAATGGGCAATAAATCATAGAAAAACAGTTATAATATTGTCCTTAGCTTTTTTTATCAGCGGCATTGTAATGATCCCCTCGCTTTCGACTTCATTTTTTCCGGAATCCGACAGTGGTGATGTGACGGTTAAATTTCGGCTTCCTGAAGGTACGAAAGTTGATGTTACAAATCTAATGATAGAAAAATTATTGAAAAAAATTGATACTGTTATGAAACCCGAGGAGATAAGAAGTTCATTTGCATATGATGGTGAGGATAAGGAGGGGTTTGGAATCGCTCTGGGTTTTGATCAGGGTCCAAATATAGGTATTATTGGTTACAAGCTTGTAGATCGTGATAAACGTGAAAGATCGGTACAAGAAATAGGCGAGGCATTAAGAAAAGCAGTAAACGTTATCCCGGGGCTTGATAATATCGAAATTTCTGTACAGAATGTTACTGAAAAGGCACTCTCCGGCGGTGCAAAACCGATATCTGTTGAAATACAGGGTTCTTATATTGAACAAAACTTGAAGGTTGCAAGGGAAGTTAAGCAGACTATGGAAGGTATTCCTGGCCTGGTAGAGGTGCAAATATCGCAAAAGGACAAAAGGCCTGAATTGTGGATAGAAGTGGATAGAAAAAAAGCCTCTTCTCTTGGACTCAACTCAGCGATGGTCGGAATTGCCATGCGAAATTATTTATACGGTGTTGAAGCAACCGGATACAGGGATGCAGGAAAAAGTTATGAAATAGTTACACGATTCAAGGAAGAAGAGAAAAATAATATCGACAATATAAAGAATATACCAATTTTTACACCTGATGGAAGAATGATAAGGCTAAGCAGTATTGCAAAAATTGTACGCGGTTACGGTCCAACTGAGACAGAGAGAAAGAATCGGCAGAATATCGTTATTGTTGAAGCAGCTTTATATAATACCTCTCTTGGAAATGCAAAAAATGAATTAAACAAACATTTGCCTGATGTAAATATACCTTTTGGAGTGACCATAAATTTCGGCGGAGACATTGAAGAACAAGCCGAAGCATTCACGGATCTTACAACACTTCTAATAATAGGGATTCTCCTTGTTTACATGCTTATGGCATCACTTTTTGGTAATTTAAGAGACCCGTTTATAATCATGTTTTCCGTTCCATTTGCATTTACAGGTGTTTTTTATGCATTTTATTTTACGGGTACAACCCTTGGTATCATGTCATTTATGGGCATAATAATGCTTATGGGTATTGTTGTTAACAATGCAATAGTCCTACTTGATTACACGAAACTTCTACAAAAAAGAGGCTTCAGGCTATTTGATGCCGTTACACAGGCCGGCAGGGATCGCCTGAGACCGGTCCTTATGACTACATTTACCACATTTTTCAGTATGCTTCCTATGGCTATTTCTTCATCAGTTGGTGCTGAAATCTGGAATCCTATAGGAATTACAATGCTTGGAGGGCTTTCTGTATCTACACTAGTGACACTGGTTCTTGTACCATGCTTATATTATATGTTTGAGAATAGAAAAGAACTTAAATATAAAAAAGCTTGATAGCGTAATAGAAAGTCTCACTCTTCTGTATTATAGCATTTGGTAATACGTTCGAAATATTACATGTATGCCTTTTCGCCTGATAAACAATATGCCTTGTATATGCCCAGCTACTGCGGGGTTACTTAGCCATCGTTAATACTTTTTACGAGTTCATCAATAGTCATGGTATTATTCTTAAAAATTAAACATAAAAAAATTTGATGTTTGAGATGTATTGAAAAAAAACTCCTTTGATCGGTATTATCAGGATAAAATAATATAGACATACATTTGCATGTACGTTTTGGATTTGATGATTCAAAAGGAATTTATTAGAGATTCTTATGACAACTCTTAACCTTTATACAGGTAACAGACTTGAAGAACTTTCCGAAGCTTTATGTGAAGTTCTCTCTGATCCGCTTGGATCTCCTATTGAAAGCGAAGTAATAATAACCCAGAACAAAGGTATTCAAAAATGGATTTCAATGGAGATTGCAGGAATTCATGGAATATGTGCCAATACTTCTCACTACTATCCAAATGATTTTATCGATAATATATTTAACAAAATTATAACCGATATTCCAACACCCTCACCTTATTATCCTGAAGTTATGACCTGGAAGATTATGAATTGTCTTCCATCCTGTATAAATCGTCCTGGTTTTGAAGTGATAAAAAATTACTTAGATACTGCGGGCTATGATTTAAAGTGTTATCAACTTTCCAAACGTATTGCTGATAATTTTGACCAGTACATTATTTTTCGACCTGAAATGATATTCAAATGGGAAGGTGGTAAAGAAAAACACTGGCAGGCAGAATTGTGGAGAGAACTTGTAAAAGATAATGGAAAACGACATCGTGCTGCATTATTTAATGAATTTATCTTAACGATAAAAGAAAATGTTTCCATTCGAAAAAAATTACCTGAAAGGATCTCTGTTTTTGGTGTCTCAGCGCTGCCGCCTTTTCACATGCATTTTTTCTCATTTTTATCCGATTATGTGCAGGTTAATCTATATCTTATGAATCCCTGTTCTGAATATTGGGGTGATATTTTTTCTAATATACAAATCAGCAGAACTACTGCACAGGAAAGAAAAAACGATTTATCTCTTGAGGAACTTTACATTGAAAAAGGAAATAGTCTGCTTGGTTCAATGGGAATACTCGGAAGAGATTTTTTTGAACTTGTCAGTGAAATGAACTTTATCGAGACAAATATTTTTAAAGATCCCGGTGACAAAACTCTTCTTCAATGCATTCAGTCCGATATACTGAACCTGAGAAACAGGCTTGAAGTAAGTGACGATACTATATCAGTTGAGAAGAAATTTATTGACGAGCATAATAAACCTTCAATAAATGTCCATTCATGTCATAGTCCAATGCGTGAAATTGAAGTGCTCAATGACAACTTGTTGGAAATGTTTGAAAACGACCCTCATCTGAAACCGCATGATATTATAGTAATGACACCTGATATTGAACTATATGCCCCTTATATACAGGCTGTTTTTGATATATCACATGATGATAAAAAGTATATCCCATATCATATAGCAGAAAAAAATATAATTAATGAAAGTCAAATTGTTAAAACTTTTTTTAATATACTTAATCTTTACGAAAGTAAATTTAAGTCCTCAGAGATCTATGCGATACTTGAAAACAGCAGTGTACATAAAAGGTTCGGGATTTCGGAAAATGATTTAAAGGTAATTTTAAGATGGATAAATGATACAAGGATAAGTTGGGGTATAGATTCAGAGAACCGTAAAGACTTGGGATTACCGCCTTTAAATGAAAATACATGGAAAGCAGGCCTTGAACGTCTTCTGCTTGGATATGCAATGCCAGGCTATGAAAGAGAAATATTTGCCGGGATTCTTCCATATGATTATATTGAGGGGAAAGAAGCAGCGGTTCTGGGAAAGTTGCTTGATTTTACAGAAAAGCTGTTTGTATTTGTTAAAAAGCTTGGCCGATTAAGAACCCTAAAAGAATGGTCAGAAAACCTTAATTCCTTTCTCGATAGTTTTTTTATTACAAATAATGATACTGAAAGAGAAAAACATTTAATAAGGCAATCATTGAAAAATCTCTCAAAGATGGAGAAGACGGCTTTATTTCATGAAAAAATTGATGTTAATGTTATAAAATACCACCTTGAATTAAACCTTTCAGGAATGAAAACAGGTGTTGGTTCATTATCAGGGAACATAACTTTTTCTCCCATGATTACTATGAGAAGTCTTCCATTCAAGGTAATATGCATTATAGGTATGGATATTAATTCATACCCTCGACAAAATAAGGTATTAGGTTTTGACCTTATTGCAAAAAAACCAAAGCAGGGAGACAGGTCGCGAAGAAATGATGACAGGTATTTATTCCTTGAGTCTATATTATCAGCAAGGAATTCTCTTTATATAAGTTATACAGGACAAAGTATCCATGACAACAGCATGATACCGCCGTCCGTACTTGTAAGTGAGTTGATAGATTATATAAAAGAAAACTACAAAACGGGGAAGGGTGAGAATTTTGATAATATTATAACTAAACACAAACTACAGGCATTTAATACCGATTATTTTCATTTGACTGAAAAAACTCAAAAAGAAAGACTGTTTAGTTATTCCCTGGAAAATTTTAATGCTGCGAAAAGACTTCTTGATAAAAGGAAGGAACCCTTACCTTTTTTTACTTCTATCCTTAGTGAACCAGAAAATGAGTATAAGACTATTGATATTAATGATCTATGTCTTTTTTTTACAAATCCGTCAAAATATCTTCTTAATAAACGTTTAGGTATTTATCTTGAACAAAATGAAGAAGAATTAAATGACAATGAAATTTTTGATATAAACGGTTTAGAAAAATATAAACTTGAGCAGCATTTACTGCAAAGTTCAATTGACGGGATAAATAGTTGCGATTTATTTCCAATTATAAAAGCTTCCGGTAGAATACCCCACGGTAGTTACGGAGAAAATGCATTTAATAAAATAGGGGACAGGGTTACCGGTTTTAAACAAAGACTGTTACCGCATATTGAAGGGAAACAACCCGAAACTATTGAAATGGATATACAGATAGCAGATTTTAGTATTTATGGTATAATTAAAGGTGTTTATCAAGGAAGATCTGTTCAATACCGACATACAAAAATAAAGACAAAAGATCTTTTAAAAACGTGGATTTATCATCTTGCATTAAACTCCGTCACAGCTGATAAAGATAAAAAAGATAGTATTTTTGCAGGGCTTGATAGCAATAAGGGTGGATGGAACGCCTGGGAATTTCAACCGGTTGAAAGCAGCAAAAAAATGCTGCAAGACCTTCTATATATATATTTTAAAGGCCTTTTAACACCTTTAAAATTCTTCCCCGAAACATCTTTTAAATATGCACATGAGCTCATAGAAAAAAAGAAACAACCTGATATCGCATTAAAAGCTGCTGAAAAGTCATGGGGGGCTGAAAATGATTCTGGCAGGGGCAGGGGAGAAAGTGATGATTTGTATTACAGCCTTTGTTTTAAACATTCAGATCCTTTTGATGATATATTTCATGATACGGCAGTCAGAATTTTCAGGCCATTGTTACAATACGGTTTAAAGATTCTGTAAAAAAGGATTATACGAAAGTTTTTCATTATGAAAAAAATCGACCTCATAAATACACCTCTTGAAGGATCAAATCTTATTGAAGCAAGCGCGGGTACAGGTAAAACATATACCATTACAAATTTATTCCTTCGTCTTCTTATAGAAAAGAATTTTCCGGTCGAAAAAATACTTGTTGTAACATTTACAGAGGCTGCTACGCAGGAATTAAAAAACAGAATTAGAATCAGGCTTGGTGAGGCTGTTAAAGCCTTTTCCATAGGATATAGCGACGATATTTATTTAAACAGACTTTTAAATAAATATTTGGATAAAGAAGATATACTTTATAAGCTTAAAAACGGAATTCGTTCTTTTGACCTTGCTGCTGTATTTACAATACACGGATTCTGTCTGAGAATACTTGTAGAAAATGCTTTTGAAACAGGTTCTGTTTTCGATACAAAACTTGTTACAAACCAGGAAGAACTGAAAAAATCTATTTGTGAAGATTTCTGGCGTATTCATTTTTATAACGCTTCAAACCTTTTTGTAAATTTTGTTATTGAAAGAAAATTTAATACTGAGTCTCTTTTTGATTTTTTAAGAAATTACATGCCGGGTCAAAACTGTAAGGTTATTCCTGATGTTAATATACCTGACACAACTATTGAAGAAGAACGATTTATAACAGCTTCTAATAAACTTAAATCATTATGGAGAAAAAACCGTCAGCAAGTTAAAGAAATTCTTTTAAATTATGACGGATTGAACAGAACTAAATATAAAAAGTCATCTATCCATAAATGGATTGAAGAAATGGATGATTATACGAATCAAGAAAGTTTATATGCCTTTTTATTTAAAGGCTTTAACAAGTTTACATCAAGTAGTATATCAACATCTTTAAAGAAGGGCTTTTCATTACCTGAACATGAGTTTTTTAATTTTTGTGAGAATTTTAATAATATACAGGAAAACCTGACTAATGTGTTTTTAAGAAAGCTTATTGGAATTAAAAAAGATTTTTTCAATTATGCTGAAGAGCAACTTTCTTTGCGTAAAAGCAAACAAAATATTCATTATTTTGATGACCTGCTGATAAAACTGCATAATTCAATTGAGAGTAAAAACAATAAAAATATTCTTAAAGAAACAAGACATAAATATTCAGCCGCATTAATAGACGAGTTTCAGGATACAGACCCGATCCAGTATAAAATATTCAAAAAAATATTTACAGAAAATAAAAGCCCCATGTTTCTGATAGGTGATCCCAAGCAGGCAATATACGGCTTCAGGGGAGCCGATATTTTTGCATATATAAATGCTTCAAAGAACGCAGATAATCGATATACTTTAAGTGATAACTGGCGATCTGAACCTGAGCTTCTTAACGGAATTAATACAATATTTAAAATTGCCGACAATCCTTTTGTTTTCAAAGATATTAACTTTGAACCGGTTAATTCACCTGAAGAAAAAATACATGAAAAATTACTTATTGATAACAAGCCTTCATCAGGTCTTCATTTGTGGTTTATAGAACCGGAAAGTGTAAATAAACCTGATTATGGTATGACAAAAAAATATTTAAACAAAATCATACCTGATGCAGTAGCTATGGAAATATCAAGATTGATATCACTGGGGCTTGAAAAAAGGGCGTTAATAGGTGTTAAACCTCTGCAACAAGGTGATATCGCAGTTCTTGTAAGGAAGAACTCTGAAGCACTATTGTTACAAAAAAGCCTTTCAAAATTTAATATCAAGTCGGTTCTAAATACTACTGAAAATCTTTTTGATTCTCGTGAAGCCGGCGAAATGGAAAAATTACTCAACTCAATCTTATTTCCCGGAAATTTAAAATACCTGAAGGCTTCACTTACTACAGATTTCATGGGTCTTAAAGGTGAAGATTTTCTGATAGCCGAAAAGAATATGATAGAAAGCTATCTGGTGAATTTTAGTCAATATCATAATACCTGGAGAAATCATGGCTTTATGAGAATGTTCAGGGATATAATAAGTAAAGAAAAAATTTATGATCGTTTGATAATTTTCCCTGATGGTGAACGCAGGATTACAAATATTATACATCTTACTGAAGTATTAAATCGTATCTCGGTAGAAAATAATCCTGGAATGGAAGGACTTGTAAAATGGTTATCAATACAAATAAACCAGACAAATAATCAGCTTGACGAACACCAGATAAGACTTGAAAGTGATAAAAATGCGGTAAGAATTCTTACTATTCATAAAAGCAAAGGCCTCGAATACCCCGTAGTGTTTTGTCCCTTTACATGGGAATCTTCAAAGGTACGCAAGGGATCTGATTCAATTTCTTTTCATGACGAACAGGACGGGATGAATTTAACTATTGATTTAGGCTCTGATGATATTGAAAAGAATATATCATCTGCTGAAAAGGAGATACTGGCTGAAAACATAAGGCTTTTATATGTGGCTTTAACAAGATCAAGGAATTTGTGTTATTTCACATGGGGAAAGATAAAAAATGCTGAAACCTCAGCACCTTCATATCTTTTGCATCAACCGGATGGATCTCTTTCGGAAAGATCTCTGAATGATGATTTAATAAAAAATACCGAGAAGAGATATAAGGTTCTGACCGGTAAAGATTTACGATCTGATATTGATATTCTTGGAAAAGAAGCAAACGGTTCTATAAATATTTCAAATATCAGAACCGATGAAAAATACTCTTTTACACTACCTGTTGAAAAACATTTGAAGCTTTCATGCAGGAAGTTTGCAGGTAATATTGATCGCAACTGGAGTATTTCAAGTTTTTCTTCTATTGTTTCAACAATATCTCACATATATGAAACCGATGATTTTAATTCTTTTGATTATTTAGCAGAAGATAGTATTACCGGCAATGGGGTGAATGTTGATATTGAAAAACCCGGAGATATATTTACATTTCCCAAAGGCGTAAAACCGGGAACTTTCTTCCACGAACTTTTTGAACATCTTGACTTTACTAATAATGACAATTCATATTTAAAAATTTTTGTTTCTGATAAACTCATTGAATATGGCTATGAAGAGTCATGGAATACAATAGTTTGCGAAATGATACAAAAAATAATGTCGTCCCGACTTGACTCTGAAGTTGATGATCTGGTGCTTTCAAGTATTTCTGACCGGCATCGCATAAATGAGATGGAGTTTTACTTTCCGATAAATACAAACAAGAAAAACATTAAGAGAGTATTTAATAAATACGGCCCTGATATTCCAGGGGATTTTCCTGATCAGATTGAAAAACTTGAGTTGGCGCCTATTAAAGGATTTATGAAGGGTTTTATCGATCTTGTTTTTAAATTCGGGGATAAATACTACATCGTTGACTGGAAATCAAACTATCTTGGAGGATGTATAAAAGACTATAACGTGAATGCAATGATGAATACCATGTTAAAAGAATTTTACTTTTTACAGTATCATATCTATTGTGTTGCACTTAACCTGTATCTTAAAAAAAGAATTCCCGAATATTCTTATGATAAAAATTTTGGTGGAGTATTTTATATATTTCTACGTGGTATCGACCCTTCAAAAGACATTAATATGGGCATATACAGGGACAAACCCTCACAAGAACTGATAAGATCGTTATGCTATGAATTAACAGGCTTTACTTTATGATTTCAGGTAATTTATGGGATTAAATGACATAGAAATACTCAATAAAAAAGGAATTATCTCAAGTCTTGATATTCATTTTGCAAAATTTATCTGCAATATAAACAAGATAGACAAACCTGAAGTTTTTCTGGCCGCAGCGCTTGTAAGTAAATTCACTCAAGAAGGCCATATATGTATCGATATTTCGGAAATATGTGGGGAAAAAATTGAAGATAGTCCTTTTGTTTACCCGGATAAAGATATCTGGATAAGGAGTCTTGAAGAAAGCCATGTAATTGGAAAACCGGGTGAATACAAACCATTAATCCTCGATAACAGATCACGTCTCTATCTTTTTCGTTACTGGGAATATCAGCAAATACTCTCTGATATAATCTTAAAGCGTATTTCAAATAACAATATCAATGTTGATTGTTCATTACTTAATAAAGGTATTAACAGGTTTTTTCACGGTTCTGCATCAAATAAAGAAATTGACTGGCAGAATGTAGCTGCTATTGTTCCAATCCTAAAAAATTTTTCCGTTATTTCAGGTGGTCCCGGAACAGGCAAGTCAACTATAGTTTCGAAAATCATGGCTCTTCTCATTGATCAGGCCGTTAGAGAGACTTTAAGGTTTGCCCTTGTAACGCCCACAGGCAAGGCGGCTTCAAGGCTTCAGGAGTCTCTCGTGCGGTCAAAAGAAGAGCTTGATATACCTGATGAAATTAAAAACAAAATACCGCATAAAACATCAACAATTCACAGACTTCTTCGAACCGTTTCAGACACCCCGTATTTTTACTACAATGCAGATAATAAACTTCCTGTTGATGTTGTTATAGTTGATGAAGCATCAATGATAGATCTTGCCTTGATGTCAAAGTTATTTCAAGCAGTCCCTCTGTCAGCCAGAATCATTCTTCTTGGAGACATGAATCAGCTCGCATCAGTAGAGGCAGGGGCAGTTTTTGGAGATATTTGTAATACAGGAAATAAAAATTATTTTTCAAAATATTTTTGTAAAAAAATAGAAAACATGACCGGAATAAAATTCAACTATTTTGATAAAAGGCCGGATAAAACAGGTGTTCATGATATAATCATAAATCTTAAAAAAAATTATCGTTTTAATGAAAAAAGCGGTATTGGTGAAGTAACAAAAGCGATTAATTCAGGAGATGGTTTGAAAGTGGTTGAAATCCTTAAAAGTACAGACTATCCACATGTTTACTGGAAAAACCTATCAGATATGAAAGGTTCCGATTCTTCTTTTAAGAGTGAAATAATTAAAGGATACTCTGAGTATCTTCAAGCGAAAACACCATTGGAATCAATTGAAACTTTTGGTAAGTTCAGGGTTTTGTGTGCTTTAAGAAAGGGCTTTTATGGTGCAGTAGATATAAATATTAAAATTGAAAATATCTTAAAAAAAGCAGGGCTCATAAAAAGTGATACATTGTGGTATAAAGGTCGTCCTGTAATGATTAAAGGTAATGATTATGATTTAAAGCTGTACAATGGAGATATCGGTATAGCAATGCCTGATATGGAATCTAACAATGAAATCCGTGTTTTTTTTATAGGAGAAAACAGATCATTAAGAAAAATTCATCCTGTTCAACTTGGAGATCATGAGACTGTATTTGCAATGACTGTTCATAAAAGCCAGGGGTCCGAGTTTGAAAACATTATTCTTGTTTTTCCGGACCATGAATCACCAGTAGTAACAAGGGAACTGATTTATACCGGCATATCCCGGGCAAGTAAAAATGTTCAGGTATGGGCGGAAGAGAATATTTTTATTGTTGGAATAGAAAAGAAAATTGAAAGGTCTTCCGGTTTGAAAGATATACTATGGGAAATGTGAGAATATATAAATTGTGCTTGCCCCCACCAATTTCGGTGTCGGTACTGAACTTTTAATCCTCAAAATACTCAATGTGTCCATCCGTTAAAAAAAAATTGATTTATAGTTAACGCACTAAATAAAACCTGTTTTTTTAAAATTCAAAAGAAAAGTTTAGAAAGCTGGAAGTTTCGGATTCCTCATCATAACTAAATGCAAATCCGATATTCATCCCTATGATAAAGTTCAGGTCTTCATTTTGCATTTCAAATATAAATGAATTATTCCCAAAATCATAAGATGTGTTTGCTTCCATACTGTAATAGTCTATATCAAGTTCTAAGGAGAATTCTCCATCAAAAGAATCTGGGTTTGTATAAAAAAACGAACCTAATGATACACGATAATCTTTTTTTTCATTAATCTTATCCATAGTTAATTGTCCGGGGAGAAAAAAACTTCCCTCTTCATC
>Ga0008651_10001945_pt1 | contig 11648 bp, 11 predicted proteins | sample SaaInlV_200m_DNA_6_FD_59173 | JGI IMG/M metagenome (GOLD analysis project Ga0008651, IMG submission 59173) | Marine microbial communities from expanding oxygen minimum zones in the Saanich Inlet - SI037_S2LV_200m_DNA | ecosystem: Environmental > Aquatic > Marine > Intertidal zone ...
ATTTCTCGGATTTACTTGTATTTACCTGTCTTTACTTATATTTACACATATTTACTGCTCAAATGTTCTGGAAAATATTCAAACGAAAAAGATCAAAAGAGGACGCAGGATATGCGTTCGATAGTATTTTTGTTAATGAAAAAATAAAGCTTAGTCACAATAGTGGATCATGGGTTGAAGACTCTTTTGTTAATTACAACGACGAAGAACTTGCTTCAACTGATAAGAATTACTTAGGTGTTGGTTTATCTAATTCTCGATTTATTATTTTTTTAATCTGTTTATTACTTGGGCTTTTTGTTTTGTTTACTCGTGCAGCGTATTTGCAGGTTGTGAAAGGGGAGTACTATGGAGCAATTTCAAATGATAACAGAATTCGAGTCTACAATATCCCTTCACCAAGAGGGATTATTTACGATAGAACAGGGATTCCACTTGTGAAAAACGTGCCAAGCTTTGCGGTTTACGTTACTCCAAATGATTATCGTAAAAATGAAGATAATCAGCAGTTGATCAAGTCTTGGTTAGATAAAAATGAGATTGATATTGATTTTGAAAAACTTGAATCAGTTCTGCCAACGAAAAAAGAGTATTTTGAACCCTTATTGGTTTTTGATGGCTTGGATTATGAAAATGCGATTAGACTTCAGATTGAGAGCGCGGATTATCCTGGGGTGATGATTGATGTTAAATCAAAACGTGAGTATCTAAACAAACAACGATATGGATTTACTGAAAGCCTGGCTCATATTTTGGGTTATGAAGGTAGTATTAGTGAAAATGAGTATGATGAACTGCGTGAAAGTGGGTATTTGCTAAATGATAGTATTGGGAAAATTGGTATTGAAAAACAGTATGAAACAGAGCTTCGAGGTCGGTATGGAAAAGAGCAGATTGAGGTTAATGCGTCAGGAAAAGCAATTAAAATTCTTGCCAAAGAAGAGGTTGTTAAGGGCGACGCAATCTATTTAAGCATTGATGTAACAATGCAAAGTAAATTAGAACAGATTATCGAAGATTACCTTGCTAAATATGGAAAACGAAAAGCTGTTGCAATTGTGATGGAACCGACCACAGGCGAACTGTTGTCTATGGTCAGTTATCCTGGATATGATAACAATCTTTTTTCAGGAGGAATTGGTTCTGAAGATTACAGGTCATTAATTGAAAATAAAGATTTACCGATGTTTAATAGAGTGATCAGCGGAGAGTATCCGTCAGGTTCTGTAATTAAACCAGTTATCGCAAGTGCTGCTCTTAATGAAGGTGTAGTTTCAGAGCGAACATCTTTCATCAGTTCTGGTGGAGTGCGAATTGGGCAGTGGTTTTATCCTGATTGGCAAGCTGGCGGACATGGTGTGACAGATGTTAGGAAGGCTTTGGCTCAAAGTGTTAATACTTATTTTTACATAGTAGGTGGTGGATATGGTCAGCACGAAGGACTTGGCGTTTATAAAATAAAGGATTACTGTTCTCGATTTGGATTAAATTCAAGCACAGGTCTAGATCTACCAGGTGAAAAAACTGGATTGTTGCCTGATCCTGAATGGAAGAAAGAAGTGAAGAACGAGAAATGGTATATTGGTGATACATATCATTATGCAATTGGGCAGGGTGATGTTCTAGTAACTCCACTGCAAGTTGCGAACTATACCTCAGCTTTTGCAAATGGAGGCACACTGTATCAAACAAAATTAGTTGATAGAATATTTGATCAAGATACTCATCAAGAAATTGAAACGACTTCCACTGTTTTGAATGAAAACATGGTTGATCCATACAATATAACTGTTGTTCGACAAGGAATGAGACAGGCCGTGACTTCTGGCAGTGGACGGTTGCTCAACTCTTTGCCTGTTTCTGCTGCTGGGAAGACTGGTACTGCTCAATGGGGACTAGATAACGATCCACATGCGTGGTTTACTTCGTTTGCACCATATGATAATCCTGAATTAGTTGTAACTGTTTTAGTTGAAGAAGGAGAAGAGGGAAGTAAAATTTCAACTTGGATTGCTAACGATTTTTATAACTGGTATTTTCGACAGTATAAATAAAAAAGCACCCAAGAGTGGGTGCATTGCTAAATGAGCTTTATGCGGCTGTGCCGCTGAGAATTGCCCTGAGTTCAGGTTTTTTTTCTTCGGGAGCAAATCTCCAGAATGATTCAATTAGTTGAATCCTTCTCATCGGAAGTCTTGCTGGATGAAGTTGCAACAAGTCATGATGTGTGAAATCTGTCACAACGTTATTACTGAAAGGTCTATTTTTTCTGCGTAATTCTTCCTTTTGTCCACTACTGCAGGGTACATGACCAAGGCTATTGTTAAATTGAAAACCCATCTCTTTCATTGTCTCAATAATAATCTGCATTTCAAGCAGATTTCCAGTTAGAATTCCTCGAAGATGATGATCCACGCGAATCAAACCATTTTGATCTATGTCGTTGTCATTATGGAAGACCCAGCCTCTTGGACGGATAATTAATCGATCTTCCGTCTCGTGTGGCACGTTAACTTCTTCAAAGAAATGGTTTAGTCTACCGTCTCGAAATGGGTAGATGAAAAAGAACTTTGAATTATGTGCTTTAATTAGATCCGGAATTCTTCCACTGTGTTCTATTCTGCTCATCGTTTCCTCCTTGTAAAGTCACATCCTTGATCTGCTAATCAAGATCAGTTCTTTGCGGTGAGATAAGAAACTTATCAGGTCACCTTCTTGATCCACATCGGACAAGGTCAGTTCCTGAAAAGTTCTACTAATTTACCATGATTTCATGAAATAATCAAGTGTGAATAAGTTATTGATCTGTTTGTGAATAGTTTTCATTAGTGATATACTTATCTTATCAGGCGAAAGCCTGTCTTTAATTAAATAAATCGAAATAAGTCTAAGCGATACTAATCAGGTTTATAGCCTCATATAGCCTCGTATAGCCTCCTTATTACTATATGTCAGATCAAATTATTTTAACTCCAGAAGGGAAAATTAAGCTAGAAGAGGAATTGGTTCATCTAAAAGAAGTGAAAAGACCTGATATCAGTGCAAAGATCGAGCAGGCAAAAGAATTAGGTGATCTATCTGAAAACGCAGAGTATCATGACGCAAAAGATCAGCAAGGTCTGATGGAGTCTCGAGTCGTTGAGATAGAAGAGATCTTGAAGAAAGCAATTGTTCAAGAGAAGTCTGACAGTAAAGATACCATCGAGATTGGAACATCTTTCGTTGTTGAGGACGACGCTGCCGCTCAAAAAGAGTATACTTTAGTTGGATTTAATGAAGCAGATCCATTAAACGGAAAAATCTCTAACGAATCTCCAATGGGACAAGCCTTTGCTGGCGTTTCAGTCGGTGACTCTGTCAATGTTGATGCTCCTAAAGGGAAAATTACTTTCAAGGTATTAGAAATTAAATAGATTATATATAAAAAGACGTTCAATTATAGAGCGTCTTTTATGTTTGACAATTTTTTTTATTTATGTTATCTTGAGTTGTTGTGAATCTAGTTGTTCATCTCATCTCGGAGGAAGAGAAAGATGCGATTTTTGGAAATATTTGATAGAATTGCAAACAACTGTAGAGAACGTCTAAATGATAAAGAGCTGATGGACGAATATCGACGTGATTTGCAAGAAAAACATCCGACTCTCGTGGATGGAATTGATGCCATACTCGTGAAACTTGATAGGGAAAGTGCTGATTCTGTGAAAAATCAAGTGATCTTTCCTGTACTGTATCTTGTTGATTTGCCGTCTGACAGAGAGCTGATTGCGGAGATTGAACGTTCTGCTCGTGACAGTAACGAGATGGCAGTTGCGTATTCTGATTATCAAATGGGTGGACATCCAAATATCAACTTTTTGATAAAACACGCTAGTGCGTACCTAAAAGATGATGTCCTATGCGATTTCCTTAGATCACTATTTTACATCTTGTACACAATCTATCGATGCAAGAAAAAGAAGAGATAGACAGATAATAGAAACCACTACATCGTGAGTTTCTTTTTGATTTGACAAAGTTTTAGATATGTGTTAAGTTTAGTTATTGTGTAATTGCAATTAGGAAAGGGGAAAATCATGCAGTTGACAATTTGGGAAGTATTCAAGCCTGACGCGATAGAAGATGCGCACTTAACTGAAGACCAAGTAGTAATGGAAGCGTTTAAGTTTGAGTTGGATCATTTTCATATTCAATTAATGCACGTGATTGGTCGTCAACTGGACGGTATAGAAGGGATTGATAAAGATGTAATCATTCGTCTCGTTTTCGTACCAATTCTCTACATGATAAAACTGCCAACAGGGGCAGAGGTTAGTGATGGATTGGTTCGTTATGCGAGGATCTTCGATCGCACAAAAATGAATCCAGCTGATAGCATCTTTGAGGAAATTAGAGCCTCGATAAAGCCTGAGGCAATTAGAATAAAGTCATTGATCAAAAGTTGGGTTGATAATGATAAGACAAGGTCAGAAATCCTTTTGGCTATCTGCAATGTTCTTTATCTTTTACATGATTGTCTCAAATTAAAACAACTCGCGAAGAATTAAAAAAGAAGTCCAGCTTCAAAAGCAGACTTCTTTTAAATTTGTATTTATTTGTCTTCTTCGGGTTTATTGATATTCATCACTCTTTCTCTGGCTTCAGCTAACCCTTTTTCGTCTGCTTTATCAGCAAGACGTACTGTGTTTCCATCTTTTAGCTCTTGCCAAACTTCGTCTCTTAGTTCTGGTGTCAATGTTATGTTATTTGTATGAGTTGATCCAATTTCTCCCATCACTTTGTTCATTGTTTTTAGAACATAATCTTCGACTACTTTTTCGATTTGCTTTTTAGTTTTGCCCTTGATGTTACTTTCAAAAAAAGCAGTGGCATTAGCAAGATTTGCTCTTATGTTGTTCGTTACTCTTGTTTTGAAATCACCTGACGCAGCAGGCGTTAGTTTCTCTACATAACGATCCATCATGTCAAGGGTTGCTTCGATGCTTGCTGGTAAATAGGACTCTTGTTCTAAATCAACTTTTACTCCATCTTCACCACTGCCCATTGTGGCAGTCTCTCCGTATTTTGATTTTACAGCAGCTAATTCGACCTGATCTCCACTGGTAGGTAGTGCGTCTTGGTTTAGGTCTACTTCAACACCGTCATGACCTTCAGTGTTTTCTAAATCTACTCTTACATTGTCGTCTTTTGGTAGTTCATTGCTCATACATTTAAATGATTATTTATTTAAATTATTATATCATAAATACTTCATATTTTTCAATTTTATGATATCAGCGCTGTGTTACATGTATGAGGAAAAATTGTATTAATTGCTACCGATAGTGACTATCTTTGTCCTCTTTCATTATCGAGAATAAACTTTGAATCAAAAAAATCGCTACAATCCTTTGTGGTGTCATCAATGATATCAATTACTAAGTCCCATGTAATATCTTGGGGAGATTTACCGTTAACAAAACAATAATTTGTATTATTGTAATTAACTGAATCATTCTTCTTGAAATGGTGGCCACCGTTATGAAAACAATTTCTTACTAGTCTGTGTAATGCAAACCTATTCTCTTGTTTTTCCTTTTTGGCTATTTCTAATTGTTTTCTTAGTTTTTTGTATAGCTCGTATGATTTAATTTCTTCATCGCATTTGAGAGCCATTCTAAAACAATCCCTGTAATAGGTTTCTGTAATAGAAAAAGAGAGTATTATTAAACTAACCTTTAAATATGTATCATAATTATGATAATTTTGAATTTTTTCATCATCATCTTTTATGTTTGTACATAAATTCCACCAATTTTGATTGGAAGCATCTCCAAGGTAACCACAGAAAATGTTTCCTAAAATCGAACTGGTCAACAATTCTCTCATTCCTCTATAGTAATTAAATATAAAACTTTTTCTATTCCAATTATCACTATTAAGAATTGATTTTAGTTCATTATTGATTAATGTTACGCTGTTTTGTAGTCTAAAAGTTCGTTTTTCTATCGATTTAGGAATTTTGAAAATATCATTTTTTAGCATACAAAAATGTTATTTTTACTTGCATTTATATATTCTTTCTATTTAAAATAATCTTTATCCTTCAATTTATCTGGCAGATACTGTTGTTTTTCATTATAGTCAAAGTTTGGACTGTATTTATAATCTTTGCCATATCCTAAGTCTTTCATCAATTTTGTCGGTGCGTTTCTGATATGAAGGGGGACTGGGAGGTTGCCTAACTCATGAACATCTTTTGCTGCTTTTTTGTAAGAGGTGTAAAGCTGATTGGATTTTGGGCACTTTGCCATGTAGATAACTGCTTGAGCTAGAATTACGTTACATTCAGGCATTCCAATGAAATGACATGCATTATAAGCTGCTACAGCTTGTTCAAGAGCTTTTGAATTAGCCAAACCAATATCTTCGCTTGCAAATCGGACAACTCTTCTTGCGATATAAAGTGGATCTTCACCGGCTTCTAGCATTCTTGCTAACCAATAAAGAGATGCATTTTCATCAGAACCTCTCATGGCTTTATGTAGAGCTGAAATTATGTTGTAGTGCTCTTCACCGTTTTTGTCATACATTAAGTGAGATTTTTGAACAGCATCTTTTACATGCTCTTCTTTGATGTTTTTTGTAATGGTACTCACGTACTCAAGAATGTTCAGCGCTGTTCTTGCGTCTCCATTACTAATATTAGCAATCAACTCAATAACTTCTGGTTTTATTTTTAATTTAAGTTTTGCCAGACCTTTGTCATTATCGGTAAGTGCATTATCAATAATTTGAGTGATCTGTTCTTCTGATAATTTTTCTAATACAAACGTTCTGCAACGTGAAAGTAAAGCTGATCTTACTTCAAAGCTAGGATTTTCAGTTGTTGCACCGATAAATGTGATTAAACCACCTTCAACGTGTGGCAGAAGTCCGTCTTGTTGCTTTTTATTCCATCTATGTATCTCGTCAATAAATAAAATTGTTTTAATGTTAAGCCGTTCATTTTCTTCAGCTTTAGCAATTATTTCTCGTAGATCTTTTAATCCACCTGAAACAGCGCTCATTTGGATGAAGTCAGACTTTGTCTGTTTGGCAATTATAAAAGCTAGGGTTGTTTTCCCGCTTCCGGGAGGTCCCCAGAGAATAATAGAAGGAAGCTGATCAGATTCGATAGCTTTTTTCAGCAACTTATCTTCTCCAACAACTCCCTCTTGACCAAAGAAGTTTTCAAGAGAATCAGGTCTGATTCTGTCAGCTAGAGGTTTGTGATAGATGTTTTTGTCCATACATTTATCTTAGCAGGGTGTTGATGGGTAAGTCAAAGTTTTTTGTGGTGTTTTTGTTTGTGGGTAATAAGTTTCGCCCTCTCGGACGACTTACTTTTTGGATTCAAAAAGTAAGCAAAAAAAATTGGGGGTGAATAATTCGCGATTCGACGATGTCTTTCGTGGTTCTGTTGATGGCGATATTCAGCCCCCAAACCCCCGAGTCTATTTCTATTTTGTCATTTAATAACTTTAAGTACTTTTGTGAATTTGTATTTTCGTATTCATGTCTTTTTTGTTTGATTCTTTCCATGATTTAAGCTACAATTATATAAATAATTAACTACTGAAAGATCTGTCTCGAGCTATTCGTAGATTCGAGGCAAATTCGTAATTCGTGGCCATATGACTACAGAAGAACAAAATCGACTAAACAAACTAGAAAAAATAAAAAGCATGGGAATTAATCCCTATCCTCAGAAATTTGACAAGAAGCAATCATTGTTGGAATCTTTTGATTTGGCTGAGGGTAAGAAGGTTAAAACAGCTGGACGAATTATCATGTTTCGAGATATGGGAAAGCTGACTTTTGCTCATCTGCAAGATGAAAGTGGGAAAATGCAAATTGCATTCAAACAAGATGATCTAGGTAAAGATAAGTATAAAGAGATGATCAAAATTCTTGATATGGGAGATTTTATCGGTGTAGAAGGGGAGACATTTGTAACTCATAAAGGTGAGAAATCAATTTTAGTAAGAAAATGGACATTTCTTGGTAAAGCTCTAAAACCACTTCCTGAGAAATGGCATGGATTAAAAGATACTGAAGCAAAGTATCGACAAAGATATTTAGACTTAATTTCAAATAAAGAAACAATGGACAGATTTAAGTTTAGAAGTGATTTTTTGAAATCAGTAAGAGAGTTCTATTGGAAAGAAAAATTTTACGAAGTAGAAACACCAACCTTGATGCATAGCGCAACTGGTGCTCACGCAAAACCTTATGTAACGCATAATAACGGACTTGATATTGATGTCTTCTTGAAAATCTCACACGAACTTCCATTGAAAGAACTGATAGTTGGAGGATTTGAAAAAATCTTTGAAATTGGGAAAGCTTTCCGGAATGAGGGAATCGATCCAAGTCATTTACCTGAACATACTCATTTAGAACATTACTGTGCCTATTGGAGCTTTGAAGATAATATCAAATTTACTGAAAAGATGTTTGATTATATTTTTGACCAGTTGAAAATTGATAGAAAAATTAAAGTGGCTGGTAAAGACGGGAAAGTTAAGGAAGTTGATTTTACAACACCTTGGAAAAGAATTGACTACGTAGAGTTGATCAAAAAAGATTGTGGTGTTGATGTTTTAAGTTATAAAAACGTGAAAGATTTGGTTAAAGATTTGAAGAAGAAAAAGATTCAAGTCGAAGACATGGATAAGATTGGAATGGCAACACTCGTTGATAATCTTTATAAAAAAGTTTCAAGACCGAAAATTGCTGGACCAGTCATTCTTTATAATTATCCAGTAGACTTGCAACCTCTTGCAAGAAGAAGTGATAAAAATCCTGAACTTGTTGAACAGTTCCAGTTGCTTGTTAACGGTTGGGAACTTGTGAAAGCTTATAGTGAACTTGTCGATCCACTAGATCAGCAAGAAAGATTTGAAGAGCAAGCTAGATTAGCAAGTGAAGGTGATGATGAAACAATGGGAGTTGATTACGATTATGTTGACGCAATGAAGTACGGTATGCCTCCAATTTCTGGATGGGGGATGGGTGTTGATAGATTATTAACAATCCTAACTCAACAAGAAAATTTAAGAGATGTTGTCTTATTTCCACTTATGAAAAGTAAGGAGGAAAAGGGAAAGTAAAATTATTCACAAAAAGCAATAGAAAACAATTTTGTCATCCCGACTTTACCGGAGGGATCTCAAAATTGTTTTGTAAATACAGTCTTCAATAAAAAAGCACTCGACGATGTAGTCGGGTGTTTTCATTCGCAGTCAAAAATGATTGTGTACTTCTCGTTGAATTTAATATGAAGTTCTTGTCCTCCTCCATCGTTTACAATTAATTTGCCGTCAGCCTCAAGCGTTCCATTACCGAGCATTCGAATTCCTTTGCAGGCAGCACGATCCAATCTCATCTTTGATCCGTCATTGTCTTTTGCCTCGAAATGAATAAGGCAACGATCCTCTGTTTGATCCATTACGATTGGTTCGGGCATGACATAGGTTAATTCATTGCTGTCAGGTGGAAGTACGGAATATCCCAATTGTAGATCGTTTTCTTTATCGAATAAAACTGTCCAAATTCTAGTTCCAAGTCGTTCCATGATCGCGCTCCGTGGTTAATGCTGGATAACTTGTTTATTTTTATCAAAATTTGATGTTTTTGTCAATTCTTTGAAGATGAAAAGGGCAGAAAAAAGGCGAAAAGTAACTTATATTGAATTTACTAAAATTAGATAAAAAAACTAAAAACACTTGACAAAATACAAATAATGTGATATATTTATTTATCAATAACAAAGGAGAAGATATCATGGAGAATATCTTTTGGATGATCCTAGTCGCACCTATTGGAGTGTGGTTGGGAATTCTCGTGTCTTAGTCCTCGTACTAAGACACAAAAGAGCAACTCGAGCCGCGTATGCACACACGCGGCTCTTAATTTTGTTTAAATTATCTGTTGATTACCAATTGGCAATTCTTCCAATAATGCGATATAATTAAATCATCTAAAGTTAGCTCATATGACTAATTTATTATTTTATTTATACTCGAAATTTTCCCCGTCGTGGGTTTAATTTTTTATTTCTCATACCTAATTACCTAATTACCTAATAAGCTACTAAGCTAATAACCTAAAAAATATGTTAGACATAAAACACATACGCGAAAACATCGATAAAATAAAAGAAGTTGCTAAAAACAAAAACATTGATCTTGATTTTGATCAGCTGATCCAATTTGACGATCAACGAAAAGAGTTGACTCAAAAGATTGAAGAACTTCGAAGTGAGAAGAACTCTGTTGGGAAACAGATTCCAACTATGAGTGATTCTGAAAAAGCGAATGCTCTGCAAAAGATGAAAGAAGTTGACGCAAAGCAAGATAAGCTTGAAGATGAAATTAAACCAATCAAAGAAAAGTATGATGAGATGATGTACGAAGTTCCGATGTACGTACATGACAGTACACCAGTCGGGAAAGATGATTCTGCGAATATCGAGATTGAAAATGTTGGCGATATTCCAAAATTTGATTTTCCAATAAAACCTCATGAACAGTTAGGTAAAGATTTGGATATTATTGATTTTGAACGAGGCGTTAAGATTGGCGGAACTAGATCTTATATATTGAAAGGCGACGGTGCAAGACTGAAAGAAGCATTGATTAAATATGCTGAAGATTTTATTACTCGAAAAGGTTACACCTTGATGGACGTTCCAGTTATTGTTAATCGTGAAAATTTAGTTGGCACTGGACATTTCCCTGGTGAAGAAGGAGAAATCTATTATTTCCAACAGGATGATAAATACTTAGTTGGAACGTCAGAAGTTTCAATTGCAGGTTATTACCGAGACGAGATGTTAAAAGAAGAGGATCTGCCAGTTAAATTTGCAGGAGTCTCAGCTTGTTTCCGAAGAGAAGCAGGAAGTTACGGCAAGGATACTCATGGACTGTACCGAGTTCATCAGTTTCACAAAGTAGAGCAGTTTATAATTGCTAAAAATGATACTGATTTGAGTATGCAGATGCATGAAGAGCTTTTAAATAATTCAAAAGAGTTTTTGCAGACTTTGAATATACCTTATCGAGTTTTAAACATTTGCACAGGTGATATGGGACGAGGCAAATATTTCATGAACGATATAGAATGTTGGATGCCAAGTCGTGAAAGTTACGGAGAAACTCATTCATGTAGCGCTTTACTTGATTTCCAAGCTCGACGTCTTAATCTCAGATATAAAGACAAAGATGGCAAAATTCAGTTTTGTCACACATTGAATAATACTGTAATTGCTACGCCTCGAATTTTGATCCCAATTCTTGAGCTAAACCAACAAGAAGATGGAAGTGTGAAAATTCCAGAAGTCCTTCGACCGTACATGGATAATCAGACAGAGATAAACTCTAAGTAATAAGTTCAAACTTGAAATCTATTTATGCGTACATGGATAGAGATTAGTTCACAAAACTTAAAACACAACATAAACCAATTCCGTAACTTAATAGGGGAAGAGGTTAAGATTGCTGGAATTGTGAAGTCAAACGCGTATGGTCACGGTATTCGAGAGGTGGCAAAGGTGATTAATGATAAGGTTGATTGGTTTGGGGTTGATAGTCTTGATGAGGCATTGATTTTGAAAAAAGAGGGGA
>Ga0008651_10001972_pt1 | contig 11562 bp, 7 predicted proteins | sample SaaInlV_200m_DNA_6_FD_59173 | JGI IMG/M metagenome (GOLD analysis project Ga0008651, IMG submission 59173) | Marine microbial communities from expanding oxygen minimum zones in the Saanich Inlet - SI037_S2LV_200m_DNA | ecosystem: Environmental > Aquatic > Marine > Intertidal zone ...
AGTGTTCTTCTGGAGTCTGTATTGTGGTGAATATTTACGTTCCAGCCCTTACCAAAATACAGAGCCCTGCATGCACCACCTTCTCGTACTGCCTCTGATCCAAAGCGTGCTGTGAAGTCTCCCTGATCCCAAAGTTCTTTCACTTCTTTACAGCGACTAAGTGATGTAGTTGAAGCATCGTACGCTTTAGCTGTTGAACTTAAGAAAAAACTACTTGTACCTGCCAGAACAACTAATGCAAAAGCACCCGTAGATAGTGTTTTAAGGAGAATAATTTTTTTCATAATTATCAGAGAGGAACGTAATATCGTTGCGCACAGTGTAAACTACTTATAACATAAGTAAACAACGTATTGATAATAAATACATGACATGGTTTCGTTTCTACGCAGGCATATTTTTTATTCCTTTATTAGTAAACCCCTGGGGGATGCATATGTACTCAACAGCAAAAATTAGTTATTACTTGCTGTTTATGGGCATATTAATGATTATGCTCTTTTGTACAATTACTAGGAGTAAGCATGTTTCTTTTTCGTATAACAAAGGAATTTTGATATTTCTTTCGTTAATTTGCAGCTCGTTTTTGCTCTCAACAATTTTCTCCATTACGCCAATCCAAAGTGTATTCGGTGAGTATCTGTATGCGCAGGGTCTAGTGTTTTACCTTTTACTTATTGCTCATATCGCTGCTTGTATGTTTTTCTTCCAATGCGAAAAAAATATTCGACTCCTCTTTCTTATCATACTTTTTGTATCGTGTTTCATGTCACTATATGCAGTGCTTCAGTATTTCAATATAGATCCACTTACAAATATTGATAATGCAGAGTTTCTGTTTCGTGTATATAGCACCATAGGGCAGCCAAATTTATTGGGGCAATTCCTTATTTTTCCTTTATGTATTTCCTGCTTTTTTCTAAAAGACACTATTCAAGAAAAACATGTACGTGGTATTGCTCTCTATTCTTTTTGTTTTTTGCTTTTTGCAATTACTCTGTATTTAACAAAAAATAGGGCAACTTGGTTGGCTTTAACTACTGTCGTACTTTTTTGGATACTGTTCTTCTCGCACATAAAAAAATCTCACAAAAAAATTCTACTGCTTGTTCTATCTGCTCTTGCACTTATTGCATTCTTTGTATTGGAAATTAATGCACGCTCAATACATAGTCGTTTAATTTTGTGGAAAGGAACTTTAAATATAGTGGATTTTCAGCATCTCTTGTTTGGATATGGGCTAGATACCTTCTATCAAAAATATATGGAGATTATGCCCAAAGAAGTATTTGTATACGAAAAATTCTATACAACACCTATGAGTCCGCACAGTGAAACTCTAGAAGTATTTGTAGAACGTGGCTTATTCGGAATTATTTCCTACATCATCCCTATTATATTCCTAGGCTATATTTATGTGAAAAAAAGGATTTGTACTTCTCTACAACAAATTGTATTTACTGCTCTTGTTGCACACCTTATAACTGTTCAGTTCAGCTTTAGCACTGTAGAACATTGGGTGGTATCTTCTGCATTTTGGGCAATTCTACTTTTGCAAACTGTACAAACGAAAAAGTATGTTCTTTCTATAAAAACACTTCCAAGGAAAATACCATCGCTAGCGTTGCTGGCCATTTGTTCCTGCGTTTTGATCTATTCTTCGTACGCTTTTCTTAAAACTGATACAGCCATGAGCAAAGGGATAACTCAATATGTAAACAGTTCACCCGAGGCATTTTCCACACTAAATTCTGCAACAGAATACTCACGATTTTATGCCTATCCATCAAGCATACTCATAAGTATGTTTACTCCTTTTGCCAGAGAAGATGACAATATCTCATTGCATATCCAGCGACACCTCGATCGATGGGGGCGCATTACGCAATATGACTTTAAGTATCATGTTGCTGCTATAAAATATGCTGCAGTTGGAGGTTACAAAAACAGAGCTGAATATCATCTAGAACAAGCTCAAAAAAAGGCTCCTAATTTGCCAAAACTCTATACCGAAGCAGGAGATATGTACTACAAAATGAATGATTGCAGCACGGCCATATTCTATTTTGAAAAGCTACAATCGCTGGCACCTCCATATGCATTTGCAACAGAGAACGACGGACGGTGGTGGCAAGAAGAACAGCGTATATTTCAAAAGCATGCTTTTAGGTTTTATGAATCTATGAACAAACTCATGGAGTGTAGAAATAAGAAGTAACCATTTACACAGGTACTATTTATTAACTTGTAGTCTTTTAACTTAGTTAATTAGAAGAGTATATTACTATAGAAATATGCTGTTTAACTCCTTGGTTTTTCTATTGGGATTTTTACCTGTTGTGTGGGGTGTGCAGTATTTTTTATGTCGTACTCATAATAGTAGATTCAACCTTTATTGGCTTATTGCCTCCTCGCTTTATTTTTATGCATATTGGTATTTTCCGCATCTTGCGCTTCTACTTCTATCAATTTTAGTAAACTATTTACTAAGCATATACATTGCGAATGAATCACAAAGACATCGGAAAATAATAACTGGTATTGGTGTTGCTTTTAACTTATTGCTTATTGCATATTTTAAATATGGAGAATTTTTTATAAATACCCTTGGCGATGTCTTCAATCTAGAAACAAACATCCCACAAGTTGCTTTGCCACTAGCAATTTCTTTTTTTACATTTCAGCAAATTACATACTTAATAGATGTATACAAAAAACAAATAGACATTCCGAATTTTTTTGAATATTGCTTATATATATCATTTTTTGGACAATTAATTGCGGGACCAATCGTCCGCGCTAAACAGCTTATACCGCAGATAAAAGATAGATGGAAACACGGTATTGATACCACATACACAACACAGGGAATGATGTTTATTTCTATAGGATTGTTTAAAAAATGCATTATTGCAGACACCCTTTCTCCATTGGTTTCTGAAATTTTTTCAAAAGCTGATTGGGGAGCACACATTTCTGCCTATAGCGCGTGGTCAGCAGTATTCGGTTATACACTACAGCTCTATTTTGATTTTTCAGGATACTCCGATATAGCAATTGGCTTGGGCTGCCTATGTGGCATTTTGCTTCCAATTAACTTTAATTCTCCTTACAAAGCCAAAAATATTAGCGATTTCTGGCGAAGGTGGCATATAACACTTTCAGATTTACTTCGTGATTATTTATATATCCCGCTTGGTGGCAATCGTCTTGGTTTGTTACGCGCCCTTGTAAATCTGATGATTACAATGTTGATTGGTGGCCTTTGGCATGGTGCAGGATGGCTATTTGTATTGTGGGGCGGATACCACGGAATTTTACTGTGCATAAACTTGTTATGGAAACGCACAGGGATTCAATTTCCTAATGTATTTAAGCCTCTATCACAAATGGGACTATTTATTGCAATCTCACTTGGCTGGATTATCTTCCGCTCTGCATCATGGGATGCGGCACTGCGCCTAGCAAGATCTCTTGTTAATTGGCAAAGCAACAACACTATTCCTTTAACATATAATTTATGGATAGGTTTTTGGCTTCTTGTCGTCTGGTTTGCACCAAATAGTCAGACCATTATCCGTGAACGATGCCTGCCCGCAATACAATCAAGTAAGAAAAATGCTTTGTACATAGGTGTTATAACCGCAAGTCTTACAATTGTGTCCATTGCAGCACTTAGCATTCTTCATGAACAAGAATTTCTATATTTTCAATTCTAATGAACTCGTTTTATAAAGCTTACGGCGCCACACTTCTAGTAGGAGTACTACTGCTTACTCCCAATGCATTGTTATTGTTTAATGCAGATGAGTTTTCATCATTTAATAATTTAGAAGATCTACAACGCGATTCAAACAATGGATGTCTGTACAGCTCGGCACTACATAACGATGTACTTTCTTATAAGTTACACATGTATAGCAAGGTTAAACCAGATACTGTTGCAATCGGATCATCCCGAATGATGAAATTCAATAATTCGTTTTTTCAATCATCATTTTATAATCTAGCAGATAGCCAAATATCATCTATGCATCGCTTGCAACAAGCAATTGATAGCATATTAAAAATTCATACTCCAAAGAATGTAATACTCGGCTTCGATGTGTGGTGGTTTAATCCATTGGCGACAGATAATTCGATAGGCATAAAGAAAGAAGATTCTATGCGTTTCTCAGTAGCCTCACTCTTTGTACCTTTTGAATGGCTATGGGAGAAAAAGATCTCGCCATCGGAATACGTAAACCTTGTTTTGGGCAGAACAGACAGTGAATGTAATCTTGGAATAAAAGCATTATTTAGTAATAGTGGCATTAAACAAGATGGGTCTCTATATGACCCTCTTACACCAATAAAGGGGAAATCAATACCACAAAATAACGTTGCATCAGATATTAAGGCTGCTCAGATTGGGATAGGGCGCTTTGCCCATAGTGATAGATTTGATGAAGGAATTTTCCAAGATTTTGTTAATCAAGTTCGCTATTTAGAGGAGCAAGGAATAAATGTTGTTGTTATTGTTCCACCATTGGCACCAAATCTACTAAGCAGTATTAAAAATAGTGGAGATATATCATATTTTACTTCCGTATTAGAGTCACTTGAGCGCACAGGTATCACTGTTGTAAACAATCACAATCCCCTAAGTGCAGATCAGAACATTTGTGATTTCATAGATGGAATCCATGGTTATACTTCGACGTTTGCTAAATTAGTTAGTCATTTTTCAAATACATTTAACCAAGCAGGAATTCATATACATGAAGAAATTTCCATTGCTCCTACTGGAGCATCAGACAATATATTTTGTGATTACATAGAAAATAAAATCTAATAGAAAGCAGAAATTATCTATTGAATTAATGATTATAAGGGATAGGATGATCCTCCGGTCGTTTTTAATCACTTAGTTATCTCAAAAAGGAGATTGTCATGAATGGGATACCTTGCCCTACCTGGCTTGCCATTGTGGTCGCACTTTTCGCTCTTGTCTTACTTGTCCTCTGCATCTGTAATAAAGGTGTAGGTGGAGGTAGTAACAGCTCATCTGAAAATGATAGGAGCGGAAACAGTGACACCAATGCATTCACGGGAAAACACTTTTGATCAAACGATCGACCAATTGCAGCCAGTCCCGCATCCGCGGGACTGGCTGTTTTTTTAAATATAGATTTTACTTCTTTCCCTTTCCTTTCTTCTTTTGAAGAGTGGCGACATGTTCTGTGAGGGTTGTTAGCCAATCAATATCTTCAGTTGCAGAGCCCTTTATTAATTTACTCTTAAAGATTCGAACCACAGATCCACTTATGCGCCAATAAGTACTCTTGCTAAGTAGTTGCATAATCTCTTTTGCTGTAACAGAGCTAGATAGAGTTAGAGCAATTTCTTTTTCATCTTCTGCCCCTGTTCCGTTATCCATCTTTATGCGAATTACCCCACTCCTCCTACACGCAATTTTAAGTCTAAGGATAGCGAATAGATTTAGTACAGGTTTTGGTGGTGGGCCGAATTCTTCATTTAGATCATCTTCAAATTCTTTTAGAAGTGTCTCGTCATCACTACCTGCGAGCTTCTGGTAAACAGAGATCTTTTCTTGCTCGTCTGGAATGTAATATGTTGGAAGCAGTGCCTCTACTGGGAGCTGAATCTCTGCAGATACTTCTTCTTGAGACGAATCTTTTCCTGCTTTCATCTCTTCTACTGCATGTTTGAGCATTCTTAAATAATGGCTTACCCCAACAGTGTTCATTGTTCCAGATTGATGAGCACCAAGTATTTCACCCGCTCCACGAATCTCTAAGTCCCGCATGGCTACTTGGAATCCACTACCAAGTTCACACGCTTCTACGATGGCTCGTAAGCGTTTTTTGGCATCATCTTTTAGGCGTTGTGTGTGGTACAAAAAGTAAGCATGTGCCTGAATATCACTACGACCAACACGACCACGTAGTTGGTAAAGCTGAGACAACCCGAACTTTTCTGCAGTGTTTACAATAAGTGTATTTGCATTAGGTAGATCAATTCCATTTTCAATAATTGTTGAACTAACTAGCACGTTGTATTCACCCTTTTTAAATTTAAGGATCCTCTCTTCTAACTGATCTGGTTTTAATTGACCATGCCCAACTACAACTTTTGCTTTTGGTACCATCTTTTGAACTTTTGCAGCGAAGGCGTCTATTGTCTCTACTCTGTTATGCAATAAGTAAACTTGCCCCTTTCGTGCTATCTCATAATTAACAGCTTGAACCAATAGGGAATCTGAATATTTTCTAACCTCTGTAATAATTGGCATTCTGCCAGGAGGAGGTGTTGTGATTGTTGTTATGTCTCTTAATTTATGTAGACCCAAGTTAAGTGTTCTAGGGATTGGTGTAGCCGTGAGAGTTAGGATGTCTACAGACGCTCTCATTTCTTTAAATTTCTCTTTTTGCTTAACCCCAAACCTCTGTTCCTCATCTACTATTACTAGTCCCAGATTAAAGAACTCAACATCGTTCTGAATAAGTCTGTGTGTGCCAATAACAATATCTATATCTCCTTTTCTTAACTTTTCTAGGGTTTCCTTTTGTTGTTTTTGAGTACGGAACCTACTCATCATATCTATCCGAACATTAAACCCCTCCATACGCTTTTGAAAGTTTTGAAAATGCTGATCAGCCAGAATTGTTATAGGTGCAACCACGGCAACCTGCTTATTATTTTTAACTGCCTTAAACGCAGCTCGCATTGCTACTTCTGTTTTTCCGAACCCTACATCTCCACAAATTAATCTATCCATAGGATGATCACTTTCCATATCTGCAGTTAGATCTTTTATTGCTTTTAACTGCCCTGGAGTTTCCTGATAAGGGAAAGCCTCTGCAAACTTCTTCTCTATCTCTTCTTCATCTGAATATGCATGACCTCTGGCACTTGCTCGTTTTGCATAAAGTCCCAATAGCTCTTTAGCTATCCTCTCTGTCTCCTTTTTCATCTTTTCTGTAATACGTTTCCATTCTGTGGAACCAAGTCTTGTTAACCCTGGTTCGCTACCTTCTTCATATACAAACTTACTTAACTTATCTGCCTGATCAACTGGGATAAACAGTTTGTCGTTCTCTGCGTATGTAAGCTCTAAATATTCTCTAGACGTACCATCTACCTCTTTTTGTGTCATCCCCTCAAAATAGCCTATTCCATGCTCCATATGAACAACATAATCACCAGGTGTGAGTGAGGTGATAAAATCTAAAGCTAGTTTTTGTACGCTTCTCTCTTTCCCCATTTTTCTAAGAGAAAAAATTTCTCTATCTGTTAGTAGGGCGACTTTTAAATCAGGGTTTTGAAGTGAGTGAGGAAGTAACTCATCGTCTGCGGTTTCATAAAGAGTTATTGCTCCCATCCTTCTCTCATGTTTGGTGGTATATGGGATATGCTCTTCGTCACATATTGCCTGTAGCTCCTTCATCCTTTTGCTAACTACAAATATGCTCCAGTCTTGAGTGATCTTGTCCCTTACATCGTTTAAAAAATCTGTAAGTGTGTAAAACTTTAAAACAGATAGATACCGAACATGCATGTGGCATTCCTCTGATGTTGGAAAAGCTGTAAACCTTAGTGAAGTAATGTTTAAGGGGTCATCTATGTCATCTTGATCATCCAAAATAAGTAGTGATTCTTTTGGAAACTGATCTTTTAATAACTCCCTCTTTTTAAAGAAAACAGGATAAATACTTAAATCATCATTAAATTCCTCTGTTTCAGATAAATTATCTTTATCTACACTGAATATCTTCTCTACTGTATCTCCATCGAAAGATACTCTGTATGGATTGCTCTCTTGAACAGGAAAAATATCAAAAACATCCCCCTGCCTTCTGTATTCACCAGGTTCTAGAAAAATATCTGTCCCATGTGAATATCCACAATCAATTAAATGCTCAATCATTCCTGTAAAACCAATATCCTTACCTTTAGAAAAAACTATTTTCCTCTCTTGCACCTCTGCAAAAGATGGAAACTCCTGCTCCCAAACATCTCTAGTAACCAATGAAACATGTGGCTTATTTGTTCTCATAAACAAAAGAAATTGCTGCATTGCATCTGGATCTACGTGGCCATCTTCATCTTCTACAGAAGATAAGATATGAGAATCCACGCCAAAGAAATGTAACCAATGTCTAAGTGCCTCGGCAGTTGTATCTCTTTCTGTAACAAGTAAAGTAGGAACAGGACCATGTGAAAGCATTGTCCCAATAAGTAATGCTTTAGCAGTCTCATTCGAAGCTCCAGATATAACTAGCCTCCGCTTATCTAGAAGCAGTTGTGAAAAATCCGCATGTGTATTTTCTCCAAGGAAAACCGTTGGTTTCATATTAAAAATTTAATGAATTTTAATCCTCTTGAATTCGAAGTGGCATTATTAGATGCAAGAATCGATCATTACCCGGAATTCTAAAAACAGCAGGGTGCATACTGTCAGTTAAATGCATCTCTAGCTCTGGACAATCAACATGTCCCAAGAAATCTAGTAGGTACGAGGAGCTAAGTGCAATCTTATTATCCTCCCCCGAGACTCCCGCCGCAAGAGTTGTTTCATCCTGACCTGCTTGAGTTTGTGGTGTTGCTATATGAACACTCTCTTTAGATAGCTTGAATGTAAGATTATTATTAGCCTCCTTTGCAAAGTAATGCATTCGTTTAACTGTAGTTACAAGTTCTTTTGTAGGCAAAACAGACACTGTGGAATTATCTTTAGGAATAATCTGTTGATAGTCTGGGAACTTACCCTCAATCAATCTAGAAAGTAGTGTTGTTTGACCAATGTGTACCTCTATCTGCTGATTACTCAAAACAACATCAATCTTCTTTGTCTCTGTTTCAGAATCCTTCTTGTCTCCCTTTTTACTATCTGACTTATGAGCACCCAATATATTCCTCAACTCCTCCAAGACTTTAGTTGGAACAATACAAGAAATCTCTCCTCCTGCAGAATTAGTAGGAATACTAATCTCTGAAAGTCTGTAACTGTCCGTTGCTACAAAAACTAAGTTTCCTTTCTCTTCTCTAATATAAACACCAGATAAAACTGGTCTAAGTGTTGTCTTTGCAGAAGCGAATGTTACAAAGTGCAATGCCTCTAAAAGAGGTTCAACATCAAATGAAAATGCTTGCTCTTTTTTAATTGTAGAAATAGTTGGATATTCCTGAGCAGTCTCACCAGCAATAACTGTTTTTGCTTGAGTTGAAGTACATTTTAACTGTGTTCCCTCGCTTGTTTCCAAAAGAACACGATCATCTGAATTATATTGAGCAAAATTAAGAAAAGCTTTTGCAGGAACTGTAATTGCTCCCTCATTCTCTATATCTGCTTCTATACTTGTTACGATACTTAATTCTAAATCTGTTGCACTAATTGTGCATCTCTTACCCTCAGCTTCCAATAAAACATTCCCCAAAATTGGAAGAGCTTGTTGCCCACTTATTGCTCTGCTCACAAGTTGGAGAGCCTGAAGAAGATCAGATGTTGTACATGAAAATTTCATATTTTTTCTCTATATAAGAAAGAAGAGAAATAATTATATAACATTAGTAGTCATAGAAGAACCTTTTCCGTGGTTTATTTTCCTGTCTTAATGTGTGGAAAAGTAGGGCAAACAATATAGATATATTCCAAATTATTATTAAATCGCATAAATTAGACAAAAGATCGTTGTGGAAGAAGTTAATAGAAATGTGGAAAAGATGTGTATAAACACACAAAGAATAAGTAGAGATAGGCAAATAGTAGATTTTGGCTTGTTTTAGCCATAAAAGAATTGCAATGTGGAAAAGTTAGCTAAAGATGGGCAAGGAACCTATGTGGGGTTTTCCACATTCATCCACATCCACACCTACATACTCTTTTTGTATTTAGCTCTGTCATTTGGCCTTGGAACAGTTTCTTTGTTCTCTTTTATTTGGACTGTCCCATTCTTAGAATAGACAAAGCTGCCACTTGGGATGTCTTCTGGAACAAATACTCCGCCAGCAATAAAACTCTCGCCACCGATTTTAACTCCAGGGTTTATACCAACCTGAATTCCAATACGAACGTTATCCCCAATTATTGTTCCAAATTTTGTTAAGGCAGAGTCTATGGTTTCTTTTTTAACATTTGATTGAATGGTTCTTTCATCTAATCGCAGGTTGCCAGTCACACATCCTCCTCCAAATGAAACATTCTCTCCTACAATAGAGTCCCCAATATAAGTCATATGAGTCCAAACATGACCAGCTAGAATACTGGATTTAACTTCTGTGTTGTATCCAACAACGCAATTCTCACCAATGCTGGCATTCCTAACCAATGCGTTATTAGCAATTATGGAATTGGCACCTACAAAACAGGGCCCCTTTACAGTTGCATGAGGTAATACTTTTACAGATGGACCAATAATCACTGGACCATCTATTACTGCTGTGGGGTGAATGTCTGCGCTTGGATCTATAACAGGTTCGGTGATCTCCGATAGAAAGAGTTCTAGTAGAGGCAGAAAATGCCATGGGTATTTAACTGCTTTCCAGTCACCTTCATAAGGGACGGCAACGTATTCATAATCTTTTAATAGTGTAGCTAAGGCCTGTTCATATCCATCGTCTTTCTTTGGTGATACTTCTTTGAGTGCGGCAAGTAAGACAGAAGAGTCGTTATGGATATGCGCAACTATATTTATTAAATTACTTGGTTCGTTACCTTCACCAGGTTTTTCTACAATTCCAGTAACTCGATTCCCTTCTACGGTTAAATATCCTCCAGGAAAATAAGTAGAAACCTCTTTAGCCAAAATTGCTCCACCTGTAACACTGCTGGACATCTCTCTTATTAGGCTATAGGCCGCATGATCTATTACATCATTACCACTAACAATACATACAGGTTCTTTTCCACATTCAGGCAGTGCACTTAAAAGTGCTCCTCTCATTCCGAGTGACAGATCCTCTTGTTCAACAGTTTTAAGGCTTGGGAATCGACTCTTAATATCCTCTAAATTGTGGGATCCGCCAACAAGGATAATATCATCACAGCCCCCTTCTTTTAGCTGTGCAATTTGATGTTCTAACAAAGTTTTACCACAGACAGGAAATAGTGTTTTATCTGTCAGTGGCCAAAGGCGAGTAGAGCGGCCGGCTAGTAGTAAAATAGTCTTCATCTAAAAGTCATAGATATTGTACCCTGAACAGCAGTATTTCGCACAGCAATACCCAGACTTTTGAGTCGTTCTAAAACTATGGGATGGGGGTGAGAATGGGGGTTATTTAGCCCCGCAGAGACAATTGCAGATGTTGGATTTACTGATAGCAGAAACCCTGTAGAAGAGGCGGATAAACTCCCATGATGTGGAACTTTGAGTACATCTGCATTTATATCTGCTCCAGAGGCCAAAAGTGAGTTTTCTGCCTGAAGGTCAGCGTCCCCTGTGAAGAGGATTTTATGTGATTTAAACTCAAGCATTTGGATCAAAGAGGATCCATTAGTAGATAAATCAGAAGCAGAAACTGGTGGCCATAGCGTATGCAATGAAACTGCATTATCAAGAT
>Ga0008651_10001975_pt1 | contig 11558 bp, 9 predicted proteins | sample SaaInlV_200m_DNA_6_FD_59173 | JGI IMG/M metagenome (GOLD analysis project Ga0008651, IMG submission 59173) | Marine microbial communities from expanding oxygen minimum zones in the Saanich Inlet - SI037_S2LV_200m_DNA | ecosystem: Environmental > Aquatic > Marine > Intertidal zone ...
CTAGGTTGAGGGCCTAGTGACCTTTTTTGGTCGTGAAGGTTCAAGTCCTTTCCCGAGCACCACTCCGGAGAGGGTGCTCCCTCTTGGCTGGAGTATCGCTGCGCGATAATAGGCCGGCGAGGGAGCACCCTCTCCTCCGTTCCTGGTCGTCAGCCGCTCGATCTGCCAGGCCTCAGAGGGCACCCCTGTTCCTCCGCTCCTGGATAGGTCGATTCATTGGCTGTTGTTCACAGATCGGCTGCGTTGATAGTGTGAGACACGATGGGTATACGGAACAAACTTGGTATTCTGGGCGGGTCGTTTAACCCGATCCATACCGGCCATCTGATCCTGGCACAGCAGGCGCTTGAGAGCTATGAGCTGGACCAGGTGCTGTTTGTGCCCTGCGCCTTGCCGCCACACAAAGACCCTGGCATGCTCTTGCCGGGCGGCGTGCGGCTCGCGATGGTGCAGATGGCGCTGGCGGGGGACCCTCGCTTTGAGGCCTCGGCCATCGAGTTGGAGCGGGGCGGCACTTCCTATGCCGTGGATACGCTGCGCCAGTTGACGGAGATGTATCCGGAGAGCGATCTCTATTTTATTATCGGGGATGATACGCTGGTCGAGCTCTACCAGTGGCATCGGATCTACGACCTGCTGCCGCTCTGCACGTTTGTGACGTTCGGACGTAACCGTGAAGCCATTCGACCGGATGCGCTTCACCTGGATCCGCCCTGGCCGGCGCGGCTTCTGGCCACTGCCACGATGGCACGGCGGTTCGAGGTCGCCTCGTCCGATATCCGTCACCGCGTCGCCGAGGGAATGAGTATTCGCTATCTCGTTCCGGATGTAATAGATATGTATATAGCCGAACACCACCTTTACCTGGGAGAATGCTGATGGAAGCGTCGACGCATAGTGAGGTCCCGACGGGACGGGCTTTAGCCCGGCGCGCCGTTGAGATCCTGGAAGATAGGAAGGGCGAGAATCTGTTGCTGATCGATGTGACCGATGTCTCCAACCTCTCGGACTACGTCTTGCTCGTGAACGGCTCCAGTCCGCCCCATCTCAAGGCGATGTGGAATGAGCTACAGCATACCCTCAAGCAGGAGGGCGTGCATGCCTACCGCAAGAGCGGGATGCCCGATTCGGGCTGGATGGTCCTGGATTACGTGGACGTGGTCATACATATTCTCTCGCCGGAAGCGCGGGAGTACTATGCGTTAGAGGAGCTGTGGCCGGAAGCGCCTCACCTGGAATGCTGAGCTCGGCTTCGCTGTAGTCCTCGTCCCACCCCTGCAATACCAGTAGATCATGCCCGAGCCGCTCCAGTGAGGCGGGGGTATCCTGCGGTGATGGTGTGGCCACCTGTCCGACGCGGTTGGTGCCCTCTGTCAGCATGACCAGGATCATGCTCAGCTCTGCCTCGCCGCCACCGCCCGCTGGGGCCGGCCGCAGCCAGTGTGCCCCCACCAGCACCACGCACAACGCCGCCACAGCCGCCAGGCCGTAGGCCGGCCGTAGCCAAGGTGTACCCCGTGCTCCCGCTGCCGGCAGATCGGCGTGCCGTCGGGCCTCACGCCTGATGTTGGCCACTACGGTGGCTGAGGGCTCGCCGCTGGCCACGCCTTCGTGGGCGTTGACTTCAATGGCAAGCAGTGCCGCGTGCCACTCGCGGCAGGCAGTGCACTGCGCCATGTGCGTGTGCATGCGCTCCATCTTGCGAGACGAGAGCTCGCCCGCCTGATTCAGTAGCATCCATCTTTCGGTCGTGTTGCACTTCATATCACATCTCGCATCGCATTGTACTCGTCCTGCAGCAGCGGCCGCAGCTTGGCCAGGGCATACTGCATGCGGGCCAGGGCCGTATTAATCGATACGCCCTGCGCCTTCGCTATGGCCTTGAAGCCCAGGCCGGCCTGTAGGCGCATCAGGAAGACCTCTTTCTGCTCCAGGGGCAGTGTGGCCACTGCGCGTGCCACGGTGCCTACTGCATCGCCACTGATGGCCTGTGCGCCCGGTCCTGCGGCCGTGTCTGCCAGCTCCATGAGCGGCAGTCCCGTCTCTGCCTGTGTCGCATCCAGGCTCACGGAGGGACGCTTGCGGCGGTGCCGGTCGATGATCAGGTTGCGCGCAATCCGCATCAGCCAGCCCATAAAATTCTTCTGGCGGTAGCTATCCAGTTTGCGGATCGCCCTGAACCAGGTCTCCTGGAACACCTCATCGGCGTCGCCGTGCCCTTCAGTCATGTTGAGAATGAACCCGAACAAGGGGCGGCGATATTTCTCAACCAGCTCCGACAGCGCATCCACATCGCCGCCGCGGTACTGATCGATCAGTTGATGATCGTCGCGCTCCATTGTCCTTCACCCTTTCAACGCAGCATGGGTCCCAAATATTGCAGGCAAACGTCTGTGGCCTCTGACGCGGGCCGAAACGGGCCGCGCGACCCCGCTTCTACTGTAGCCAGTCGAGCAGGCCCCCGACAAGGTCTGTGCAGACCGTCGCGCTACTGATCAGGCTGCGTTTGAACAGACCTACGTAGCGCTCCAGCGTGGCCGGCGTGACGGCGACACACCAGAGGCCGATGCCGATGACATTCAGGCTGTAGATAAACGTATAGGAAAAGAGGTGGCCGCAGGCGCGGATATCGCTCTGGTGCTGCAGCAGCGTGCTGATCGTGAAGGTGAAGTGAAAGCCCCATGTGAACCCGATCATGCCCATCCACCAGAGATGGTACTGCTCCACGGGATAAAAGAGACCTAGAGCGCCGAAGAGGCCGATGGTCAGCATGGTGTAGAGCGGGAAGAAGTAGGGTGCCAGCGTGATGAGAAAGTTGGTTTTCGAGAGTGTGACACTGCCCTTGTCCTCCGCCACACGAAGGTTGGAGACGCGCGCGCCCATCATCCAGCCCCACAGGGCGTGGGTCAGCTCGTGGGCCAGAACGTAGGTGCGCACCGGGCGCGGCAGCACAAAGTAGAGGATCAGCCAGAAGCTGAATCCACCCACCAGCCACCACGTATCCGGCGGCACGCTCCCCGGCTGTAGGGCACGCAGGAGTCCGTAAAGCGCCATGCTCGACGCGGCACAGACCGGGATCAGCAAGAGTCCCGTCAGGAACCTGACAATGCGAATCAACATGGGCAACCATCGAACATATGAACAGCCGAACATTCGAACCATCGAACATTCGAACTACGAAGTAAGCACGTTACACGTGCAAGCATGCTTGCCGCAGGTTTCCCTGTTCGTAGTTCGGCTGTTCGATTGTTCGGCTTGTTCGACCGTTCCCTCAGGAGCATCCCATCGAGTTACCGCAGTTGTAGCAGCGGTAGCAGGCGCCGTTGCGCACGGTGATCGAGCCGCAGTTGTCGCAGGCCGGGGCATCTTCCATGATGCCCTTGAACTGCTCATCCACGCGTGTGCCGCCGGTGTCCTTCTTTGCATCCGACTCCGCCGCCACAGGCGCGGCCGGGGCCGCCACCTCGGGCGCGGGAACCGTCCGCGACATCATGGCGGCGTGACCGTTGGGGAAGGTTACCGAGAGCCAGCGGAAGATGTAGTCCACGATCGACTTGGCGATCGGGATATCCGGATTTTTTGTGAATCCGCTCGGTTCGAAGCGGCTGTGCGCGAACTTCTGGCAGAGTTCCTGGACGGGTACCCCGTACTGCAGGCAGAGTGAGATAGCGGTGCCGAAGGCATCCATCGTACCCCCTACGGTGCTGCCTTCCTTGGCCATCGTAATGAACATCTCACCCGGTCCACCGTCCTCGTACATGCCCACCGTGAGGTAACCCTCGTGGCCGGCCACCTCAAACTTGTGGGTGATGGACTGGCGCGTGGGCGGCATGCGACGCCGAAACGGCTTGCGCATGGCGGCCTTGAGGCGGTCGTCCGTGATGTCGGGCTCTTTGTATCCATCCTTGCTCGTACTGAGCGGCTGGATGCGCTTGGAGCCGTCGCGATAGATCGCCACGGCCTTGAGCCCCATTTCCCACCCCTCCATGTAGGTCTGCATGATTTCGCTGACCGACGTTTCGGTCGGTACATTGACCGTTTTGCTGATCGCCCCCGAGAGGAACGGCTGCACGGCGGCCATCATGCGCAGATGGGCCTTGTAGGAGATGAAGCGGGTGCCATTCTTGGGGCGGAAGGCGCAGTCAAACACCTCGAGATGCTCAGGCAGGAGGCCCGGGGCACCCTCAATCGTCTCGTGCTCATCAACATGCTGGGCGATCGTAGCGATCTGGTCGCCCGTATAGCCAAGACGATCCAGGGCCAGGCCGAGCGAGTTGTTCACGATTTTCATCATGCCGCCGCCGGCGAGTTGCTTGTACTTGATCAGGGCGATGTCGGGTTCGACACCCGTGGTGTCGCAGTCCATCATGAAACCGATCGTTCCGGTTGGTGCCAGCACAGTGACCTGGGCATTGCGGAAGCCGCTACGCCCGGCACGGTCGACCACCGTGTCCCATGTCTTGGCTGCCGCCGTGACCATGTGGTCCGGTGCCAGATCGGAATCGATATGCTGGACGGCATCGCGATGCATTTTCATAACATCGAGCATGCAGTCCTTGTTCTCCGCGTAGCCGTCGAAGGAGCCCTTCACCTTGGCCAGCTCCTGTGAGACCTTGTAGGCGGTGCCGGTCATGAGCGATGTGATGGCGCCGGCATAGGCGCGGCCTTCGTCGCTGTCATAGGCGAAGCCCATGCGCATGATCAAGGCGCCCAAGTTGGCGTAACCCAGGCCGAGTGGACGGTAGGCGTGCGAGTTGGAGGCGATCTCTTCCGTTGGGTAACTGGCGCGATCGACCATGATCTCCTGCGCCGTGATGTAGAGGCGCACGACGTGCTCGAAGGTCTTGCTGTCGAAGGTGCCCTTCTTGTCGACGAATTTCATCAGGTTGATCGAGGCCAGGTTGCAGGCGCTGTTGTCGAGGAACATGTACTCTGAACAGGGGTTGCTGGCGTTGATCGGGGCCGTATTCTTACACGTGTGCCAGCGGTTGATCGTGGTGTCGTATTGTACCCCGGGGTCACCGCACATATGCGTGCCTTCCGCCATATCGCGCAGCAGGTCGCGCGCCGGGAATGTATCCACCGGCTCGCCCGAGATGACCGCATGGGTCGTCCAGTCGGACTCATTGGCGGCGGCCTGCATAAACTCGTCGGTGACGCGCACCGAGAGGTTGGCGTTCTGGTACATGACCGATTCGTAGGCTTCGCCGCCGAAGGAGCCGTCGTAGCCCTGCTCAATCAAGGCCCAGGCTTTGCGCTCTTCGTTGGTCTTGCAGCTGACGAATTCGCGGATATCGGGATGCTGTACCTTGAGGCTCTGCATCTTGGCGGCGCGACGGGTCTTGCCGCCTGACTTGATCACCGCGGCCACCTGGTCGAACACCCGCATGAAGCTGAGCGGACCCGACGGTGTGCCGCCGCCGGAGAGGCGCTCGCGACTGCTGCGCAGTGTGCTCAGGTCCGTGCCGGTGCCCGAGCCGTACTTGAAGAGCATCGCTTCGGCGCCGGCCAGGCGCATGATGTCTTCCATCGTATCTTCCACGGCCTGAATGAAGCAGGCACTGGCCTGCGGCGAGGCGTAGGTGTCGCCGGCCGGCACGATGGCCTCGGCCTTGTCATCCCACGTGTAGCTGCTGCGGTTATCTGACGTGTAGCCGTATACATGGTGCAGGCCCACGTTGAACCAGACCGGACTGTTGAAGGCGCCGTACTGGTTGACACAGAGGAAGGTCATCTCGTCGTAGAAGGCCTCGGCATCCTCTTCGCTGGCAAAGTAGCCATCTTCGAGGCCCCAGTCGGCCACCGTGCGCGAGACGCGGTGGATCAGCTGGCGGACCGAGTATTCCCGCTCGTCTGACTCCTGCGCACCGTAGAAATACTTGGAGGCCACCACGTTGGTGGCCAGCATGGACCACCCGCTCGGGACCTCGACGTCATTCTGGCTGAAGATCGTGTTGCCCTTATCGTCTCCAATCGATGCCAGCCGGCGTTCCCAGTCCAGGGCGTCAAACGGGCTCGTGCCCTCCGTGCTCAGGCGACGGGTGATCTTGAGTCCCTGCGTCCGGGCAGGACGGTTGGTTTCGGTGGCCTTACGGCTGCGTGGGCGAGGGCGAGAGGTGCGCGCTTTGGCGGTCGGCGGGGCCTCTACCTTTTCGTTATCGGTTACATCCAACATTGTCCAAATCCCCTTGTCATCAACGATTTATGAGCGTTATTCAGAAAAACAGCAACCACTATATGTTGTGTTCTTCGTTCAGCATTGAAAACAATAAACGCCATATATGGGGGGGTCAAGAAAAAGGATAGAGTGAGAAAACGTTTTCCCGTAACCCTCCGTAAAGCAAGGAGTTAGAGAAGTGTTTTTTCGGGCCCGAGGGTGCTCTTGTGTAGCAGAACGCGGGCGCTATTTCCGCGCCGTGTGATCGGGGCGTTCACGGCCCCTGAACTGCAGCATGACCGGGGCGCCTTCGAGCCCAAAATGGCTGCGCAGAATGCGGATCAGGTAGGCCCGGTAGGCCGGAACGATGCGCTTGGGGTCGTTGCAGAAGATACGGAGGATGATCGGTGCATGGCTGACCTGTGTGGCGTAGTAGATCTTGAGGCGTTTGCCCTTTACCGAAGGCGGGGAGACTTTGGCACAGGCCCCCTCGAGTACACGGTTCAAAACGCCCGTGGGGAGCGTGCTGCTTACTTGGGCGGCCACGTGATCGATGGCCTCCACGGTGCGGCGGATATTGAAGCCGGTCTTGGCCGAGGCGAAGACAAGTGGGCAGTATCCCATAAAGGGCATGACGCGACTGACTTCCGGGGCGAACTGACGTTGCGTTGTCGTGGCCAGGTCCCACTTGTTGACGATCACAATGCAGCCTTTGCCCGCTTTCAGAACCGCCGCGGCAATCTTCTTGTCCATGGTCGTGGGCTCTGCGCTGGCGTCGGTCAGGAGCACCACCACGTCGGCTTCCTTGATGCTCTTCTCGGCGCGGAAGCGGCTGAAGCGCTCCACCGAGGTGTCGATCTTGCCGACCCGTCGCATGCCGGCCGTGTCCACCAGGGTGTAGTGCCGTGCCTGCGGACCTTTACCGACCGTGAAAGGCACATCGATGCTATCGCGCGTGGTACCCGGAATATTGGAGACGATGACGCGGTCGCTGCGCAGGAGTCGGTTGATGTAGGACGACTTGCCCACGTTGGGGCGCCCCACCACGGCCACGCGCAGGGCGTCCTTCTCCTCGATCTCGACCGCAGGCGGAAGCTGCGGAATCATGGCCTCCATCAGCTCGCCGAAGCCGCGGTCATGCAGGGCGGATACGGGAAAGGCCGGCAGGCCCAGCCGTTCAAAGTCGATCGCGGCGGCATCACGTGAAGGGTTGTCAGCCTTGTTGACGGCCAGGACGGTCGGGCAGCCGCTGCGCCGCAGCAGGTTGGCCATTTCCTCGTCGAGCGGCACCACGCCGGTTTCGAGGTCTACCACCAGCATCGCCACGGCGGCATCTTCAAGGGCGGCATCGACCTGCAGGCGGATCCCGCCGTCGATGCTATCGGGTTCCTGGGCGGAGATCGTACCGATACCGCCCGTATCGATTAGCTCGAAATGCTCGTCGTTCCAGACGACCTCGTGCATCAGGCGGTCACGCGTCACGCCGCTCTGGGCATGCACGATGGCGATACGCCGCCCGGCTAGCCGGTTGAAGATGGCCGATTTGCCGACATTGGGTCGCCCCACGATGGCGATGATGCGTTGCTTAGGTGTATCGTTCATGATGACCGCTTTCTCCATGAGTCGCGCAGCGGGACCACCTGGTTGAACCGGGGGGCGCCCTCACGCGAGTCCTTTGGATCCGAAAAGAAATAGCCCTTGCGCTCGAACTGGCAGTGTTCGCCAGCGCCCATCGCGAGGATGGCGGGTTCCACTTTCGCTCGCACGGTCGTGAGAGAGTCGGGATTCAGGTTGTCTTTGAAGTTACCGCTTGTCCCGGCGGAGTCCCGCGTAGTGGCCGAAGCCGGACCCTCATCCACAGTGTCCGGGCGCTCGACCGAGAACAGGCGGTCGTAGAGCCTCACATCCGCTTCTCCGCCCTTGGTGGCGCAGACCCAGTGGATCGTGCCCCTGACGCGTCGGCCGTCGGGGGCGTCGCCGCCACGCGTGGCCGGATCATAGGTACAGTGCACCTCGATGATCTCGCCCGTGGCGTCGTCTTTGACCACGCCCGTGCACGTAACAAAGTAGGCGTAGCGCAGGCGCACTTCGCGCCCGGGGGTCAGGCGATGGAACTTGCGATTGGCCTCTTCGCGGAAGTCGGCCCGTTCGATCCATAGCTCGCGTGAGAAGGGCACCGCCCGTGTGCCGGCCGATTCGTCCTCGGGGTTGTTGATCGCCTCCAGCTCCTCGACCTGGTCTTCGGGGTAGTTTTCAATCACCAGCTTGATCGGATCAAGCACCGCCATGACGCGCCGCGCGGTGCGGTTGAGCTCGTCCTTAATATGGTGCTCGAGCAGTGAGATATCGGTCAGGCTCTCCACCTTCGTGATGCCCACCCCGCGGCAGAAGCGGCGGATCGAGTCGGCGGTGTAGCCGCGCCGACGCAGGCCGCACAGGGTTGGCATGCGTGGATCGTCCCAGCCCGAGACGTAGTGGCCTTCGACGAGTTCGAGCAGCTTGCGCTTGCTCATGACCGTATAGGTCAGGTTCAGGCGGGCAAACTCGGTCTGTGCGGGACGGTATACCTCGCAGGCCTCGAGCAGCCAGTCGTAGAGCGGGCGGTGCACCTCGAACTCGAGCGTACAGAGCGAATGCGTGACGCGTTCTATCGAGTCCTCCAGTCCATGCGCAAAGTCGTAGGTCGGGTAGAGGCACCAGGTGTCGCCGGTGCGGTGATGTGGGGCGTGTTTGATGCGGTAGAGCGCGGGATCACGCATATGCAGATTCGGGGAGTCCATATCGATCCTGGCGCGCAGCACGTAGCGGCCGTCCTCAAACTCTCCGGCACGCATGCGGCCGAACAGGTCCAGGTTCTCCTCGACCGAGCGGTCGCGTCCGGGGGTCAGCTTGCCCGGCCGCGTCGGTACGCCGCGGTATTCTTTGAACGCGTCGACGCTCAGCTCACAGACATAGGCCTTGCCGTCGCTGATCAGCTTGATCGCGCACTCATACATCTTCTCGAAGTAATCCGAGGCGTAGTAGAGGTGCTCGCCCCAGTCGAAGCCGAGCCAGCGGACATCTTCCATGATCGAGTCGACATACTCGACATCCTCTTTCTCCGGGTTCGTATCGTCGAAACGGAGGTGGCAGACCCCACCGGTCTCCTCGGCAATTCCGAAGTCGAGGCAGATTGCCTTGGCGTGTCCGATATGGAGGTAGCCGTTCGGTTCGGGCGGAAAGCGCGTTACCACGCGTCCGTCATACTTTCCGGTCGCCACATCTTCGGCCACCTTGTCGCGAATAAAATCACTCAGCGGTTCAGCATCAGCTTTTGACATTGCTCGTTACTCCCTTGTTCCAGCCAAAGCAGTTTCACCATGAAGGACATGAAGAGCATGAAGATGAAATCGATTCGCCGCAGGCGAGTCGACCTTCACTTCCTTCATGTTCTTCATGGTGAGCTTTGCTCTTCCCTGTCGCACAGGTTTGCGATCGCATAATCCAACCGCGTCAGGACGCGCTCGCGTCCCAGCAGCACCATCGTTTCGTACAGGCCGGCGCCAATGGGCGTGGCCGTGACCGCCACGCGGATCGGCTGGTTCAGTTTGCCTTCCTTGATCTCATTTTCGCGTTCGATCTCGTGAATCAGGGATTCAACGGCGTTTTCCTCAAAATCGACATCGGCAAGGCGTTGCCGCAGTGCCGTCAGCATCTGCACCACACCCTCTTTCTGAAGGAACTTCCGCACGCCCTTGGGGTCGTACTCCAGTTCGTCCGAGAAGAAATACTTCCATACCGCCACGTCCGGATAGAGCTGCGTGCGCGACTGCAGCAGAGCGCAGACCTCTCTGAAGAGTTTCTCATCCACCTCACGGCCCCAGTCGTGTTTTGCCAGCTCCGTGCGTGCCGACGCCATGAAGGTCTCGAGCGGAAGCTCGGCCAGGTAGAGACCGTTCATGTGGGCCAGTTTCTTGAGATCCATCTGCGAGGGGGCGCTGCGCACCCGCTCGAGCGTGAAGATGGAGACCAAGTCCTCGCGTGAGAGCTTCTCGCGGTCGTCGCCGGGCGCCCAGCCGAGCAGCGTCAGGTAGTTGAAGAGCGCATCCGGATCAAACCCGCGTGCCTTGAAATCGCCCACGTAGGCATCCCCGTCACGCTTGCTGTAGGGCTTGCCCTGCGCGTTCACAATCATCGGCAGATGGGCGTAGACCGGCGGTGTGTGGCCCAGTGCGGCAAAAAGCAGGACATGGCGGAAGGTGTTCTCGACGTGGTCGTCGCCGCGCACGATGTGCGTGATTTCCTGGACCGCATCGTCGCAGACATTGGCCAGGTGGAAAACCGGCGCCCCGCTGCTGCGCACGATCACCAGGTCCTTGATCCCGTCCAGCGGCTTGGTCATGCGGCCCTTGATCAGGTCCTCAAACACCACCTGGCGCCGCTCGAACTCCATCCGCACGACGTGCTCTACTGTGAACTCTGCTTTGCCGGCCAGCACGGTATCCGGCTGTGCCCCGAGATCGTAGAGGCAATGATCGTCTGCATCGAAGAGGCGCAGCCCCTTGAAGCCTGCCAGGCAGCCGCTCTCCTCGACCGGCTTTCCTTTTTTGCTCACCATCGCGTATTGCACGCCGGCATGGCTGATTGTGACCGGTACGTCCGGATGCACCGTTAGGTGGGCCGGACCGACCGGCTCGTAGACGTCCGCCATCCAGGGCATCCTGAAACAGACCGCCGCGCCCTTGCCCGCCTCACTCGGCAGCGCGTAGGCCGCGCCGGAGGCCTCCAGCTCACCCGCCGCGGCCAGATGCGCTGTCCGCCGCTGCGACTGGTGCATCACCTCGCCGTCGATATCCAGTTTGAGCCACGCCATCGCCTCGCGCAGCGTCTCCTTGGCCTCATCGGTTGACCGTTCCAGATCGGTATCCTCGACCCGCAGCAGGAATTCCCCGCCGCGATGCCGCGCAAAAAGCCAATTGAAAATAGCCGCCCGGATATTCCCGATATGGACATGTCCTGTCGGACTCGGTGCAAATCTAACTCGTACTGTCATAACCCCAAACTCCGATCTCCCCAAAAACGTCGGAATCTACCATTCTATAGAGGAAAGGGACAGCACGAAGAGTGGGGCCTCCGTTCGGGCTCGACATTCATTCGGTAGCTGCGCAGGTTAGGGGGGTGGAATCTGTTGACTATGATCGGACGGGGGCTGGGTGATGAAGAAGACATTTGATTCGGGGTCGGTTGAGAGCATCTGTTCGTGGATGGGGGAGCACGTGGCTCATCTCGTGCCGGAGATTGAGCACCGCGCCAAGGCGGAGCTGGCCGTGGAAATCAACCGGATGAAGGGCGAGCGCGATGCGATCATCCTGGGGCACAACTACATGGAGCCGGCGCTGTATCACCTCGTGGCGGATGTGAC
>Ga0008651_10001986_pt1 | contig 11529 bp, 10 predicted proteins | sample SaaInlV_200m_DNA_6_FD_59173 | JGI IMG/M metagenome (GOLD analysis project Ga0008651, IMG submission 59173) | Marine microbial communities from expanding oxygen minimum zones in the Saanich Inlet - SI037_S2LV_200m_DNA | ecosystem: Environmental > Aquatic > Marine > Intertidal zone ...
GGTCAGATAACTTGAAACAAAAATTATTAGATTCAGGAATCATTATTTTAAATAAATACATAGAAAAGATTGAAGAAATTTACCAACTTTCTGATCTTTATGTTTTTCCTGTTGTTGCTGATTGTAGTTCAATTGGTTTGCCACTTTCCATATTAGAAGCACGGGCTTGTGGCATTCCTGTTTTAACTACTAAATTTGGAAGTGTTGAAGGTTTTTTATCTGATGATTTTGGCAATATTATTTTTGAAGATTCGGATAACTTTGTTGATGTTGTTGCCAAAATAAAAAATAAAAAGAAAAACACAAGCACAAATGTTGATAGAATGAATGCATTATATTTCGAGATAATTAACTCGGAGATAGATAAATGAAAATAATTTCGGTAGTCGGCGCACGTCCTAATTTTATGAAAATTGCACCATTCATCAAAGCAATAAAAAAATACGACAAAAATATTCAGCACATTCTTGTGCATACTGGTCAGCATTATGATGTTAAAATGTCGCAATCATTTTTTGAAGCTCTTGATATTTCAAAGCCAGGTATAAACTTAGAAATCGGTTCAGGTTCTCATGCAGAACAAGTTGGCAAAACGATGATTGCTTTTGAAAAAGTTTTGCTTTCTGAAAAACCAGATTGGGTAGTGGTAGTCGGTGATGTGAATGCAACTTTGGCTTGTTCTGTTACCGCCAAAAAACATCATGTAAAGGTTTGTCACATCGAAGCTGGGTTGCGCTCTGGTGATTTGAAAATGCCGGAAGAGATTAATCGGTTGGTTACAGATAGATTATCGGATCTTTTATTGACACCAGATTTGATGTCAAACGAAAATTTGATTAGAGAGGGTGTTTCGGAAGATAAGATAAAATTTGTGGGAAACATTATGATTGATACTTTGGAAGCAAATCGAGAAAAAGCACAAAAACTTAAAATTGGCGAGATAATCGAAAACAATAAAATTTCCGAAAATAGTGTAAAATTAACAGTTAATGATTTTGCGTTAATGACTTTACATCGTCCTTCAAATGTGGATAAAAAAGAAATTTTAGCAGCGATTGTGGATTTTATATTAAATGAGGTTGTGCGAAAAACACCTCTTATTTGGTCGATTCATCCGCGTACAAAAAAGCAATTGCAAAAATTCAAATTATGGGAAAAAATTACCAGCTGCGAAGATTTAATTTTATTAAATCCAATTGGTTATCATGAGATGCTGAAATTAAATATGAAAGCCAAAATTATGTTGACAGATAGTGGTGGTCTGCAAGAAGAATGCACTGTCTTGGGTACTCCCTGTTTGACGCTTCGTTGGAATACCGAAAGACCGATAACATTACAGAAATTTGGTGGTGCGAGTGTTTTGGTGGGGAATAATATTGAGAGAATTAGAAAAGAATATAATGCTATTTTAGATAGCAAAATTGTACCACTTTGTCCCAAATTGTGGGATGGTAAAACTGCCGAAAGATGTGTCGATGCGATTGTGAATTATAACTCATGAAAGATTTCACATTTCACATTTACGAAAAGTTATTAACTTCTTTTTTGCAAAATCATTATGAATTTCATACATTAGAAAAATTTCACAATCACCAAATCACCAAATCATTAAATCAGCAAATAGTTATGCGTCATGATGTGGATAGAAAACCGCAAAATGCATTGCAAATGGCAAAATTAGAAAATAAATTAGGCATCAGAGCAACTTATTATTTTCGAATTGTTAAAGCAAGTTTTGACGAAAAAATTATACAAGAAATTGCTTTAATGGGACATGAAATTGGTTATCATTATGAAAATTTGAGCATTGCTCAAATTTTAACAAAAAAAACAAAACCTCACAAAGAAGAATTATTTGAGATTGCGATAAAAGATTTTGAAGAAAATTTGCGAATATTTAGACAAATCTATCCTGTAAAAACAATATGTATGCACGGTCGACCACTTTCAAAATGGGATAATCGAGAGTTGTGGAAAAAATATAACTATCATGATTTTGGTGTAACTTGCGAACCCTATTTTGATTTTGATTTTAACGAAGTGTTTTATGTGACGGATGCGAGTAGATGCTGGAATAATGAGACTGTAAACCGTCGTGATAAAGTTGAAACAAAATTTAAATTTAAAGTTGAATCAACTAATGACTTGATTGAATTGCTGGACAAAAAAGAGCTTCCGAAAAAAATGATTATCAATATTCATCCAGAACACTGGGCTGAAAATAATATCGAATGGTTTAAAATTTGGATAATTAGGAAATTGAAAAATTTTATCAAAAAGAAAGTTATTAGAGGAAAAAAATGAAAATATTAATTACGGGTACAGCTGGATTTATTGGTTATCATTTATTGAAAAAATTGATTTCAACTGACAATCATATTGTCGGTTTAGATAATATTAATGATTACTACGATTTGCGTGTGAAATATGGAAGATTAGATGATTGTGGTATTTTAATTCAAAATATTAGATTAAATCAGCTGATTCAAAGTGAAAAACATGATAATTATAGGTTTATAAAAATGGATTTAGCAGACCAAAAAAACTTGTATAAATTATTCGAAAAAGAAAGATTTGATGTTGTCATAAATCTTGCAGCACAAGCGGGTGTTCGTTACAGTATCACTAATCCAGATGCATATTTACAGAGCAATGTAATTGGTTTTCACAATTTATTGGAAGCTTGTCGGAATTACAAGATTAAACATTTGGTTTATGCGAGTAGTTCAAGTGTTTACGGTTGGAATGAAAAAATGCCGTTTTCCACTTCGGATAATGTTGATCATCCGATTAGTTTGTATGCTGCCAGTAAAAAATCAAATGAATTGATGGCACATTGTTATAGTGCATTGTATGATATTCCAACAACAGGGTTGCGATTTTTCACAGTTTACGGACCGTGGGGCAGACCAGATATGGCACTTTTCTTATTTACAAAAAATATAATCGAAAACAAACCAATAGATGTTTACAATTTTGGTAAGATGAAACGAGATTTTACATATGTTGATGACATCGTGGAAGGTATCAAGCGAGTGATGGAAAATCCAGCAAAACCAAATCCGAATTGGACAGGGAATAGCCCGGATCCCGGTTCTTCCAAGGCACCTTATAAAATTTATAATATCGGCAACAATGAGCCAGTTTTATTGATGGATTTTATCGAAGCAATTGAGGATGCACTCGGCAAGAAAGCAGAAAAAAATATGCTCCCAATTCAGCAGGGAGATGTACCAGCTTCCCACGCAGATGTAACGGATTTAATTCAAGATTTTAGTTATAAACCTGATACAAACATCAGAGATGGCGTTAATAAATTCATCAAATGGTATTTGGAGTTTTACAGATAAAATATGAATTCAAACACCAAATCAACAAGGATATCACTTACATTTCTTGTTTTGGATTTACTTTTTGCAACCGCTGCTTTTTTATTCGTAATTTGGTATAAGCCAGCTTCGAGAAGGGTATATCTTCCGCTTTACATTAAACCATTTTTAGGCTTTTTATTTTTGTGGTTCACCACTTCAGTTGCTGGACATAAATATAAACTTTCCAATAAAGAATCTTTTCGGGAAGTATTGGATTCGATATTTAGAGTAAATGCGGTTTCTGTTTCCGCTGTTTTTGCGTTGATTTACCTGTTTGAAAGATTTTCTTATTCAAAAATGATTGTTTTTGGAACGATTGGGCTGACTACTGTTTTTGAAATAATATTTGGTTGGTTTTATATTTTGGAGCAAGAGATAATTTCATCGTTAGAGCAATCCAATAAAATATTAAGTAAACCAAAATATGTTTACCCGCATTTTTCCAAAGGGAAAATAAAATTAGAAGAATTACCAAAATTAAGGGAAGATGAACTCTCGATTTTAGAAAATCTTGAATCTCATTTTTTAACAGAAAAAGGAGAGTTATTTCAATTCTTGAAAGTAAAAATTCCATTAAATAGAATAGCTAAATCAAAATCAGATTTTGTTAAATCTTTCGGAAATATTAAGAAAATACCACATCAATTATTAATTGATTTGCATCGGATCAATGATTTTCGGCGGATAAATAGGCATTTTCATCAAATGAATAAAGCGGTAGGAAAAGGTGGTTATTTTGTTGGTTGTGTGGAAAGTCTAGAAGAACGACATCGTAAAATTGCAAAATTTCCAATTTTTATCTCGAAACCGATGTATCTTTTTGATTTTATTTTTCAGAGAATATTTCCCAAAATACCCATCTTAAAAGAAATATATTTTTTCATACTGAAAGGTAAAGATAGAGCAATTTCAAAAGCGGAAACGCTAGGAAGAATTTGTTATTGCGGATTTCAAATCGTGTCTGTTAAAGAGATTGAGAAAAAAACATATTTTATCTGCCGTAAATATAGCGAACCGAAGGAAGATGAGAATCCGTCTTACGGACCGCTTATCAAATTGAAACGAGTGGCAAAAAATGGGAAGCGAATATTTGTTTATAAATTTAGAACGATGCACCCATATTCAGAATATTTGCAAGATTACATTCACGAATTAAATAATTTGGAAAGTGGTGGCAAGTTCAAAGAAGATTTCAGAATAACCAGTTGGGGAAAGGTGTTTCGTAAATTGTGGATTGATGAACTTCCGCAACTAATTAATCTGTTTCGTGGTGAAATTTCATTGGTCGGGATACGTGCATTAAGTGAGCATTATTTCAGTTTGTATCCGCCTGAAATGCAAGAGTTGAGAACAAAGTTCAAGCCAGGTTTAGTGCCACCTTTTTACGCGGATATGCCCAAAACATTTGAAGAAATTATCGAATCAGAAAGAGAATATTTACTGAAAAAAATGGAAAAACCGTTTTCAACTGACATTAAATATTTTTTCAAAATTTGGTGGAATATTATTTTTAAGAAAGCAAGGAGTAGATAATGAATATTTTGATAACTGGCGGTGCTGGCTACATTGGAAGCCACGCTTGCCTTGAATTTCTTAACGCTGGTCACCAAATTACAGTTGTGGATAATCTTTCCAATAGCAAGTTTGAATCACTAAAAAGAGTCGAGAGAATTACTGGGAAACAAATTCAATTTTATGAAACTGATATTTTAGAAAGAGTAAAGTTAAATGAGATATTTTCCAAAAATAAGTTTGATGCTGTTATTCATTTTGCTGGCTTGAAAGCGGTTGGTGAATCTACGAAAAAGCCTCTTGAATATTTTCAAAATAATGTGTGTGGTACAATAAATTTATGTGAAATAATGAAAAAACACGATGTTAAAAATATAATTTTTAGTTCTTCAGCGACAGTTTATGGTGACCCTGAAAGTGTGCCAATTGCAGAAGCTTTTCCGCTTTCTGCCACAAATCCATACGGTCGTTCAAAATTGATGATTGAAGAGATATTACGCGATTTATATCGTTCTGATGAAAAATGGAATGTGGTTTTATTGCGATATTTTAATCCCGTTGGTGCTCATAAAAGTGGAAAAATTGGCGAAAATCCCAATGGAATTCCTAATAATTTGATGCCATATATTTCTCAAGTTGCAATTGGTAAAAGGAAAAATTTGCAAATTTTCGGAGATGATTATCCTACCAAAGATGGCACGGGAGTGCGAGATTATATCCATGTAGTGGATTTGGCGGTAGGTCATTTGAAAGCACTAAGAAAGATAAAAGATAATTCCGGTTTGAAAATTTATAATCTTGGAACAGGTAATGGTTACAGTGTATTGGAGATGGTAAAGGCATTTGAAAAAGCTTCCCATAGGAAAATTGATTATAAAATAATTGCAAGGCGTTCGGGAGACATTGCAGAATGTTTTGCCGATGTGAGCTTAGCAAATAAAGAGTTGAATTGGAAAGCAAAACGAAATATTGATGAGATGTGTGCTGATGCGTGGCGTTGGCAATCAAAAAATTTAAATGGATATTAAAATAAATTTTATTATAAAACGAAAAAGAGGAATTTTATGAAATTAGCAGTAATTGGAACGGGATATGTGGGGTTGGTAACAGGTACTTGTTTTGCTGAAATGGGCAATAATGTTATTTGTGTGGATAATGATAAAAGCAAAATTGATTTGTTAAATAACGGCGGAATTCCAATTTGGGAGCCTGGTTTAGAGGATATGGTGAAGAAAAATTTTTCCGAAAAAAGAATTCAATTTACCACTGATATAAAATCTGCTGTTGAAAAAAGTGATATTTGTTTTATCGCGGTTGGAACTCCGCCCGATGAAGACGGCTCTGCAGATTTGCGCTATGTTTTAGCGGTTGCGAGAGATATTGCTACTCATATGGATGGTCACAAAATAGTGATTGATAAATCGACTGTACCGGTTGGAACTGCTGATAAAGTTAAAGATACGATGCAAAAAGTGCTCGATGAACGAAAAGTAAATTTCACTTTTGATGTTGTTTCAAATCCTGAATTTTTGAAGGAAGGTGATGCAATCAATGACTCGATGAAACCAGATAGAGTGGTAGTTGGTACCGATTCGGAAACTTGTGCAAAGACAATGCGAGAGCTTTATGCTCCTTTTGCACGCAGTCACGAAAAAATGATTATTATGTCAGTTCGTTCTGCCGAGATGACAAAATATGCGGCGAATGCGATGTTAGCTACCAAAATATCTTTCATGAATGACATTGCTAATCTTTGCGAAAAATTGGGTGCAGATGTGCATGAGGTTCGTCACGGTATTGGTTCTGATTCACGCATCGGTTACAAGTTTATTTATCCGGGGTGTGGTTATGGTGGCAGTTGCTTCCCGAAAGATGTGAAAGCACTCATCAAGATGGCAAAAAAAGTTAATTCAGAAGTACGTATTTTGCAATCGGTAGAAGATGTGAATGATGACCAAAAACGAGTTCTTTTCGGTAAAGTTGTGAAGTATTTTGGCAAGAATTTAAGTGGTAAAACTTTCGCGATTTGGGGACTTTCTTTCAAACCAAAAACAGATGATATGCGCGAAGCACCATCTCGCGTGATAATCGAGCATCTTATTTCGGCGGGGGCAAAAATTCAAGCTTACGATCCAGTTGCGATGGAAGAAGCAAAACACATTTTTGGTGAAAATTCGAACATCAAATATGCCGATGGAAATTACGAAGCTTTGAAGGGTGCAGATGCTCTTCTGCTTGTTACAGAATGGAACCAATTCCGCTATCCTGATTTTACAGAAGTAAAAAATAGACTGAAAAATCCAGTAATTTTTGATGGAAGGAATCAATATAATCCCAAAGACTTGCTGAGATTAGGATTTGAATATTTCTCAATTGGACGATAAAAAAAATGGGAGCAATTTTGCTCCCATTTTTTTGTTTCAGTAATTTTTAGAATTTGTATCCTAATCCAAAATGGTGTGTTTCACCGATTGTGTGCGTATTAAATCCGTATTCGACGATAACATTATAAATATCAAATCTTGCACCCGCTGAATAACTTGCTGGATTGGAGCGAATTCCAAAATTTAACGCAAATATTTTTGTGATTTGCAATTCTGTACCAGCGTGAATTTCCGTTTTTCCAGCGAGAGGCTTTTCTAATTCAAGTGCAGTGATAACGCCAGTATAAGGCTCGTAAGAAATCCCCATAACCATTTTTTGTGGAAGTTCGTGCAAATTATCAACACCAACTTTTGGATTGTTCAAATTTGTGATTGTAAAACCGATTTTGGTACGCTGATGCAAAGTTGCCAACATTCCCAAATTAACCCCAAAAGATGGCTGATTTCCCAAACCATCGAATGTGAGGTGATACATATTGAAAGTGTGACCGAAATTGAGTTCAGAGTGGATATCTTTCATTAAAGTGATAGAATGTGATAATGCGTAAATTTTTTCTGACATCAAATTAACATCTTGAAAATCGACATCCATCGATTGTAAACCGAGACCGATATTGCCAAATTTTTTGGGAAGTTTCATCGAAAAAACGACTGTATTTAAAGCTTGAAAGTCATTGTTCATAACTTTGGCGTAACTCGATTCAAAATGGTTGTCTGCGTGGATTAATCCAGCTGGATTGTAGAAAATTGCGTAAGCATCGTTACTGAAAGAGTAAAAAGCTCCACCCATTGCACGGGCTCGTGGTGATGGTTCGTAATCGTCGAAAACGGCAAAAATATTTGCGACAATTAAGATTAAAATGATTGAGAAGATGATTTTATTTGATTTCATTTTTATTCTCCTATTTCAATTGCGTGCCGATAACAATCGGAGCTTTCGCTGTTTTTTTAGCGCCAGTATTTACATCAATTACTTCCAAATAGCAGATGTATAAACCGATTGGAAGCAGTTCATAATTTTTGTCGCGGCCATTCCAATCAAGATGAACAATGCCATTTGAATTTGAAATTATTTCATTTTTAAGGGTTGTTTTTAGTTTTCCTTCCGCATTGTAAATTCGCAAAATTGCTTTATCACCATTTTCAGAACCAAAATCTATCGGGAAAGTTTCGCCCAAGAATGGATTGAAAACTTTTGCTGGCATATTTAAAGCAGCGGCGTGAGAAGTAATGTTAAATGTGAAAGAAAATGCTGATTCATTTGGGTAGCCCTCGGGAAATGTGTGTTCAATATTACTTGTATCAGTTGCTACAATGTAGAATTCAACAGTAGTTCCCTCATCTTGGGCAGGTACATTAGTGAAATAAAAAGTAGAATCTTTTTCCATCTCCAAAACACTGAAATTTTGGAAACTAATTGTTTTCCAATGTAGAATGACTGATTCATATTCGAGTGAATAGTTAAATGTGATTTCTGTTGGTTGGTTTGGAATAAGTTCACTTATTTCCCCGTAAGAATAGCTAATGCCATCATCGTAAGTAACATCTTCAGCATAACCACAAGATAATTGTGGAGCACCTTCATAAAATGTGATTACACCTTTTCCGCAAACTAAATCGCCAATCATAAAATGAGAGATAGAATCGGGTGCAACAGCAGAATTCCAAAACATCAAATCAATAATACCGCCATTTGTATCAACTTCGATTTTGTAAAATCCATACTCACTATCCCACACATCCGTAATGGTGCCAACTGCTTTCGACCAAGTTCCGTTCCAAGTTTCATCTTCATTTCCTGCTAAATTGTGTGCAAAGGGTAAACTTTCATTTTGAGAAATTAAGGTAATTGTTGGATAAGTAATTTCTACGTCATCGTTGTATCTTTCAATAGTTCCGGTAACTTCGATTTTATCACCACGCACATAAATTGTAGAAAGTGGTTGCGAATTGTAAACTTGAATACCATGACCAGATTCATCTTGAATATAGAATTTTGTTTGACCGGGATACAATAAATTATCACCAATTGTAACAACGCCACAAACGGTTACTTCATCACCATCATAATCATTAAAATTATTTTGAATATCAGCGATAAGGTCGTAACTATCTTCTGGTTCTTCGTAGCCAAAAATATCATTTTCATCACGCGGAATAAGAGCAAATTCACTCATGTGTTCATCAACTATACCAGTGATAGATTCAATCTCTGAATTAGCAATAATAGTAGCCGAGAAAATATTGTCATCAATTTGGCATTCACCTGAACCATCGTTAACATACCACTCGCCGTCATCATTTGTTCCTTCGGTTACGGTAATATTTTGAATTTGTACTAAAACAGATTCGTATTTTTCTTCAGTAGCGAGTTCATTTGTGGAAATTATCGTAGCTTCTGGAAGTGGATTATCTGAACTAATTATATTTGCGATTGAAATAATGGTGATTTCGGTAATGCCTTGATATTCAACTACACGCCCGGTAATTTCTACTTCGTCACCCAAGTTTGGCTCGATGCCAGCTCCATAAATGTAAATTCCGTTCCATTCGCCACCTTCATCTTCTGAAATGAAGAAATTGTCGTTGCTAAAATTATAGCCAATCGCAGTAACGATACCAGTTACCGTTACAATTTCATTTTTGAAAGGTGAATCACCCGAAGCATCTTCGGTGTATTGAATTTCATAAATAGTTTCCGCATTTATTACAGAAAACATTAAAATTCCAACTATTAAGATAAATATTTTTTTCATTTATCCTCCAAAATATTTTTTTTTTGAAAAATTGAAGTAATCACGATGAGAGAAATCGCAATTACGATTGAACTATCTGCAATGTTGAAAACGGGCCATCTTTGCATAATAAAATCTGGAAAATCCCACCAAATAAAATCAGTAACACTTCCGAAAATAACGCGATCAATTAAATTTCCGATTGCTCCACCCAAAACAAGTGTGTAAATTATTTGTTCTGTTTTTGAAGTAGATTTTATTTTCAATCGCAAAATTAAAATGGCGGCAATGATGGAAACCATGATAAAAATAATACGATTTACAATTGGGTTTCCAAATGATAAACTGAATGCAGCACCTTCGTTTTCTACATGTGTAAGCCAGAAAAACTTTGGTGTAATTTTGATGGTATCGTGGAGTACAATAAATTTTCTAACAACTATTTTTGTGATTTGATCGAGCGCAATCACTAAAATAGATATCCACCAAAATGAGGGTTTTCTCATTATCTTTTTTCCTCTATTTCTTTACAGGAAATACAAAGTTTTGCCCATGGTATAATTTTTAATCTTTTTGCGGGAATGTAATCTCCACAAATTTCACAAATGCCATAAGTTTTTTCATAAATTCTTTTCAGGGCGAGATTAATGTTTTTTAAGTTTTTCATCTCTTTTTCTAAAAGATAAACTCGCCGTTCCGCATTATCTGTATCTGTTCCCATGTCTGCTTGGTGCATCGAGTAGGATGATAGATCGCCGTTTCCATCTTTCGCACCGCGTTTTTGGATGTCGTTGATATCATTGATAATGCCTTGCGTTTCATCTTTTTCTTTGCGAAGAATTTCTTCGTATTTTTCGAGTTGCTTTGATGTTAAATCTTTCATTACTAAACCACCTTTATTATATTTTTTTCATTAAATTTGTGATTAAAATTTCCATATTATGGCGTGCTTTTATCGCGTTAGCACGAATCTCTTCTTGGGTGTGTGGATTGCTGTGGAAGATGTTACTCAAATTTGTTACGACCGAAATCCCTAAAACTTCCATTTGGCTGTGAATGGCTACTATTGCTTCTGGAACGGTGGACATTCCCACTAAATCTGCACCTAAAATTTGCAACATTTTGCATTCGGCTAATGTTTCTAAACTTGGTCCAGTAAGTCCAGCGTAAACTCCAGTTTCTAATTTGAAATTATGTTTTTCGGCAATTTTTTGGGAAAATTCGATCATTTTTTTTGAATAAGGCTCGTGCATACTCGGAAATCGTTCGCCTAACTTTTCATTATTTTTACCAATAAGCGGATTGTCTCCCGTCAAATTTAGATGGTCTTTTATCAAGACTAAATCGCCGGGTTGAAGGTGTTCTCGCAAACTGCCAGCTGCGTTTGTGATGATTAATTTTTTTACTCCAATTGCTTTCAAAACGCGAATTGGGAAAGTAATATCTTGCATTGAATAGCCTTCATAATAGTGCAGACGACCTTGCATAATTACCACTTTTTTATCACCAAGTTTTCCAAATACAAAT
>Ga0008651_10001989_pt1 | contig 11516 bp, 5 predicted proteins | sample SaaInlV_200m_DNA_6_FD_59173 | JGI IMG/M metagenome (GOLD analysis project Ga0008651, IMG submission 59173) | Marine microbial communities from expanding oxygen minimum zones in the Saanich Inlet - SI037_S2LV_200m_DNA | ecosystem: Environmental > Aquatic > Marine > Intertidal zone ...
CAGGCATCACCAGCATGCCTGCCGCCGCGTACCTCCTCAATCCAGCCGAACACTGGCAAAACTGGGAACGGTGACCCGGTCGCGGCCGTTGCGCAGTTTCGTGACTCCCACCAGGTCGCCCCGATTCACACCATCAGTGCCCGTCGCAAGGGTGAACGTTCCCTGCCGGCCCTCCGCAATCTCTCCGATGTGCTGCCCCTCGTTCCCGTCGCTCACCCGGTACACCTGGTACTCCCTGGAACCAAAATCGTGACGCAACGATGGCGGCGGCTCAACCTGAAGCATGTTCCCCATCACCTGCGTAACCGAAAGATAGTTGTCGTAGAGACGCGGCGTCCGCTTGAGATGGACCACGAGATCCCCTCCAGGCACCGCCTCTTCGATGCGGTCGATGGTGAACGTCGTCGTGTCCAGGTCATGCTCGATGATGAGTGTCCGCCCATGCAGCGCGTCCTCGACCGGCCACTGCCCATCCGGGCGCACCGTCAACGTCTTGCTGCGATCACTGAAGGCCAACAAGCGACCGTGGGGCTGAGGCTGCAAGGCGACCTCCATTCCCGCAGCTGAAGCATGCGTCCCCCCAGCAACAGTCAAACCAGTCGGACGTCCTGCCCGGACGGTCAAGACGGTCAATGTGCCGTCCGTTTCCAGGCTTCCGCCTCCATCAAGAGGCACACGGACGGCTCTGTTCCTCCCCCCCCCGCGTTCAGCGATCGAGACCACGTAATCAGTCTGCCCGGGGCACTCGACCCGAACCGCAACCACATCCACGCCTTCAGGGACCTCAACCACCTGCAGCTCACGGACACTGCGGACGAACACCTCATCACGGAACGGCTCGAGTACAGCCACGAAACGATCGATAGCCTGACCATTGGGGCGCCGCGCACACAAAACACGGAGTGTCTCACCGAGATCTGCATTGGACATCCGGCGCTGCCCGGGGGCTTCGCCGAGATACACTCGTGTCCCCTTTCCGCCCAGCATGGTCAGACGTAGACCGACACCGGTGTCAACCGTTGGCGCGTCGCCCCTGAAGTCAGGCACATCACGCCACGTCACTTGGAGCGCCCGGTCGGTCTCAGCCGCTTCCAGCTTACGGATCAAACCGGCGCCAGTCGGGCGCTCCTCAGTAGAGGAAAATCCACTGGCCTCCTGAAGACTGACCCCTGGCGGAAGCGTCTCCAGGGTGAGTCCGTCAACCACACAGTGACGCCCCTGGGCATGCAGATAGTAGTCGTGCCAAGCCCCCCCACGAACACGCACGATATCCAACACATAGTGCTCATTCCCCTGGCTCCCTGTCGGCACACGCACCATCACGCACGTACGCTGATAGAACGGGTCTGCACCCGGGATATGTGCGAGGTCGGCGGGGTCGCGCTCACAGATCTCGACGGCCGACACAGATCCGTCAGCCACGAACAAGGTGCGGAGTTCGCCCTGAACGTCATGCATGAACGCATGATTCCCGGACGCATTCCGGATGATGCAGGTGTTGTGCGCCTCACAGGTACGAATCCAGTCTTTGGTCAGCCAGTGCATGGCCCCGAAATAGCCCAGATCAGATGCCAGTTCGTGCCCCTTGGCGTAGAGCACCAGATCCATCGGTGCGGGATGCCAGTGTCCCGTGTTTGGGGCGTAGTCCATGGACAACAATGCCCTCTCGCCCCCCCTGCCGCTCCGCAGGATCGCTTTCCGGGACTCATGCAGCAAACACGACGGAAGGCGGTCAAGCCGAACGCGGGCAGACACGCCTCCCCGGTCCGTAGTCAACTCATAGAACTCACCAAACGCCTTCGGCAATCCGTCTCCCTCGTTGAGCGCACGTTCAATGGGTGCCTCGGCGGGTTTGGCGCCAACGTGCGAATCCATCCAGGGAATCGCCGTACCATCAGGAAACAGACAGAACGCGAACTTGGCCACTGCCTCTCGGAGCGCGATGTCCCGGTAGTGGTTCAATCCACCAAGCTCCGAATCCCACCAGGGGTGGTCCTTTCCGTAGTGCCCCTTGTAGCCATGGATCCTCGAGAAGATCTGCGACATGGAACTCCAGGCGCAGTTCGTGTAAGCAGGGCTGGTTTCACATCCGAGACCGTCCCCATTGAAGTAGTTACGCAAATATAGACGTACGTTCTCGGTGACCGCGTCAACGATGTCCGTGTCGCCCAGCAATACGCCGAGATCGAACTGATTCGCCAGCTCACGCCCCCCGAGATTGTTCGATGAGCCGACGCTCATTGCGTACGGCTCGATCGCCAACTCAAGCTTCCCCGGTTTCACGGATCCACGCCCCTTCCTCCGCGAACGACGCAACGCCTCTTCATCCCCTTCCGCCGAAACGAGAAGGCGCTCCACCATCCGGCGGACAATGTCCTCCTCTTCCGTGAAGGAGTCACGGATGAACGCGTAGGATCGGAGCCAGCCCCGAGCGTAGGTGTCACCACGGTGGGAGCCGTCCCCGTAGACGTCGGTACGGCGGTTGGCCGGATGCTTGGGGTCGCCACGCACGCCGTCGAACAGATCGTAGGGGACGTACCCCGGGAATCTGTGCTGCCCATCCGTACTCACTGCCTCGCCATGGAAACGCGCCACCACGTCATCGAACTGCTCGAGACTGAGCTTGCTGACCTCAGCCAGATACGCGTCGCCCAAATGAGCTCGGGCCAGCCCCAGCATCGCCACTTTGACCTTGCGGGCGTACTGAGCCGAACCGCGCGCGTCCGCCCCCTCAATTTCCTTGGCCAGGACATAGGCAGCAGCCAGCTGCGGAAGCACCGACTTGGCCATGAACGTCATCGTCTCGTGTGAACACTTGCCGATGAAGAAGTAGCAGTAGCCGCGCGAGTTGTATCCATGCGCCTTCCCATCCCAGTGGTCATGTGGAATGCCACCATGTTCCCGGGTCCATGCAGCGTCGTGGTCGGCCCGCCATGTCGCATCACTCGGGTAGCAGCCGGTTCCATCGTCGGGGTAACGCTCGTTCGGGTACCGGAACAGTTCACGGCCTTCGGCCCTGCAGAGCTCACAGACGAGGTGCCACGGATCATCGATGTGCCAGGAGAAATTGTCCTTACTGAAATCCCGCACGCGCTCAGGATGGAACGGACACGCCACGGTCCACATGCCCAGAGGAGTGTGCTTCCCGGTGCGCTCCAGGTACCAGGCATCATCCTTCATGACCCACCGTTCAGCCGCGGCGAGCTGTCCCTCGACAGCCTGCACAATGTTCTCATTGCCTTTCTGAAAGAGAGCCTTGATCTCGGCGATGGGCTTTCCGAACAGCGACACATGCGCCTTCTCCGGGAAGCGAATGCGCTGTGCGACAGCGGCCTTCTGATTCCCCATCTCAATCACCTCCACATCGTCCACCAGCAACGTTCCCAGCGCCATCCCCTCCTCTGCGAACCCCGCAACCTGCCACTTCAGGGCAAATCGCCTGGCACCAGCCGGAGCGACAAAGCTACCCGAATAGCGTCGCCACTCCCCAGTGGGCGCCAGCTTCCCGGGCAACACGGTCACCTGTTTCCGGTCCTGTGCTGTCGCTTCCTCATGCCTCCAACACACGGTCTGGGCCTTCACCCATGGGACATCCCCCTTCATCCAGAAACTCACTTGGTACACCCGTCCCCCTTGGGTTGGGTAAGCCTCGACTCCATTGTATCCATCAGGGCTTCCCAGGACGAGACCACAGTTGAGGAAACGGCGCCCGCGCCACTCCCCGAACTCCTCAGCCACAAGGCACGCACTCGCTTGCCCGGAACGGGCATCCTCTGAAGAGCACAAGCGTGCTTTCCCTTTCCCGCGGTAGAGCCCCCAACCGACAGGTTTCCCTCCCACAATGTCCTCAGCAGATGGATTGACCACAGAACCTGCGCCCGCAATCTCCGGAGCCAGGAAGAGCAGCCCACACACGAGGCCACCGAGTCCCGCAAGCAAGGCCTTGGGCAGATCGCATTTGCGCAGTTCGAGCATCCCGCACCCACAGATTGGCCCAACAAATTGAGCAGGCCTCGATCACTCTCTCTTACATCACTGCCGAGGCTTCGCAGAGGACGCCCGCTCAGCCTCAGACCAATCCTCCGGAAGATAGAGCGACCAGACCTCACTGTTCAGCGGACGGGCGTGACCGCCGGCAACCCAGATCCTGTCTTGAAAGACAAACGCGGAGTGCTCGTGGCGCGCTTTCCAGATCACGTCGGACCGCAACTGCTTCCAGCCCTCTCCATCCTCTGAATACCAAACGTCACCGAAGTTGTCGGTTTCCTCAGCCCAGCCGCCAAGTACCCACATCCGATCCCGGTAGATCACCGATGAGAACCACAGGCGCGCCCCCCATGAAGCTGCCTCTGTGACCTGTTCCCAGTTGACCCCATCCTCCGAACACCACACATCGTTCCGAAACTCGTTCTCCGGGAGGTAGTTTCCACCTCCAAGAACCCAGATTCTGCCATTGTGGGCAACGGCCTGATGGTAGGCACGGGGCGCCCACCCCGCGTCGGCTGTCGCCAACGTCCAGTTCGTGCCGTCGGAGGAGTACCACACATCGTTCCGAAGGCTGTCCCGATCCCCGAAGAAGTAGTTCTCGGTGCCTCCGAGTATCCACATTCGATCGTCAAAGACCACTGCCCCTGCCGCCAGTCGCGGCGTCCAACCGGCGGAAGCGGTGGCCTGGTGCCATTCGGCCCCGTCCGTGGACCACCAGACCTCGTTGCCGGCTGAGTGGCCGGGGAGCCGCCCGTTGTACCAGCCCCCCATGAACCACATTTTGTCGTCGAACACGAGACTCATGGGCAGGTCACCGTGTTTCCACGGAGCGACCTCCCGCACGCGTGTCCATGACACGCCGTCAGCCGAACTCCACACGTCACGCGGACACGGTTGGTACGAGTTGAACCATCCCCCAAGAATCCACAGCCGGTCGCCGTAAGCGACCTCGCCCTGGGAATCACGCGGCTGCCAACCTGCCTGGTCAGTCACCTTGACCCAGTCCGCTGCGTTTCCCTGGCTGACATCCCGCGCCGTGGTCATCACAAATACTCCCGCATAATCTGTTGCCCCCAGCATTCAGTCTGCCTTTGGGCTCCCCCCCGTCCTATGGGACCGGCCCATGAGTGAGCATCTCAGAGCATTTTCTGGCCTGCGCCAGGAAGGAGGCATGGTCCTTGAACTGGGAGTTCTTCACATCTACTTCCAGAAGCAGGTTGCCAGAATAGTGAAGTCTCTGCAGGACCTCCCTGAACCGTCCCCAGTCAATCGTTCCCTCAAAAGGCAACACGTGGGTATCAGAGCCGCTGTTGTCGTGGATGTGAAAGGTCAGGAGTCGGTGAGCAAGCTGTTCGAGAAGGGCAAAACACGTTCCCTGAACATTCTCATGACCAGAATCGTAGCAGAACCCGACGTGGTCGCCATCGAACTCAGCCAGGAAGTCTATCAGTATCCGATCGTACTCTCGTCTCTGGCCGTTCTCCAGAGCCAGTTTCACCCCGCGGTCGGCCGCGTACGTCGCCAATGCACCCACGCTTCGACGCCCCTGGTCGACCATTCGATCCCGAACCTCGCCTTGCGGTATGCCGTACGGCTGAATCAGGTGAATGACCACGATCCTGCCATTGAGCTCTGCAGCGGCATCCATAGCGGCCTGGCATTGACGAATGGACTCCAGGCGCTCTGACTCGTCGGCCGAGAACAGCCGGTCCCCCTCCGGAAACGGAGCATGAATGGAATCGATCTCCATATCGTTCTGCTCGAGCAGTTTCCGGATCTCAGCGCGCCCCCCTGCGGTCAGGTAGCCCGAGTGCCGGGGGTTGCCACCGAAGGACACGACCTCAAATCCTGCCGTTCGGATCATCGCGATCATTTGGTCAAAAGGAATCGCGTAGTCAAATGTGGCACAGATCGCGGGCTTCATCAACGCGCCTTTCCGGGAGCTCCGGCGCCCCCTTCTCCGGGCCACAGAAAAGACCCGTAGAAGGAGGCCGGATGGGTTCGGGGCTAGACGTTTCGCGGCGGGAGCTTATCCTGCTTCTTCTTAGCGGCCTTCGCCTGCTTAACACCCTTCTGCTTCTGTGCTTTGGCCTTGTCCTTCTTACCTTTCTTGTCGCCCATCGTACGATTCCCTTCCGGTGCGCTGTGCACCGTCTCAGTTTCGGTTGGAGGTCGGGGGTAAGGTGTCGCCTGTCAAGCCTTCCTTTGTTGTGGGACCAGTAACCACGTTCTACTACTCTACAGTAAACGTTTTCCGCCGCTTGTCGCCCGTCTGCGGCAGGGTCGCCAACACCTCGTACCGACCGGGCTTGGCGTTGAGCGGTATGCTCCCCCCAAGTTGAGCCATGCCGTCAAGCGGGGCGCACTTTCCGCCAAGCCGCGCTATCCTCACGCCGTCCGGCCCGATCACCGTGGTCTCGATCAGAACACCACCGGAAGCCACCTTGCGGAAGCCGCCCTTGGCCCGTACGCGATACTCGACGTTCTCACCGGGGCGAAGTCGACGGTCGGCCAACTCAAGAACAATGCCCGTGGGGCGTAGTCCGTAGCCGGCGAGGACACGGCCCCAACGCCCGGGAACGGTCAGGTTCAGCACGAGAGAATCATCACCGGCCAGCGCAACCTCGACTCTATCCCAACTCGCCATATCCACGAACCATCGCAGAGAAGAGCGGTTGAGAGTCACGGCGACGTCCATGGCCTCGGGACGATGGTTCACCACGACGAGAACGGCTCCGTCCGGACCACCGCGCAGCCCGGCTTCGACCGTGTCCACTGACGAGCCGCTGCCGACGTAGTCCACCCGCACATTCGGGGACAGACAGGTATCGAGGATGTCCCGCAAGGCAGCCCGAAGATGCCGCAGTTCCGCCACAGACGAACCCTTGCTTTCAGCCAGCGTCCCCAAACGCTTCTCAATGTCCTCCGCCAACATGATCACCCTCCCCTGCCCCACCGGTGTCACTGAGAAGCCAATGCCTCCGTCCTGCACAGGGGCGACCACGGTCAAGTCTGCAGGGATTCCCCACTCGATCGGTTCGTCCCGATGCGTCCGCGTGGGCAGTTCGTCGGTGATGAGTACACCTCCGCTTCCCAACCAGCGCTGCAGAATCGGGACAGCGTCAGCGTGCAGATATTCGGTCCGCAACATCACCAACCCCGTGTATGGAACGGTCCCATTCTCCAGGATGACGCGCTCCCTGTGAATGTCAGTGTCGCCGAAGCCCGCTTTCAGAAAAGCGAAGGTGTAATCCGGCTGGTCGTAGCCGTTCGCTATCGATTCCTGCGCATCAGGGAAGTAAACGGCCACGTTCGCACGCACAGCCGGCATCTCAGTCAACATCGGACCACAACGCCGAATCAGCCGCAGCGCCTTCCCGGCCGCATCCCAGCGCTCGGGGCGAGCCTGGGTCCCCGTCCCGACCAATCGGTGGATGAAAGTGTTCAGATAGCCAGCACCATTGGCCACTGCGGTGAATGCACACTCAGCGCTGGCCTCTTTGGGGTTCTTCTGGAACGGCCAGTTGCGATCGTCGAGCTCAACATAGAACCCCCAGGGAATGTTGTGGGCACGCCCAATGTCACGCATTGCCGCCATCCCGAAACCAGCTTGCACCATCCGGACACGCTGTGACTTTGGATAGAAGTAGGGATAGATGTCGAAATCAGCCCACTTCACGTGTCGACTCCAACGCAAGGCATCCTGCTGATGCTTTAGCGGGCTCTGGTATCCCAGCCCCGTCGCCATGTACGTGAGCAGCAGATCGAATGGGGGCTTCTCCTCCTCCATCACAGTCGCTCCGGCCTCGAACACTTTGCTCAGGGCAGTGCCCATGAAATCTGCCAAGGCCCAGCGCAGGTAAGGCGTCTCCGGGTCGACATCCGCCGGCAGGTCATGCCCGTAGCGCTCGCGGAAGGCGCTCATGCAATGCTCACATTGGTCAAGCAGCTTGAGCGACACAGTGGGCTCATCCACGACCTTTGCGGTCAAGAGGCGCGGCGTGCGACGACCGACATCAATGCGATCGGTCAGCTTCCGCCGAACGGCAGGAACGACATCAGCCGAGAATGGACACGGCGTGAGCGGCTTCTTCCTGCGGTATGTAGTGAAGTTGGTGTACTCAAAGAACACCGCCGCCCCGGCCTGCTGGGCGTAGCTCTCCGCGTACCCCTTGAGACGCCGACCGTTGTCTCTTGGGGGACTCGTGAAGAACGTCGTAGGGCCGGTAGAAGCCAGCGTGTTGAAACCGTGATCCACGAGATCGTCAACTCGCCCCCTTATCCCGGGCTCGTCCAGCCAGTGCCCGTCGCCCTGAATGCCGATTAACGACATGATGGGGAAGAAACCGTCCCGAACGAGTGGATCGACCACAAAGCAACGCTCCTCGGCTCGTGAAACGGTGCGATCACCGACCCGGGCGACAACCTGAAGCACATACTCTCCCGACGCCAACTCGGGGAGCTCCCCCGCGAACCGAGTCCGTCCCGGCTGAGCATCCACCACGGGGACTTCCCACCTGTACCGGGTGTCCGGATCCTCGATCACCGCAGTCAGGTTGATCTCTCCATTGGCAGGAGGCGTCGCTTCCCCTTTTCCGGGGCTGGAGACCCGGATGGCTATCTCGTAGCTCGCCCCGCTTTTCATGTGCTGCTCCCCACACGGAGGCTCTATCTCAAGCCGGAAGTACGGCATCTTGTACTGCCTCAAGTCCCGCAACCACACACGAAGATCAGGCGTGAGCACCTCGACCCGGACCGGCCCGGACGGCGTCTCAATGCGGAGATCGCAGTCGTTCCCGTCAAACAGGCTGCCCTTGGTTGCGCCCGCAGGCAGGATGGCGTTCTGCGACACCCCGTCCTGCTCGACCGTGAAGGGCAGTCCCGCATAGGCATCAGTCGGGAACGTGAGGGTCAGTGGCATGCGATGGACATCGACGTCAGTGACGAACGTGTACGTCCCACGGATCTCGACCGCTCCGTCGCGGCAGGTCGCTATCTCCCGACGGCAACGGGCGACACGCCCATCCTCTCCAAGCTGTGTTCCCTCTCCAGGACGCGCAGCCTTGAGGACGCCCGTGACCAACCAGCTGGGGCACACGCCACTGCGGGATTCCACCTGCACATCAGCTGCCGGTGCCTGGTTGTGATAGACAACCCCGTCGCGTTTCACCCAGACATCGGCAAAGCTGTCGATGGTGACCGGCCAGCCGTCGACGAGGGTCACGCTGGTGCGTGATCCGGCTTCGACCCTCGCAAGGCCTTCCGCACGCACCGATGCCGTCAGCGCAACCGGTGTTCCCGGAGCAAACGTGTAGCGACAACGCTCCCAGGCAACGTCCACGCGAAGGGGCTCTTTCAGAGCCACGTCGAGATCCCGCCAGTCGGAGATCGTCTTCCCCTCACGGCGCACTACCCGGAAGGGCACGTGTGTCTCCCCCGCGGATACTCCAGGTAGGGGACACGTCGCCTCAAACCGCCCATCGGCTAGCGCCTTCACAGGCACGGCAACGCGGTCTTCCAGCCACACTTCAACATCGCCCGCCACCGCCCCCGGAGCGGTGAGTGAGATCTCCACCGCCCCACCAGGTGACACTTCCCGCGGAATCCGCAGCGCCGTGATCGGGTGTTCCGGCATTCGTTGCAAAGACCAGCGGGCAAGCGAACGCATGAAATCGTCGGATAGTGTCGAGGTGAAGAGTCCTCCCCGTCCCTTGCCGCCCGCAGCTGCCATCGCGTTGACAACCGTCACGCGACCGCTTCCGGCTTCCCCGACGATCACCAGCGGTTTACCTCCAGCCGACCAGGGAACAGTCGCCCCGGGCTTGACACTCAGAGGCTGCATCCGCCCAACCCGCCCAAGCCCCGTTGGGTCCAGCCCGAGATTGAGGGCATGGAGCTCACCGGGGTCAGGCACGGCATTCGCCCGGAAGGGCTTGGCGCCCGACTCGAACGTTACCGGTAGCAACTCGCGCAGAGGCCCTCGGAAAGTCCTGGCGTCGTTGAGGGTAACGCTTCCCCCGAAAAGCAACAGACGCGTGCCGGAGTGCACGGCATCGGCGAGCCAGCAACACTGCGCAGACGTCATGATGAATGGATCAACGTTGAGCATAATGACCGCATCATAGGCCAGGACGCCTTCGCGCGACTCCGGGAAGCCGAACATCTCGAAATGGAGACCGCGGTAGTGGAAGGTGTCAACCGTTGCGTCGGGAGCTACGGCAGCAATGGCTTCTTCCACCCCGTAGTGTCCGGCTGCCCGGTGTGTGATGAGCAGGACGCGGGGGTGCTCGTTCACCGGCCGTGGAGACGGCTTAGGAATGAAATCGCCCTCCGCCAATGCCTCCCGCAGATCCATTTCTATACCGTCAATGAGTAGGACGGCATCTCCCTTCCGCCCTTCCTCATCGTCCAGCCTGAACGTCATCTGCCGGATGGAACCAAACACGGAACCCCAGATATTCCGAACCCCGTTTCCGAAAACCGTAGGCACCTCGACCTGTACCCACTCCCCAACCGGGAAAGGGCGTCCGAGAATCTCCTGAATCTGCCAGTTGTCATGTTGAGTATCGCTCGTGCGCAGACGCAGCAGAAAGCCCTTCTCCGGGTGCACGATGGGGGCACTGAGTTTGGCCCAGAAACGAACGGCTTGGACATCAAGACGCGGCGGATTCGGATCGAGCTTCCGGGTCACGAAGATCGGACCGCCTTTCCCGGTACCGTCAAAAGAAAAACGGCAGGCAAGGACCTTGCCGCGTTCGGGATCATCGACAATAGACAGGCCATCACGCCCCGCCCCGCCCTGGTAGTACTCAGGCGAGAAGCTGATCTGCCAGGGAGCCAGATCCGCTCCCTCAAAGTCATCGACCAATCGAGTGGTCGGCTCAGCCCTCCCTCTCAGGCTGAACAAGGCAGCGCAGGCAAGAGACCAGAGCACGTGGAAAGCCGGCGACCGCCCGGAGACGGAGGCGACGAGTCGCGTTCTGGTGGAGATCCGTTCCTGTTCCGTTCCCATAGCACCGTCCAAATAGAAATGGAGAATACCCGGTCCGCAGCCGTTCCGTGACGGACCTCTGTTCGTGCAATCTCGCCATTACCCGGTCACAAGGGCACTCAAGGCGCCATCTGCAGTCATATCAGCCATCACGTCCACTCGAGTGAGCGGGACGCCGCTTGAGCAGTAATACTCGATAAGGGGGGCTGTGCGCTGCCGAAAAATCTCGAGCTTCCGCCTGACCTCTGCCAGCGAATCGTCCGTCCGTTCAGCACGGTCGCCACCAACGTTGGCGCAGACGCGAGCCTCAACCACCTCGGGAGTACACGCCAGTGCGATCACCTCGACGACAGTAGCGAAGCGGGCCACATCGCGTGCTTGGCCGACATGCCGCGGCAACCCGTTCAGAATGACGACGTCTCCAACACCGACGGGTCGTATGTCGATGAACGCACGGAATATCCCCTCCGCGATGTAGAACGTCTCATCCTCAAGCAAAGCGCCGGCGGACAGGACGCACTGCACGAAGGCAACGTCG
>Ga0008651_10001997_pt1 | contig 11487 bp, 10 predicted proteins | sample SaaInlV_200m_DNA_6_FD_59173 | JGI IMG/M metagenome (GOLD analysis project Ga0008651, IMG submission 59173) | Marine microbial communities from expanding oxygen minimum zones in the Saanich Inlet - SI037_S2LV_200m_DNA | ecosystem: Environmental > Aquatic > Marine > Intertidal zone ...
GTTCGTAAACACCGCGGCAAAAAGAACCCCCAGAACGGCGGCCATCTCGCTCATGATGCCTCCTTCGTCTCGTCATCCGGTTTGAGGATCAAGCCCTTCACAATCCAGATAAAGAGGGCCAGCATGAAGAAGGCGCCCGGTGCCATGACCATGATGGCCCAGTTCTCCCACCAGCCGCCCAGCACCTGAACCCCCCAGACTGAGCCGGACCCCAGAAGCTCCCGACAGAACGCGATCGCGAGCAGAACATAGGAATAGCCAATCCCCGCCGCCACACCATCCACAAACGAGAGGCCGGGCGGATTGCTCAGCGCAAAGGCTTCGGCGCGCCCCATAATGATGCAGTTCGTGATGATCAGGCCCACATAGGGTCCCAGTTGCCGCCAGATCTCGGGGTAGAACGCCTTGAGTGCGATATCCACGATGATCACGTAGGTCGCGATGATCAACACCTCGACCATCATGCGGATGCGTGAGGGCATCCAGCGCCGTAGCAAGGAAACGGTCAGGTTGGAGAGCGACAGCGTGAAGAGCAATCCGGCACACATCACGAACGTGTTCTTGACCGAGTTCGTCACCGCCAACGTCGAGCAGATGCCCAGCACCTGGACGAAGACCGGATTGTCCCGCCCGATGTTGTCGCGAAAGATCTGCTTCGCTTCAGTGGTGCGTGGGGGCATGCGACGGCATCCTCGTTGATGGGGTGATAGCAGGGGCTTCTTCAATCAACCGGTTCAATAGATCGCGCACAGCCACCGAGGTAACCGTCGCCCCGGTAATGGCATCCAGCTTGGCGGGGTCCTTTGAACGGGTCCCTTCCGCCACCAGCGATAGCCCGCCGACACGCCCCTTGATGTGCTCCCCGTACCATGACTCCATGATACGCGCACCCAGGCCCGGGGTTTCGTTCTGCTTCACGAAAGCAATCCCCGTGAACTGCGTTAACGAGGGGTCGAGCCCCACGACCGCCTCGATCGTGCCCCACAGCCCAGCGCCCTGCCGGATAAACACAACGGCTTGATGCGGGCCCTGTGCGGCCGCGCGGATCTCGTAGCACGTTGCGTTCTCTTCGTCGGGCAAAGGGGTCACGCAACGGTCGTACCACGTCAAGATCGTCTCCGAGTCAGCCGGGACTTTCAAGCCCGCCGCCACCATGATTCCCTGCCGGAGATAAAGGGCCTCGTTGCTGAGCACACGCTCACGGCTCCCGAGGTGCACCGCCGCCACAACGGAGATGCAGACCAGCGTCACGCTGAACATGAAGAACACCATGAACAGCCGCGCCGATGCTTTTGACCTCTTGGTTTTCATTTCTTCTTCACCGTGACCGCCTTGATGGCGTGATCCATGATCGGGGCAAACATATTGGCCAGAAGGATCGCAAACATCGTACCTTCCGGCCACGCCGAGAACACCGTGATCAGTGAACTCATGCTTCCGATGAATGCCCCGTAGATCCAGCGGCCCTGCTGCGTCGTGGGGCCCGAGACCGGATCGGTGGCATAGAAGAAGATTCCAAAGAGGACGCTGCCGGCCAACAGCCCATGCAGCGGCGAGGCCACGCCGGCGCAGCCGATTGACCAGAAAATCGCCTGCATCACGAGATAGCCGGCCAGACATCCCACCACAATGCGGTGGTTGGCCGCCTTCTTCCACACCAGGTAGCTTCCGCCCAGGAGCACCAGCAGGGCACTGGTCCCGCCCAGCACACCCGAAGTAGTGCCCAACAGCAAGTGGAGCAGCGGCACCGCTTCGCCCGCCTTGAGCGCCATGCAGGGCGTGGCCTGCGTTACCGCGTCAGCCGCGTACGCCCCAAAGCCACCCAGGGAGCCCTCCACGGGGTCGACCCACTGGCCTGTCATGTGCCGGCCGAACGAGACGTAAATGAAGGCGCGCCCGGTCAGGGCCGGGTTGAAAATGTTCTTGCCGAACCCACCGAACACCATCTTGCCGAAGACGATGCCGAAAACAATACCCAGCACGGCCATCCCAACCGGAAGCTGAGGTGGCAGGGAGAGCGCGAACAGCGTGCCGGAGACAAACACCGCGGCCGAAGCCGGCTGCTTCCAGCGGCGCGTAAAGGCATACTCCGCCGCGAAGGCGGCGGCGTTCACCACCACCAGGAGCAGGAGCGCACGCCATCCAAAGAAGTAGACCGACGAGGCGGCGATGGGGGCAAGCGCCCACAGCACGCGCGTCATAGGCAGCAGCTTGCGCACGACCTTTGCCAACAGCGCCATTCGCCTCCCCGCTTCTTCAAGGAATGGTAAGCCGGCGGTCGGGATCGAACCGACGAACCTGCTGATTACAAATCAGCTGCTCTGCCAACTGAGCTACACCGGCTATATACCACGGGGGCGATTAGCCTTCCGCGGTGAAATCTTCTGTGCCTACGCCGCAGTCCGGACAGACCCAGTCATCCGGGATATCACCAAAGGCGGTGCCGGGCGCGATGCCGCCATCCGGGTCACCGAGCTCGGGGTCATAGACATAGCCACAGGCATTGCAAACGTATTTCATTGTGATCACTCCTACTATACTATTTCGCTTCCAAACTGAAACAGCCCATATGGTATCGGCTCAGCCGGGAAGCGCAATTCATTTCTTGAGGGTCTGTTTTCACTTGCCTCTCAACGGCACTATGGATATCCTACCGCGCTTCTGTTGAAAGCAGTGCGCCCATCGTCTATCGGTTAGGACTCCAGGTTTTCATCCTGGCAAGAGGGGTTCGACTCCCCTTGGGCGTGCCATGCAGTAGAGCCTCACAAGCTCGGCTCACTTCATGGCAAGCCGGCACAGAGTCCACCACCCCATATCGGAGCATCAAGGGATACCACCATGCGCGCAGTGATCCTCGATCTCGACACTCTGCGGCCCGATCACCTGGGATGCTATGGCTATCACCGTGACACGAGTCCGGCCATCGATCGCATCGCGTCCATGGGTACCCGCTTCGACAACTACTACACCCCCGATGCGCCCTGTCTTCCCTCACGCGCCTCACTGATGTCGGGGCAGTTCGGCATCCACCACGGCGCCGTCGGGCACGGCGGAACCGCCGCCGACATGCGGTTGCAGGGCGGTCCGCGCGGCTTTCGCTCCGACTACGCCAGCAACAGCCTCTGGATGCAGTTCCGCCACGCCGGCATGCACACCTGTTCGATCTCGCCCTTTGCCGAGCGCCATTCATCATTCTGGTTCCTCGCGGGACTCAACGAGATGCACAACCATATCGGCAAAGGCGGCGATGAGTCGGCCGAGGAGGTGACGCCCATCGTCATGCAGTGGCTCGACGAACACGCCGCCGATGACAACTGGATGCTGCACGTCAACTACTGGGACCCGCATACGCCCTACCGCGCCCCGGCAAGCTTCGGCAACCCATTCGAGGGCGAGCCGCTGCCGGAGTGGCTGACCGAAGATGTTCTGAAAGCGCATACCGCCCTGGCCGGGCCGCACACGGCCCGCGACAATGGGATGTACACCGGCACCGACAACCCCGCCTATCCACGCCACCCCAATGATGTGAAAGATATGGAGCAGCTGCGCCGCTGCATCGACGGCTACGACTGCGGTATTCGCTTCATGGATGACCACATCGCCATGATTCTGGAGAAGCTTGAGAGCGTCGGTATTCTTGAAGACACGGCCATCATCGTCACCTCGGACCATGGCGAGAACTTCGGCGAGCTGGGCGTCTACTCCGAGCATGGCACGGCCGACCACCCCACCTGCCGCATCCCGATGATCATCAAGTGGCCCGGCCTGCCCGCCGGCCAGGTGGACACCGGACTGCACTACAACCTCGACCTCGCGCCCACGATCGCCGACCTGCTTGGCCAGAAGCCATGGGACCGCTGGGACGGACGCAGCTACGCCACCACACTGCGCACAGGCGCCGACAGCGGACGCGAGGCGTTGATTCTCAGCCAGAATTGCCACGTCTGCCAGCGCTCTGTGCGCTGGGACCGCTGGCTCTACATGCGTACCGCCCATGACGGCTTCCACCCGCACTATGCCGAGGAGATGCTGTTTGATATCGAGGCCGACCCGCACGAGACGACCGACCTGACCGCCACCCACCCCGACATCATCGCCGAGGGCCGCACACGCCTGGCGGCCTGGAAGACGGAGATGATGGCCTCGCTGCCCGAAGGCTACGTGAACGATCCCATGGACACCGTTCTCGCCGAAGGCGGACCGCAGCATGCTCGTGTGGGCCACGCTCCGATCAAGGCCTACTTCGAGCGGCTGCGCGCCACCGGGCGTGCCGACAAGATTGAGGCCATTCTGGCACGCCACCCCTCCCTCAGGTGACCACCGTCCAGTCGGTATCCCCCTTTTTTCTTGATCCCGAGGGGTACGATATGAAGAATGGCCCCTCTTTTCAGGGAATGTGGAAGCAATAGCTAAGGAGTAGTATGAGTGTAGCCAAGAAGCAGAACATGTTGATCGCCCAGAGTGGTGGTCCCTCCATGGTCATCAACCAAAGCCTCGTCGGGGCCGTGATCGAAGCCAAGAAGCAGGCCTCCATCGGCCGTATCTTCGGCTCCCTGCACGGTATCCAGGGCATCCTTGAAGAAGACCTGATTGATCTACGCAAAGAATCCGTCACAACGCTTGAGGCCGTGGCCGCCACACCGTCCTCCGGACTCGGCACCGTCCGCAAGAAGCCCACCGCCGAGGACTGCACGCGCATCTTCGAAATCCTGCGCGCCTACGATGTGGGCTACTTCTTCTATGTCGGTGGCAACGATTCCGCCGAGACCGTCCACATCATCAACCAGGAGGCGATCAGGGCCAAGCACCCGATCCACTGCTTCCATATTCCGAAGACGATCGACAACGATCTGCGGTCGAACGACCACACACCCGGTTTCGGCAGTGCCGCCCGCTTTGTGGCCCTGGCCCTACAAGGCGTCAACCTCGACAACCGCGCGCTTCCCGGTGTCCATATCTCGGTCATCATGGGCCGCCATGCCGGATTTCTCACGGCCGCCGCGGCACTGGGGCGCGTCTACGAGGACGACGGTCCGCACCTGGTCTACCTGCCCGAAAAGCCCTTCAGCATGACGCAGTTTGTCAAGGACGTGAAGGCCGTCTATAAGAAGTATGGCCGCTGCCTGATCGCCGTCTCCGAAGGGATCCAGGACAGCAAGGGCGTTGCCATCGCCGCCAAGTTCAGCAAGGAAGTTGATTCGCACGGCAACGTACAACTCAGCGGCACGGGCGCGCTGGGCGACCTGCTCGTGGCCCAGCTCAAGGCCAAGACCTCCATCGGCCGCCTGCGTGCCGACACGTTCGGCTATCTGCAACGCTCCTTCTTCGGCTGCACATCCGTCGTGGACGCCCGGGAAGCCCGCGCGGTGGGTTCGGTCGCCGTGAAGACCGCCTGCAAGGGCGTGAAGAGCGGATCGATCGCCATCAAGCGCAAGCCCGGCAAAGCCTACAAGGTGAGTTTCGAACGCGTCCCGCTCAAGGCGGTCGCCCGCGACGCCCGCGAGATGCCCAACACCTTCATCAACAAGGCCGGCAACGATGTCACGCAGGCCTTTGTCGACTACGCGGCTCCGATCGTGGGCAAACTGCCCAAGCCCGGCCGCTTCAAGGGTGTGAAGGTGAAGAAGTAGGGTGCGCATCCCTGAATTGACTTAGACAGAAAGCCGTCCCTGTAGTGGGGGCGGCTTTCTATTCTCAACACCCAACATCCAACAAGGAATGTCCAACTCCCAAGTGAGCGAGGCAAGAGAGAATGGAAAAAGCCCAAGGACCTGACATTCGCCCGACTCGCTCACGTGGATGTTGGGAGTTCCTTGTTGGATGTTGGGTGTTGAATCCCTATCCAATCAGCCGCACACAGGGCTTCCCCTTCGTCGCCGCCACCTTGCCAATCACCGTCCCCGGCTGCCGGGCCGCCTTGAGGGCCGTGAGCGTGGTGTCGACATCTTGCGGGCGCACGATAATCGTGTAGCCGATGCCCATGTTGAAGACGCGGTACATCTCGTCGCGATCGACCTCGCCCTTGGTTCCTATAAACTCGAAAACGGGCGGCACGTTCCATGTCGAACGATCGATGACCACCTCGGTGCCCGCAGGCAGGATGCGTGGAATGTTGTCGACCAATCCGCCGCCGGTGATGTGAGCCATGCCGCGGATGCGCACCTTCTTCATGACCGCGAGTACCGGCTTGAGATAACTGCGGTGCACGGCCAGAAGCACGTCCGCTACGCTGCGCTTGGTGCCGGGGAAGATGTCGTTGATACCGAGCTTGGCTTTGTCAAAGATCACCCGCCGCGCCAACGAATAGCCGTTGGTATGCAGGCCGGTTGATTTCAGACCGATCACGACATCCTTCGGCCGAATCTGCTCACCCGTCACCAGCGCCTTGCGCTGCACGCTGCCCACAATCGTCCCGACCAGATCGTACTCGCCTTCCGGGTAGAGCCCCGGCATCTCGGCGGTCTCGCCGCCGAGCAAGACGCAGCCGTTCTCGCGACAGGCCTTGCACAGCCCCTTAACCACATCCTTGAAAACCGGCCCTTTCAGCTTGGCCGTGCCGAGGTAATCGAGGAAGAACATCGGCGTGGCGCCTTGCACCAGGATATCGTTGGTGCAGTGGTTGATCAGGCACTGTCCCACCGTGTGATGACGCCCTGCCATGACGGCCACATTGAGCTTGGTGCCGACGCCATCCGCACTCGCCACCAGGATACTACCCGCACCGGGGGCCTTGAAAAGCCCACCGAATGAACCAATGTTACTGAGCACATCCTTGGTCGAGGTCTTCTTCACCATGCGCTTAACTGCGCCCAGCGAACTCATCATTTCATCAATGTCCACGCCTGCGGCCGCGTATGCGGAGGTCTTCTTCTGCTTTGCCATATGCGGTACCTGTTGCTTTGGGTTTCGGGTTTTGGGGGGCTTGCGAAGGTTCGTGGCGCTGACGCTACACCCCGTGGAAATCGAGATTGCGCAGGACTTCTTCTTCGTCGAAGGGCTTGATCAGATAGCCGCACGCGCCCAACTCAAACATCTGCTTGATGACCTCGCGGTTGGCATAGGCCGTGCAGAGCAACACCTTGGTGGTCCGCTTGAGGTCCGCATTCTTCATAAACCAGATACCGTCTTCACCCGGCATGCGGTAATCGGCCATGACGATGTCGAAATCGGTCTCGGCCACTTTCACCACGGCCTCCTTCGCATTGTCGACCGTATGCACCTCATGTTCGTGCTGTTCGAGCATCTGGCGCAGGGCCTCGAGCAGGGCATGATCGTCATCCATAATCAGAATACGCATCTTCTTGTTCTCTGTGGTCATAATGGACCTCCAAACAGTGCTCTCAGCCGTCAGGGAATTCTCGCATAGCCGCGCGCCTGAGATCAACCCCTATTCGCTGGACAAGAAGAGGCTCAGCGGGCAAGGTTTTTGAGGTGTGAGTTGTGAGTTGCGGGGGGGGACATGGTTGAGCGGCTGGGCGAGAGATTTGACCGGGAGCAGGAACGGTTTGTTGAGGAGTGGAAATCCTTTCTGCGCTTCCCGACTGTCGGGGCCGACCCGACGCATCACCCCGACTGCGCCGACTGCGCGGCCTGGTTGCGCGATCACCTGGCCGGCATAGGCCTGCAGGCCGAGACGCTGGAGACGACCCGCCTGCCGGCGGTCTATGCGGAGCATCGCACCGGCCGTGATGCGCCCACGATTCTTTTCTATGGCCACTACGACGTCCAGCCGGCCGACCCGATCGAGGCGTGGACCACCCCCCCCTTCGAGCCACACCTGCGTAACGGACGCCTCTATGCCCGCGGTGCCGAGGACAACAAGGGCCAGCTCTTTGCGTTTTTGAAGGCGGTCGAACTGCTGCTCGCGGACCACCAGCTGGACCTCAATCTCAAGATCATCATCGAAGGCGAGGAGGAGAGCGGCAGTCACGGTCTCTCAGATAGGCTGGATGCGTGGCAGGAACGCCTCGCGGCCGACATCCTCATGGTCGCCGATACAGGCACCGTGGCGGACGGCACGCCCACCATCGTGATGGGCTTGCGCGGTATGCTGCATCTGGCGGTTTCACTACGCGGCCCCTCCCACGACCTGCACTCGGGGCTGCATGGCGGCCTGGCGCTCAACCCGGTCTCTGAACTGGCGCGTCTGCTGGCCACCCTCTTTGCCGCTGACGGGAGCATTGCCGTGCAGGGCTTCTATGACGGAATCCAGCCGCCCACCCCGGTCGAGCGGGAGCTGATCCAGCGCACCTCCTTCGACCCGGCCGCCTATGCCGCCAGCATCGGCATGCCGCCTGTTGCCGGCGAAACCCGCTTTGCACCGCTCGAACGCCTCGGCTTTCGGCCCGCCCTCGATATCAACGGTTTCAGCGGCGGCAATGCCGAGAGCATGAAGACGGTCATCCCCGCCACGGCCAAAGCCTGTCTGACCGCCCGCCTCGCGGCCGGGCAGGACCCCGAACGCTGCCTGCAGGCCATCTGCGATCACCTGCAGGCCCACACACCGGAGGCGATGGCGTTGACGATCTCCAATGCCGGATCAGCCGGCCCCGGCTTCCGGATCGACCCCGAAAGCGCGCCGGTTGAGCTGGCGCGCAACGTGCTGACCGCCATGACCGGCGGCGACCCGGTTTATCACTGGGAGGGCGCTTCGATCCCGATCATTCCTGCCCTGGCCGCCGCCTCCGGGGCGGCGCCCTTGCTGGTCGGGTTTGGCCATGAAGACGACCATATCCATGCTCCGGATGAATCCTACTCGATCGCGCAGTTCAAGCGCGGCTTCCTCTACGCCACCAACCTGCTTGTGGCTGCCGCCCGCCTGCATCGTGATGACCTGACGTGAATACACCCCCCAAAAAGCAACGCGGGACAAACGAGGCGAACGAGGTCCTGACCGGGACCGTGGAGAACATCGTCTACCGGGCCGAGGAAACCGGCTACACCGTGTGTGGCCTGCGTGTCAGCGGCCGCAAGGACGCCGTCACCGTGGTGGGCACCTGTGCCGCCATCTGGGCCGGTGAGACGCTGCGTACCGAGGGCACGTGGACACGCCACCCCAAGCACGGCTATCAGTTCCAGGCCGCCAGCATGATCTGCGTGGCCCCCACCTCGGCCCACGGCATCGAGCGCTACCTCGCCTCGGGCATGGTCAAGGGGATCGGCAAGGTCATGGCCCAACGACTCGTGGCCGCCTTCGGCGACGATACGCTCAGAATCATCGACAAGGAGTCTGAACGCCTGCGCGAAGTGGACGGCATCGGCCCCAAGCGGCGCGGCCTCATCAAGGACAGCTGGATCGAGCAGCATGCCGTGCGCGACATCATGATCTTTCTGCAGAGCCACGGCATGGGCACCGCCCAGGCCGCACGGATCTACCGGCAGTATGGCAGCCAGGCCGTCGCGATCATCTCGGAGAATCCCTACCAGCTCTGCCGCGATGTCTGGGGGGTCGGGTTCAAAACAGCCGATGGCGTGGCCAAAAGTATCGGCGTACCGCCCCAGTCCAAGCTGCGTGCCCGTGCCGGACTGGTCTACACGATGGAGACACTGGCCTCTGAAGGCCACTGCTTCTGTCTGGATGCCGAGCTGATTCTGCAAGCCCAGGACCTGCTCGATATTCCAGCCGAGATCCTCTCTGAGGCGCTCGCCAGCGAGCTCGAACGTAGTGAGCTGGTGCGCGACGACAACCGGATCTACCTGGCCTCGCTCTACCATGCCGAGACCGGCGTCGCGGAGCGGCTGATCACGCTCAGTCGTAGCGAACGCAGCTTCCGCCCGATTGTCGTCGAGAAGGCGGTCGCCTGGGCCGGTCAACGTATGAAACTCGAGTTTGCCCCGATGCAGGTGCAGGCCCTACAGACCGCGCTGGCCGAGAAAGTGTCGGTCATTACGGGCGGACCCGGTGTCGGCAAGACCACGATCATCCGCGCCCTGGTAGATGTGTACCGCGCGCGTGGGCTCACCATCGCCCTCGCGGCCCCCACCGGCCGCGCGGCCAAACGTATGGAAGAGGCGACCCATCACGCCGCCAGTACCCTGCACCGTCTACTCAAGTTCAATCCCGCGGTGCACGGGTTCGAACACGACCGCGCCAACCCGCTCGCGATCGATGTCGTGATTCTGGATGAATGCTCCATGATCGACATCGCCCTCATGCAGAGCTTTCTGAATGCCCTGCCCGACCCCTGCTGCCTCGTGCTCGTGGGGGATATCGACCAGCTGCCCAGCGTGGGGCCCGGCAACGTGCTGCGCGACATTATCGACTCGGAGGTGATCGCCTATCGCCGTCTCGACCATATATTCCGCCAGGACAAGGGCGGTGCCATTGTCCGTAACGCGCACCACGTGAATCACGGCGAGGCGCTCGAGACCGGCGAGCGCGCCGAGAGCTCTGACTTCTTCTTTATCTCGGCCGAGCACCCGGAGGATGTCATCGACAAGATGCTTCAGCTCATCACGCGGCGCATCCCCGCCAAATTCGGGTTCAACCCGATCCATGACATCCAGGTCCTGACGCCCATGCGCCGCAACCAGCTCGGGGCCGAGAACCTGAACGGGCTGTTGCAACAGGCCCTCAATCCCACGGGGGCCGAATTGCAGCGTTTCGGGCGGGCCTACCGCGACGGCGACCGTGTGATGCAGATCCGCAACAACTACGACAAGGAAGTCTTCAACGGCGACATCGGGCTGGTGCATCAGATCAACAGCGCCGAGCAGGAGTTGACGGTTGACTTCGATGGACGGCGGGTCACCTACGCGGTCAACGAGCTGGATGAACTGGTGCTCGCCTACGCCTGCTCGATCCACAAGTCGCAGGGCAGTGAATACCCGGCCGTGATCATTCTGATGACAACCCAGCATTTTAAGCTTCTACAACGCAACCTGCTCTACACCGCCATCACGCGTGGACGCAAGCTGGTCTGCCTGGTCGGCCAGCAGAAGGCGATCGGCATGGCGATCCGCAACAACGAGATCCGCCTGCGCCGCACCGCCCTGCGCCAGCGCCTGGCCATGGCCGGCTAGAGCCCGAGGCTGAGCTGGCCGCGCACTTCGACCTTGCGGCCGGCGGGCAGGTCGGGATCGTTGGTGTAGTAGACCGCAAACTTGACGCCCGGATACTCACGCGCCAGCTCCTGTTCGATGAACGTCTCGACCGCCTGCGCGTTGCCTTCGTCGTCGTCGGAGAATCCCACGCTTATGGGTTTATCCACACCGCGTTCGCGCAGAATGCCGATGACGTGGCGCACAAAATCGCGGATGGCAAACTGCTTGCCCTCTTCCGTCCCGGCGGCCTCGTAGTCATGCTCACGCAGCAGCTCGCGGAAACGGGGCGACATGCAGCCGTGATATTTGTTGAGCGAGAGGTAGTAGTCGAGGACCTCCACATCGCTATCCTTATCGTGGCCCGGCTCAAGCCATTCCAGATAGCCGCGCAGGTTACGCAGCATCACCTGCTTCTCCGCATCCGTGAAAATCCGGTCAACGAAG
>Ga0008651_10002008_pt1 | contig 11462 bp, 10 predicted proteins | sample SaaInlV_200m_DNA_6_FD_59173 | JGI IMG/M metagenome (GOLD analysis project Ga0008651, IMG submission 59173) | Marine microbial communities from expanding oxygen minimum zones in the Saanich Inlet - SI037_S2LV_200m_DNA | ecosystem: Environmental > Aquatic > Marine > Intertidal zone ...
AAAACTTAAACTCCCCTTTTGGGATAAATTCTTTATTGATCGAATAAAAGAAATATTTGAGAATGGAGGATTAATAGTAGATATAGGCGGTGGAATAAGGATTGATGGATCACGAGGGAACAAAATAAACGAAAAGAATAAGAAAGAATTCTCTAAATATCTTTCTAATCCAAACGTTAAATACAAAGTAACTGATTACACAGACAAGTATTCTCCAGATTTCGTAGAGGATATTCATAACCTAAGCTTTCAAGATGGCTCAATAGATTCCATCTTCTGTATTGCAATTTTAGAACATGTTTACGATCCAAAAAAAGCAACGGGAGAAATGGTAAGAGTATTAAAGGATGGAGGAATGGGTCTGATTTATGTTCCGTTTATATACAGATACCATTCACACAAAGATGACTACAAAGATTACTTCCGATACTCCAAGGACGGCATTGCATATCTGTTCCGTGACTGTGACTCAATAGAAATATGCCCTGTACGTGGGATATTTGAGTCACTGTTAAGGTTTTTGCCACTACATAATTTCGCTCCATTTAAGTATTTAATGAGGATGATTGATATTTTCACTCCTCAAATAAGAAGGGTTTCGGAAACTCAGACCTCTGGATATTTTATATTTATAAAGAAATAGCTTATTGGCGTGCCAATTAATTTTTAAAAGTCTCACGAAGCATATGCTTCAAAGCACGTTTTCCTAAGGTGGTTTTAAGATATTTTTCTCTGCGCAATGCATCTTTTTGAGAGATATATGCTTCTGCAAAGATTAATACAAATGGCCTCCTATTTTTTGTTGATTTAACACTTCCTTTATTATGAGTAGCAATCCTATTCCTTAAATTAGAAGTATAACCAACATATAAATGTTGATCTTTCTGGCTCTGAAGAACATAAACTATGTACATAGTCCATAAGCATGGATTGTAAATAATTTGTATACAAGAGAAGGCGTAGTACTTTTTTTGCCTTGCAGTATGTGCTTCGCACAACTACATGGCACTCAGTACTCCGATATATGAGATTGAGCTGGTGGTTTACCATGAAGTCGTTAAGCGCAGCGAAACGTACTTCGTGGTAGCCCCAAGCGGAATCGAACCGCTGTTACCAGGATGAAAACCTGGCGTCCTAACCACTAGACGATGGGGCCACGGGGAGATAAAAGAGCGGTAGCAGAAACATCTGCTAATTAACGAGCTATAGTGTAAGAGTTCATTGCGAACTTGCAAAGCATCTAATTGAGAGTTTTTGTCACTAAAGACCTACAAAAGAATATTAAACACATATCCAATAAATATGATGCCTATTGTTACAGTTCCAAAAAATGCAGCAAGTAGTTTAAAGCTCATTATTCTACGCAAGATAAGTGCTTCTGGTAGAGATAGCCCAACTACCGCCATCATAAATGCGAGTGCTGTACCAAGTTCCACACCCTTTGCGATTAGAGCTTCTATTATAGGTATAACCCCACTGGCATTTGCATACAAAGGAACAGCCATGATTACTGCAATAGGTACCGAGAATATGTTTTCTTTGGAAAGAAAACCTTCAAAGTAACCTTCTGGAACATAGCCATGGATAGCAGCACCGAGTGCTACTCCAATAATTACAAATGGTGCAACCTTAGTAGTTATGGAACGTGCCTCTTTGGAGGCAGATCTAATAACTGATTGTTTTTTACCACACTTACATGAGCATGCGCATGGTTTCTTTTCATCTAAAAAGATATCCATGTTTATCTCTTTCTCTAATCCCATTTTACCAAGAACAGCTCCGCTAACCATTCCAATACCTATGCCTGCTACTGCATATAGAATCGTAATCTTCCAACCAAATATGCTTAAAAATAGTACTAAAGCTATTTCATTAACTAGTGGAGACGTAGCAAGAAATGAGAACGTAAGCCCTAGTGGGATCTTAGCCTGAACAAACCCAACAAATAGTGGAATAGAAGAACAAGAGCAGAAAGGAGTAATGGCTCCAAAAAGTGATGCAAAGAAATAATCCAAACCAAAGAAGCGCCTAGAAGTAAGAAAAGATCGCATTTTGGATACTGGCAAATAATATCTAACTAAACTCATTAAATGAGTCATTATCAGCAAAAGAGCTAATATTTTAACCGTATCATATATAAAGAAATGCAAAGCCTCACTCAAATGAGTATCTGGTGATATCTGCAGAACTGAAAACACAAACCAAGACGAAAATTGATCAATCATAAGTAAAATGAATAATAGTGAACAAATTCTTGTATTACAATGTAATACAAATACAAATCCTTGTGTGACAATGTATTACAAACAGAGTACTTTGTAATACATTGTATTACATTCCAATCCTCTAAAATGACATCTACTGATACAACATTGTCTGTTCGTGTTTCTGAAAGAATAAAAAAATCTGCAGAGACTCAGGCGAAACGAAATGAGTTATCTCTATCGGATGTTATAAGGGTTTTGCTAAAAGAGTACGCACAAGGAAAGATACGCATAAAGATTGAGCAAGATAAATAAATTGTTATCTAAAACTCATGTTTTCTACCAACACTGTCTCTGTGATATTTGCCAAACTCTGTGATCTGTTCACACACCTCCCCTTTTACAACTGGCCCTTCTTTGCAAAGCCTAATTCCTAGTGGATCTACGGTACAATTTCCACAAAGTCCGTAACCACACTTCATATACCGTTCAAGTGATAGTTGGCATGGGATTCCTGAAGCCTTAGAGACATCTAGAACTGCTTTTAGCATCATCTCTGGGCCGCAAGCAAAGATCTGATCAAATGACTTACCTTGATCTAATAACGACTTAATGACCTGAACGTTATATCCCTTTTCTCCTTCGGACCCATCATCAGTTGCTACGTGGAGAGTGGTATTTGATAGTGAGGAAAGTTCTGAAAGATACAAAAGATGTTTTTTACTTCTAGCACCTACAATTACATCTATCTCTGCATCATCTTTAACAGCTTCGTTTGCTACAAAATACATAGGAGCAGCACCATATCCACCTGCTAGTAGTGCTAGCTTCTGCTTTGGTTCCCATTCATAATTAGTTCCAAATGGGCCACGAACTCCTACCAACTCCCCTACTTTCATTTTAGAAAGTGCAGTAGACATAGGTCCAACTGCAAAAAATGTAACTTTTAAGCTTTTGCCGTCATCCCCTGCAATAGAGAAAGGCTTTTCATCTACACCTGGGATCCAAAGCATTACAAACTGCCCTGGCAAAGCACCAAGCGAAACATCAAATGTAAAAGTTTGTACGTCTTCTGTCTCTTTTTGAATATGCAAAATCCTACAGGTCTTTGGCAATCGTGTTTGTAGTGGTATACGTGACACGCAGGAAGTGTAGCAGCGAAAAAAGCTTTGAGCTATAAGCTATAAGACTTAAGCATAACTCAAAGCTCACAGCTTAAAGCTTAAAGCTATTTAAACTGTTTTATTGCTCTACTGTTTTACTTAATCGAACCTATTATTTCCGAAATATCCTTAATCCCTTCCTTCTCACACCATTCATTCATTTCATCACAAACTTTTTTAAACACATCTTGCCCCCTATCCCCAACCGCAGTGCCAATTCCTATTAGGGATGCACCTGCAATCATCATTTCTAGAGCGTCTTCCCCTGTATATACGCCTCCTGTACCAATGATTGGGAGTTTACCTTCTGTTGCCTTGTAAATGTCTGCTACGCACCTAACTGCTACAGGTTTTATACCTGGGCCAGATAACCCACCAACTCCGTTTGCTAGGATTGGTTTTCTACTGAGTAAATCAATCGCCATACCTGGACCAACTGTGTTGATAGCTGTAAATCCATCTGCACCAGCCTGAGCGCAGGCTAAAGCAACCTCTGCAATGCTAAGCGCATTAGGCGAGAGTTTAACAAACACAGGGATACCACCGCTTACTTCTTTTACAGCTTTAGTTACAGCAGCGGCATCTGGCGCGCTGCACGCAAAAGGTTTCCCAAATTCATTTTCTACATTTGGGCACGATATATTAACCTCCAAGAAATCTGGTTTAAGTGGAACGATTTTTTCTGCGATAGAAACGAAGTCCTCTACGCATCCTGCAACAATATTTGCAATAAGTGGCACTGGCTTATCTTGGTTGTAGCCTTCTATCTCTTCTTTTGCCTTCTCTGGCCCTGCATCTGGTAACCCAACTGCATTTAGTGTCCAATGCTCTGTAGAAATGACTGAAGGATTTGGATGCCCTTTGTGTTCACGAATCCAAAGTGATTTAGAAGTCACCCCTCCTGCTCCGTTTTCTGCAACTCTGCGCCAGCTAGATGCTGTAACACCCCAAATGCCAGAAGCTAGTACTGTTGGATTACTAAATTCAACTCCTAATATGTTTTGGGAAAGATTCATGATAGAAGTGTAGCAGTAGAAAAAGCTTTGAGCTATAAGCTATAAGACTTGAGCAGCATACAAATCACAGGAAATTTCCTTATCCTTGGCCTCCTAAATTCTTTTGCTAAAAGCTAAAAGCTTAAGTCTTAAAGCTAATTAAATTTTTCTCTCTTTAGGAAAAACAGTATCCCTACGTATCCAAACAGAAATAAATAGGATTGCACCGAATAGTAACAATTGAACAGGGCCTATGTAACTAGGTGATATAGAAACAAATCGAATACCCTCACGCAAAAAGACAAGTGCAGTTGTAGCCCCTAAAACACCCCACAATTTACCCGGCCCACCTGCTACAACACACATCACATAAAATATCATTTGAGGAAAATGAAAATCAGATGGTGTAAGTAATCCCTGATAAGGCGAAAACAAAATAGAAGAAATCAATGATCCACCAGATGCAATTGAGAATGCAATTGCATGTACTCTGGCACGACTAACTCCAAGAGACTGCGCATGCCATTCATTTTCAGATAATGCTGATAGGTTTCTACTAAATGATCCTTTATCCACCCTCCATAGAAAAAATACCCAAGCTGCCAGTACCGCCACACACACAATTGCATAACCAAATGTAGTACTAGGTAATATACCTCTTGGGATCTTTGGTATCCCAAGTGCACCACGAGTAACACTGTTCCAGTTTAGAACAATCGCAATTATTATTAGATGAAGTGCGATAGAAAGAACGCCATATCCATCTGGCTCCAAACGCATAGACAACCAAGAAAGTAACAACGTAACTATTAATAATAAAGAAATCGAAATGCACAATCCTACAAAGAATGGCTGCCCGTACTGAGTTATTGGCACCCACAAACCATATGCAGCCACCATCGTTTGTACTAATTGACCAAAGTGTAAGATTTTCCCCTTTCCAAATACAAAATTATATCCAAGAGTCACACATGATGTGACAGAAGATATTACAAGAACATGTAATAGAAATTGGATCATGCCTTACGAGAGGAAGAAACAAAAAGTCCGTTTGGTTTCCAAAGTAAAAATAGAATAATGACGAGTAATGCCACAGTTTGCTGGTATCCAGCAGAGATATAGAAAGTGCCAAACCAATGTACCCCAATTGCAAACTGCTCTAGCAAAGATATTAAATACGCACAGAGTATTGCGCCCCAAATATTTCCTTTTCCTCCTGCGATAATGGCTGCGTAAGCTTTAATTGTGAGAGAGAACGCAAGAACAGGAGTTAGGCTTGTATCAATTCCAATATATATACCTCCAGCTGCTGCTAGTACTCCACTAATAATAAATATAATTCTATGCATTAAGCCAGATCGAATACCCAAACTAGATGCAGCAATATCGTTTTGAGTTACTGCACGAATCTTTCTACCAAATGACGTTGAATGCAAAAAGTAAGCAAGTAAGAAAAGGAAAACAAGTGTTGTACAGATCATAACAATCTGCACAGGACTGATGGTAATTCCAAATCCGCTTATTTGCTCTTTTACTCCCGGTAATATACTACGCGGACGCTCCCTAAATACCATTAGGATTACAGCATCCAATATCATACTAAGAGCAATAGTCGTAACTAAAGGTAAAAACCTATGGCGTTTATAAAATGGATTGATAAAGACTTCAAATATTAGCCAAGACACCAGTGCTCCAAAGGCCATCCCACAAATAATACTTACGGGGAGTGGAACAGAATGAACCTGATACAACCACCAAGTTGTGTATCCACCAATTAAAGCTATTTGACCTAGTGCCAAATTAAACACGCCTAATATTCCATATACAAAAGCAAGCCCCCCAGCGATAAGTGCCGCTAGAGAGCCAGCTATGAATGCATTTATAACAAGTTGCATAAAATTCTATACGATACTACTGATCAATAGAGATATCTGCAATTGTAACCCACTCTCCGTCTTTTACTTCCTTAAGTGCATAAGAGATTCCAACTACGTCTCCATTTTCATCAAAAGAGAAATCACCAACAACACCATTGTAGACTTCTAAATCATTTAGATAATCACGAACAGTTAGCTCTTCATCTAAATCTGCAGCAATGAGTGCATCAATTAGAAGATTAACAGCATCATATGAATGAGAAACAAATGGGATACCCATTACTGGATCTCCGAACTTCTCTATAAATTTAGCTTCTAATTCTGTTCCAACACCAACTGAAGGAACATTAATTGCTCGCATACCATCTACTTCTTCTAGCCCGATAGTAATCAATTCTGCAGTATCTGCAACATCATGAGAAACAGCAGGCTGTTCAAGACCCTGTTCACGCAATTGCTGCATGAAAGCAGCAATATTTGCTGGGGTTTGTAGATTTGGGAATACAACATCAAAATCTAAATCTTTTAGTCGTGTTACTAGAGTTCTAAAGTCTTTTGTCCCTGGCTCTACAACCTCATCAAAAACAACAACATCTTCTGGTAGCTCCGCCTTTATAGCATCACGGAATGCAGATCCAAAATCTGTATTTTCTGTAATGATTGCGACCTTAGTGTATTCCTCGGATGCAAAATATCCTGCCATAGCAGTGCTTTTTAAAGCATCATTAGGATAGTTTCTAAAAATATACTCACCAGCATCTGTTACATCTGGGCTACTAGAGATAGGTGATAGAGCAACAATCTCTCCAACTTCTATTATAGGAGCTGCAGCTAGAGTTTCACCGCTACACATTCCTCCAAAAATTACGTCTACCTGATCTACATTAACAATCTTCTGAGCAGCAGATGCTGCATCTGAGCCATTGCAACGTCCATCAGCTGGTACAATTACTATTTCACGACCATTTACTCCTCCTGCTGCGTTACGCTCTTCTACAACCATTTCTAAAGTATTTAATGTATCTGATCCTAATCCAGAAAAGTCTCCTGTTAGAGGACCAATATATCCAATTTTAACCGGTTCTTGTGATGCAGGGGAGCAAGCAGCCATAACTGCTGCGCATACCACACCTATCGAAAATAATTTCTTCATAAAATATGTGGGGAAATTTCAATAATTATTCTGCTTACTTTTTCCCTATATGGCAAGTTTTCTAAAAACTAATTTATTTGGGTCTTAAGTAGTAGGATCTGCTCCAAAATATATTTCTTGCAGTTCTTTACTCTGCTTTACATTTTGTGGAGTGTCACTTAAAACAATATGCCCAACATCAAGTACGATTACACGATCACAAATCTTTCCTATAAAAGGAAGATCATGCTCAATAATCAGAACAGTCTTGCCATCCTTTTTTAGAGTACTGATCATGTCTGCAATCTGGTTTGTCATTTTAGGGGAAACTCCTGCTGTTGGCTCATCTAATAGGAATAAATTGTTGCCACTCTTTAATGTTCTAGCAATTTCTAGCAATCTCATTTGCCCACCAGAAAGGGAGGAAGCCTTCTTTTTTGCACTATCTTGTAAACCTGCAATCTCTAGAGTTTCTTTTACAACTTTTTTTAAGTCCCCTAGTTCTCTTTTTTGATTTTTTGGCAAAGCCTCCAGTGCTACTTGCACATTTTCTTCTAATGTCATTTCTCTAAAAATTCCAAAATTCTGGAAAACTCTACCAATACCCATATGTGCTCTTTTATATGGTGAAAGATTCGTTATATCTGATTCTTTATAAGTAATTGATCCAGAAGTCTGATTTAAAAATCCAGAAAGAACATTAAAAAGAGTAGTTTTACCAGATCCATTTGGACCAATAAGCCCTATTACTTCACCTTCTTTAACAGAAAAGGATACATCACTAAGAATTGGTTGGTTGCCGATAGAAAAACTAAGGCCTTTGACGTCTAACACAATAGAAGTCTAGCATTAGTAGAAGCTTTAGAAAAAGCTTAAAAATAGCTTTAAGACTTGAGCTATGAGCTTTAAGCAATTATATAAAATCTGCTCATAGCTTACAGCTAACCAATTGCTGCTTTCATCATTCCATAAAACAAAGGATGTGGCCTGTGTGGCCTACTCTTAAATTCTGGATGAAATTGTGAACCGATCATAAATGGATGATCTTCTACTTCTACTATCTCCATTAGATTAGATTCTGGCCAAGAACCAGAGAATATAAGACCTTTCTTTTCTAAATCTGATCGGAATTCATTATTAAACTCGTATCTATGACGATGCCTTTCAGAAATCATATCATCTGCACCTATTGCACCCAGCTCATCATAAGCTTTGTATGCTTTGCTTCCTTTTTTAAGCTTACATTCATATGCACCTAGGCGAAGTGTCCCACCCTTAGCTCTATCTTTGTGCTGACCTGGTAGAAAATGCACTAGATATTTACTGTTTGGGATTTTTGATTCTTCATCAAATTCTTCACTAGTAATTTGTGGATCATTTAAAACAGATCTAGCAAATTCTATAGCTAATATTTGTGAACCCAGACATAAACCCAAATATGGAACCTTATTTGTTCTAGCATAATTTGCTGCAGCTATTTTCCCTTCTATCCCTCTTAATCCAAATCCTCCTGGTACTACCATCCCTGCACATCTTTTTAAATTCGCCCAAGTTTCTTCATCTTTCTGATCTAGTTTTTCGCTATCTATCCAAACTATTTCTGCTTTTCTGCCATTATGTGCAGCAGCAGATTTTATTGATTCTATTACACTCAAATAAGCATCTTCTAAATGTGTGTATTTTCCAACTAAAGCAATTGGAACAGGTTCTTTGCCGACTGATTCTTCGTGTCTCTTATGACCTTTTTCCCATTCAGACATATCTGGTTTTAAATCATCAAATCCAAGCTTGTTCCCAATAATGCTTGCGATATTGTATTTTTGAAAATTAAGTGGAACATCATAAATAGAACCAACAGTTTGAGCAGGAATAACTGCATCCCTAGAAACATCACAGAACTTACTAATTTTATCTAGTAACTCTTTTGGAATCTTGTAATCCGCTCTAGCAAGTATCATATCTGGTTGTAGCCCGATACGACGCAGCTCTCTAACAGATAACTGTGTTGGCTTTGTTTTAAGTTCTTTTGATCCTTTTAAATAAGGTAGAAGTGTTAGATGGACATGATATAAATGTCCTGTCTCTAAATCTGATCTTAGTTGGCGAACTGCCTCTAAGAATGGCTCTCCTTCTATATCCCCTACTGTTCCACCAATTTCTACCATCATTATGTCTGCATTAGATTCTGATGCAGCATTCTTTATTGCATTCTTTATTGCATCTGTAATATGTGGAACAACTTGAATTGTTCCACCGAGGAAATCACCCTTACGCTCCTTTGCTAAAACATCTGTATAAATCTTTCCTGTTGTCATACTAGACAACTTACTCATTGGCTCATCTATAAATCTTTCATAATGACCTAGGTCCAAATCTGTTTCTGCTCCATCGTCTGTTACAAATACCTCACCATGTTGAAACGGACTCATGGTTCCTGGATCTACATTTAGATACGGATCAAGCTTTTGAACAAATACCTTTAATCCAGAAGCCTTTAAGATTGCTCCAATACTAGACATAGCAATTCCTTTACCAAGAGAACTACAAACACCACCCGTAACTATTATAAATCGAGGGTCTTTTTTGGGCCCTGCCGGACGAAGCGCAGAGCGCGCAGTCTGGTTCCCAGTTGGGTTCTTTTCATTCTTTGATGCTTTTGTATTATGTGGATTCATACTAATAAAAAAGGGCAACGATCGATGGTTCTCTGGGGGCGGCTCTGCCGCTCATACCACCTGTAGCCCGCAAAGAATTCTACTCAATAAAGAAAATAATGCAAGTTTTTGACAAAAATATAAATAGTTGTATATATATTCCCTTTATGGAAGATCCAAATAATACATCATCCATCATTATCCCCGAGATACTGGTACCTGCTGCAGATACTTTGCAATATCTACGAGAATCTGACATCGAACACTTAGTAAATGGAGCTAGTGACAATCTACGTAGATGTGCTCTCGGAATAGCCCATACTGGACAATCAACTGATAATACTGAAAAACTGTTTCAAATGCATCCAAACTTTGGAATAGAAATAACAAAAGTAAGAAAGGGAATTAGCTTTCTTTTGCGCAACGTACCTAGATCTTGTTTTATTGAACGAGAAGAACAATTAGTATGTAAAAGGAACGTTATGGAATTTCTTTCATCTGTTGTTAGAGATCTATTATTTTCAACAATTGCAATAGGTGAAAAGCAGGAATCAGGGCAGGAAATAACCGATGCAATATTCTATATACTAAAAAATGCAGATTTTTTTAAGGGTAAGATGAGACAAAATGGAAAAGATTTAGAACGAAGAAGAGTTTTTGCTTGGGGTGGGCACTCAATTAATAATAATGAATACGATTATTCAAAAAGTGTAGGTACACAACTTGCTTATCAATTTCTTGAAATAATTACAGGAGGAGGCCCCGGAGTAATGAGAGGAACACCAAGTGGAGCACTTGCTGGCTATCAAGCTGAGTGTGTAGATTTTGCACGGCAATTTGGTTTTAATTGCCCAAGTATTATTACTTCAGAGCCACCAAATAATATAATTAATTCGCTAATCACTCTCCCTGATATAGAAAAACGATTAGAAGCGTTTATAAGAGGTTCTCTTGGTGGGGTTGTATTCCCTGGAGGACCAGGAACAGCTGAAGAAATATTAACAATGGTTTCTATACTTTTGCATCCAAAGAATAACTCAGCTCAATGCCCACTAGTTTTTACAGCACCAGAAAAATCAAAATCCTATTTCTTAGCTATAGATAATTTTCTTAAAAAGATTTTTGGAGACGCCTTAACTGATAGATCTCATCCTCTATATGAAATAGTAATAGATGATCCAGAGCTTGCAGCACAAACACTTGCTAAAAAATGCAAAATAACAACCGATGTACGTGCTGCACTACAAATAGATACAATCGATTGGAATAGCAGCTTACACGTTCCAGAAGAAATACAAATACCATTTGAACCAACCCATGAAGGGGTAGCAAAATTAAATCTAAACCGTGATCAAAACCCACATATATTGGCTGCAGAACTTAGACGCCTCTTTTCTGCAATTGTATACGGAAATGTGTCAGATAAAGGGATAAAAA
>Ga0008651_10002019_pt1 | contig 11434 bp, 7 predicted proteins | sample SaaInlV_200m_DNA_6_FD_59173 | JGI IMG/M metagenome (GOLD analysis project Ga0008651, IMG submission 59173) | Marine microbial communities from expanding oxygen minimum zones in the Saanich Inlet - SI037_S2LV_200m_DNA | ecosystem: Environmental > Aquatic > Marine > Intertidal zone ...
AGTGCCTTTTTTGTTTTCTCCATTTCCATCTAAGGCTTTGTAAGAATAATTAGACATACTTAAAAATTTTCACCTCATTGTATTTACTTTCCTCTATACCATTATAGCAGATGCTGCTTCCTCAAGTGTGGTAATACCTTTTTTGACCTTATCAACAGCATCATCTTTCAACAGATCCAAAGAGCCTTTCTTTTTTAATACCCTTGTAATCTCCTGGGCTGTTACTTTTTGAAGGATCATGTCCTGAACAAACTCATCAACAACTAATACTTCATATACCCCTGTTCGACCTTTGTAACCGGTATCCATGCAATTAAAACAGCCCGATCCTTTCATGAAATTTACTTCAGCATCTGCCTCGATACCCCAGTAATCAATAGCCCTTTTTTTAGGTTTATAAGGTTTATTGCAATACGGACATACCCTTCTAACAAGTCGCTGAGCAATAGACACAAGCATAACTGATGAAACCAGGAAGGCTTCTATTCCCATGTCAACAAATCTGGTAATGGCTCCTGCAGCATCATTTGTATGAACAGTGCTCAAAACTCTGTGACCAGTCAAAGCTGCCTGGACGCTTATCGATGCTGTTTCAGGGTCTCTTATCTCTCCAACCATAATAACATCCGGATCCTGGCGCATTACTGATCTAAGACCACTGGCGAATGTCATGCCGGCTCTTCTATTAAACTGAATCTGCCTGACTTTTTCCATTCGGTATTCGACCGGGTCCTCAAGAGTCATTATATTAATATCCGGTTTATTTATATCCTTCAATATGGAATAGAGGGTTGTACTTTTACCGCTGCCGGTAGGCCCCGTACTCAATATTAGTCCATACGGTTTAGTCATCAGGGGTTTAAGTTTTAATCGATCGCTTTCAGACATGCCCAGCTTCTCAAGTGAAATTATGCCCCCGCTTGTATCAAGAATTCTAAGAACCATGTTCTCGCCGTGAATAGTCGGTATCGTTGAAATCCTTATATTGATCTCTTTATTATCCATCTTGACTGTAAACCTGCCGTCCTGAGGAATCCTGGATATGGCAATGTCCATATTTGCAAGAATTTTCAATCTGGAAATAATAAACATTATCATGGACTTTGGGGGAGCAGGAACATCATGAAGCTTACCATCGACCCTGAACCTTACCTGTACATAGTCTTTTTCAGGACTAATATGCACATCGCTTGCCCCCTCCTTTACTGCTTGAGAAAGAATGGAGTTTACCAGTCTGACAACAGGCGCCTCCTCAACCATATCCTGTATTGAACCGACCTCAACTTCATCAGTAAAGGTAGCTTTCTCATTTTCGTCACCACTCTCAAACTGCATATCGTCCAGGACACCACCTATTCCTGAATAAGTACCGTAAAGGCTGCTGATAAGATGATTTATCTCCTGATCTGTACATATGACAGGTTCAACTTCTGTATTTGTATATATTTCAATTGCATCCAGAGCCATTATGTCCATTGGGTCAATCATGGCAATTGTAAGCAGAAACCTGGTTTTAAAAAGCGGTGCTATCTGGTATTTTTGAGCTATTTCAACAGGAATCACATTCAATAAATCCATATCAATGGGGAATTTATCAGGCTGATACTTATGAATCTTGAGCTGGCGTGACACCACATCAACAATCTGGCTGCTGCTAACAATACCCTCACGCACAAGATACTGTCCAAGCTTAATATCCAGTTTCTTGTGTTCCTCTACTGCTTTCTCAAGCTTATCTTCAGCAATAAGCCCTGCCTCGATTAGCATTTCTCCAAGTTTTTTCTTGTTCTTCAATTTCTATTCTCTCATATTAAGCTGTTTTAATGTCTCTGAATCAAATAAGGGTTTGCATAATAAACTGTGTCTTTACTCCATTTTGAAAAGATTTTACTCTTTGATGATATTGCAGGTGGTAAAGAGAGTATACTCTTCTTTGCAGTTTCCTTATCAGTAAAATATGTGTTAAGTAAAACCGTAAACTTCAACCCTTCATGGCTATTCCAGTGTGTAACAATACGTAAATAAGATGAATCAGTATTATATTTTCTTAACATCTTTAATGCTTCTTCAAGATTATTTCTATCATCTATTTGAATCCACCATATATTTTTTTTTACATGTTTGACAACAACAGGAATTGCAGGGAGAGCAACTACAGTCCCTTCTTCAACATGGTTAGAATTTTTAATATGGGGGTTGATTTTCAATATCTCTTCCAAATAATCTATATAGTAATTAAAATGGCCATAAGTTTTTATTACAAGTCTCCACAAGGTTTCATTTTGCTGTAGTACAATTTCCCCTAATAAAGCAGGAGGATAATTATGTCCATATAAAGGCTCATTCTTATTATTTTTTATGTTCGTATCAGAACTTGCTATTTCCCCGGGAGTTTCTATATTACTACTTTTATTGTTTATAGTAGTATTGTTAGTGGTTTTTGATATCGTCTTTGATATCGTTTTTGATTTCAACGATACTTCTGCACCAATAGAAGATTCAGCAGTAGAATCTATATGTCCCTGGGGGGTATTGTCTTTTTCAATAGCATCCGAATCTAAAAATACTGTTTCTTTGTCAGCTTCCAATTTAATTTTTTTTTTAATAATTAATGGTTTTTCTGTAGGCTTGGTTGTTAAGGAAGCAACTACAACAGTGGAAGGTTCAGCAATAGATTCAACATTTTTCCATGTATAGTTTATTTTCATAAGTCCAGATGAAAATGCGATTACCAAAAGCAATAACCCAATGCTGACAACCAGCCCACTACTTAAATGTAATCTTTTTTGCAACCTTTTAAAGACACCTCGCTTAACACAGGAGCGTATCAGGAACCAGCCTGCTCTTGTACGATTCTGGATAATCATAGTAAGAATACTTCGATGGCAAAGGTTAATAATTTTTCGGGGATAACCTCCTGTTGATCGGTATATTTCCCACAAAGCAGGATAGCTGAAGAAAGAACTGGTATTAGGCGTATCGCTTGACTGCATAATCCTGAAGTCAATCATCGCTTTTGTATCATGAAAATTCATTGGCCCTAGAACATGATAAAGGCTTATCCTGTCTGAAAAATTTTCATATTCTCTTATCCTGTCTTCAAATTCTTTTTGCGCAAAAATTGCAATCTGTAGCAGCTTATGTTCATTTGTCTCATAATTCAAAAACTCACGTAGTATTTCAAGACAGAAATCTGGTAATTTCTGTCCCTCATCAATGATAATTATAACGTTTTTTGACTTATCCACTCCATATTCGAACAGATACTGTTTTATTGCTTCTTTAAGCCCTACATCATCTGATTTATCAGATATTTTGCAATCCGGAAACAAACCGGCAACTGATTTTAAAAATTCGGTAGGGTTTGAAAAGTGTGGGTCAAGAATAAGGTAAATTTCGTAATCATCTTCATCAGCAAAATTTCTAATAAGTTGCCTGCAAAGTGTCGTTTTTCCGGTACCAACATCACCGATAATTACATTAAGACCCCTTCGTAGACGGAACGAAATCTCAAGCTGCTGAAGGCAATTTACATGCTGCCTTGATTTGAAAAAAAAATCGGGATCAGGAGAATTTGAAAACGGTTCTTTTTTCAAATTTAAAATTTTAAAATAATCCATCTTTTCTGATCCTGATTGTAATTATTTAAAGAGCCTCTGGTTAGCAATTTAATTACATATTCACATAACATCATGGTTGGGTCTCTGATTCAATCATTTCAACTGCTTCAGTACCAGGTTTTATTATTCCACTACTAAATTTTTCCTTCGAAACATCTTTTTTATCAAGGATATACGGAGTAATAAATATTAATAACTCATCCATCGTGCCGGTTTTGGATCTTTCTTTAAAAAGATAACCCATTATGGGGATATCTTTTAACAGAGGAACACCCGACTCAGTGTCATCACTGTTTTCAATACTCAATCCCCCTATAACAGTAGTCTGCCCATCAAGAAGTACAACGGTTGTTTCTGCTTCCCTTGTTTTAAATCCAGGGTTCCCATCCACTGTAATTGATTTGTCAAGTTCCGTCTTATTTGTTTTGATTTCTAGCTTGAGTTCTTTTCCGGCAATCACATGAGGGGTTACTTCCAGCCTGATTACAGCCTTTTTATACTGGACTTTAGTTTTACCATCTGAATCTCTTGTCTGGTAAGGGACTTCCTTACCGCTTTCAATAATTGCTTTCATATTATCAAGAGTCGTAATTGAAGGATTAGAAAGGACATTTGCCTTACCATCTTCCTGTAAAGCTGAAAGCTGTATATCCAGAAGGCTGCCTCCAATTCTATCAACCATGTATCCTAAGTTTAAACCTGTGCTCTCTCTTGAGCCGGAAGCATTCCATTTGTCTCCACCAGTGGTATTACTATTGTTATACTGCCACTGGATACCAAGCTGCCTTGCAATCTGGCTAGACGTCTCAACTATTTGTGCTTTTATAAGAATCTGATGAGTAGGTCGATCCAGTTTCCTGATTATCGGTATTAACCTGTCAATATCACTATTAACAGCCTGAATCATAAGCGAATTAGTATGAGGATCTACAAGAATCGTTCCTCGGAATTTGGAACTACTCTTGGCACCACCTTTATCACCTATTGTAAAGTCTGATCCCATCCAACCGGACTTAAGAAGTGACATTAAATTATTTTTCAGTTTTTCAGCATCAGTATAGTCAACATGCAGAACTCTTGTAACAAGAGGTTCAGACATTTCAGCCTGTACATCCATTGATAACATTTTCAGGTTATACTCTTTTCGTTTTGCTGATTTTTTTTGTTTAGCATCCATAATTTTAACATCGAGGTTTAAATCAGAAAGAGTCATGATGCGAATAAGGTCACCTTCCCAACTATATGTAAGGCCGTGGGTGTGAAGAATTCCATTAAACAGCTGATCCCAATTGGCATCCTTAACATTAATATTAACTTCACCTTTTACTTTATCATTTATTAGTATGTTCAGGTTTACTGCTCTTGCCAGGGCACGAAGAAGCGTTGGAAGTTCAACATTGTTCATTTTAAGAGTGATTTTTATTTTTGGAAGAGACTCTTTATTTTTTGATTCCACACTTATTTTTTCAACAGGTTTCTTTTTGGCTAATGTGTCTTGCCCGACTGCTGAAGTATCTTCTTTTATTACCTTTTTCTTATTAGTCCCATCTTTGAGGCCAACAGCATTACTTCTTGCACTTGGAGAATACCCTTTTGAATTTTCGGCCATCACTCTCCACTTTTCAAAAGCCGGGTCTTTTATTCCATCATTCTTACCGGCACATCCTGAAAAAGAAAGCAAAAATAATAATGCCAAAACAAAACTCAGTGTATTTCTTTTTATACATAAATAATTAATCATTATCATTCATCCCGTATTGTTTTTTCAAATGAAAGAGTGATTGTTTTGTTACTGCTGTTTTTCAAAACAACCGCTGAAGGTGTAATGTCGGATACATGATAAACACCAGTCTCCAGCATTTCCCCTTTTTCATATTCAATACCATTGATGACAGCCAGCATTTTATTGCCAAGTTTTAAATATCCCGAATAAATAATTTCTTTCTTTGATTTATAGAATCCGGCACCGTCATCTAAGCCTGATCCTATTGCAATGTCTGAACGCAGGAAAGGATCTCTTTTCCATTTTGCTGTTGCCATCTTTAAAATATACATATCAACAACTGATTTTTTTTTATTTATCTTCTTAGACACATAAGCTACAAATTTTCTCAATTCTTTGTTTTTATTCCCAGAGCCGGAACTTTTCCCAACACTGATCGCTACCAGGTGGTTTCCAGTGGTTTTATTACTCTTTAAACCGCTATCTACCGGCCGGTCAAATATAAAGCTGTATGCAGCATAAGCAATTGCAACAAACATCAGAACTACTATAATTGTTTCACGTCTTTTCATACTTTAATTAGTTGAAATATTTTGTTAATTCAAATGTTTTAATAATCTTAGCCTGTTTCTTTAATCAATATATACTTTATTTTTTCATTAAATCTAAAGTTTTTGTAAAACGAAATATCCTTTCAAACTCATTTATTATCAAGCGCCAACCAGATTTTAATCCTGAATTCTTTCATATCCCGGCCTGCATCAATCTGAATCGATTCAATTTTGATCATGTATGGAATTTTATACAATTCAATTAAGAACTCTCTGAAATTGAAAAAATCACCCTTCAAGGCCAGTTTGACACGAAGGCTGTTGGAACCTTCTTTAAGGGTATTCACATCCGGTTCACTCTTGATTATAATAAGCTTGTTTACTTTTGCAATTTCAGTGAAAATTAAAGGTATTTTGAAAATATTTCCTTTTGGAAATTTTTCAGATTTTACCACAGGAAATTGTTTATCATTCTTTCCTTGTGTCTTTAACAGTAGTTTCTTGAATAGAGGCCCAAACATTCTCTGTTCCTCTATTTTATTAGATTCACTTATAATATCTTCATTTAGCTCCGAAATTTTTTTTTGATTTGGGTATATCCAAATCAAAAAAACAGCTGTTAAAACAAACAGATATATTATCAGATAAACGATGCTATTTTTTTTGAGTTTAGATATTTTTTCCATATACTTTACTTATTAGTCCCAATGCAAACAGCTGTATCATTTAATTATACAAGTTTGAGTCTCACTTTAAAACTTAGTACTTCCTCATTTCCAAATATTTCGACTAATTTCTTATTTATACGTAGATCCCTGAAAATAGGAGATTCCTCAAGTTTTACTAAATATACTGCCAGGGTAGACTCTTTGGAGCCATTACTTTCAAAAACTTTGCCTTCAACAATAAGTGTTTTTTCTTCTTTTTTGGATTTACTATTCCCTTTGCCAAAATCAGCTGAAACTTTAACCAGATGAATATTATCAGGAGTTAAAGCGGACAATTCTTTAATAATGGCCATCCCTAAATATTTCCGCGCAGATTCCTTTATGCTTGTATTATTTTTTGTTGTTTTGGAAAGCAGGCGTTGTATCATTTTTTTATCTGCCAAAAGCCCGAAACCGCTCATATCCTGTTTGAGCTGAATTATACGCGCCTCCTTCTGACTTATATTTTTATTCTGCAAAAAGGTAAATCCAAAACATATAGTAAGTAATACTGTAAAGGCAACCATCATTATCTTGTTAATATTTCTAACCTTCGCAAGAGCGCCCTTTTCTTTGTAAGTAAAAATAAAATTCGGTGTTAAGGAAATGTCTGAAAGTGCCATTCCCATAGCCGGAGTAAAGGAGTCACGATCTGATATTGAATCAGGACAAGACGTACAATTAGTGGGGTGATCAGTCTCAGTAAAAGGATCTATAGTATCATGTGGCAATCCAAGCTGTTCGCCGATATAATTAATCAAATATTGGAAATTACTCGTTTCTCCTGAAATATATATTTTGCCAACACGCTTACCAATAAAATTCAGAGCATAGTGTTCAATTGTTCTTTCCACCTGCCGGGTCAGTCTCTCTATAACCGGCAAAATTATTCGTGATATATCTTCCCGAGTGATATTTATTTTGTCTTCAAATTCATCAATATAAGAAGAGTTATTTATCAGGCTGAAAAAAATATTTTTGGCAATCACTTCATCAATAGGTAGTTCATCCGTTCCATCTTGAATAAAATCAGACTCAGGTAAATCTCCACTGAAAAAAATCTCCGTATGATTTTGTTTTAATTCAGTCCTGATAACTTCTATCATGCTGTTCATACCGGTCTTAATATCCCGGGATAATATAAGATTTCCCTTTGAAAAAATATCAATACGGGACCAGTCTTTCCCAATATACAGGCTGCAAACAGTTTCTATATCTGTTTTGAGCCAGTCGGTCTGTAAAAGGTTCTGAAGTGCAAAAGGAACAATTGATATACCGGTGAGAGGGTAACCGCTCTTTAAAAATATATCATTTAGTCCATTGACTTCCTTTTTTGGCGAGATATATGCAACAACCTCTATCTTATTAACACCGTCTTCGACTATATTCCCTAAGGTAGTATAATCAAAAATAACATCATTATCCGAAAAAGGGACCTTCTTCTTATAAGTCCAGTATACTGCATTTGCTACCTGGTTGGCCGACACCTTTGGAATTGTAATATATCTGGTTTCTACCCTTGCTGAAAGCATAGTACTCCAGATTTCAACACTACCATATGAATCGCAAAAGGTTTTCAGAGATTTTTTTAAAAAAGCAGGGAATTGCCGGTCATCTTTACCAATTCCAGGTTCAAAAGGAACTTTTGAATAGTCTATTAATTCTATTTTATTATCTAAAGAACGACTAGTCATTACCAGAGTAAGGTCGCTATAACCAATAACAGCACCGACAGTTAGGGCCTTCTTCATGGAAAACTTAGTTTTAGGAAAAGACATTAAATTTCTTTTTTGCTGAATAGGCGAAGTGGAAATATTTTTAACTGTTTGACCTGATTTAATATTATGCGATTCAATGTCATCCGATTCATTATTACCGCGAATTATATTAAGGAGTTTGTCAGTTGAAGATATCTCATCATTCCGATTCAATATTATTCTCCATATATTGCAGTGATGTTATTTATTGATTAACTAAAATAATAAACCGAGACCATGTGTAGGTCTTCAATATACACAGCATTATAATTGCCATGTGCGAAAATATATATGCGATATGACTAAATCTTAATCAAACAATATACTCAGTATCTTTATTTTTTCACGAAGCCATCATTTTACATTCTGAATTTAAACAAATTTATTTTTATGACTTATATATATTTACCTTAAAAATCAAGTAAATATTGGTTAACATATTGAAATTAAATAATACAATACTTTTTTGTCAGGCATCTAAAATGTATTTTTTTATTCATGGCAACTTTTTAGACATATGAAAAATGTAGCTTTACCCATAGTAAAAAAAGTATTTCCTAAATGAAGCGATTAACCACATTAATATATTGATTATATCAAGGTAACAGACATCTTGGGGGAAAGCCAGACTATTCCAAAGCTACATATTTGAATCTCATTTAATAACTATTGACGAATATGATACTTCAAATAGTAGCCCGAAAAAAAAGACTATATGTAAAATATTTAAAAATAAAAAGCCCCATATCATAACCTGGATAATGGGGCTTTGTTAATTTTATTGAATTTTAGAATGAGTTATTTGAAAGTATAATCTATAGCCAACTAATAATATCTATAAATATTATTCATATTAAAAACTATTATATTAACCAGGCAACATGTCATAAAGATATGACATAACATCTGATCTTGTTATTATACCTACAATCAAACCGTCATCAACTACAGGTAGACGCCCTATATCACGGTTTACCATCAATCGTGCAGCATCCATGATGCTCCTGCTTGATTCAATATCGACAACATCTCTTTTCATAAATGCTTTAACAGGAGATTTCAATTGAGATTCCCTTGTGATCTTCCTGAAATCCCTCCTTGAAATAACACCAACTATTTCCCCTTCATCAATTACAGGTACTCCAGTACATCCCTTTTCCCTTAAAATCATTGCAATCTTTTCCATTATTGTGCTGGAAGATACGCTTAAAACCGGATATGACATAATATCTCTTATATGTACCGAAACATGATTACTACCGGCTACAAGTTTTTTAATCGTCTCTTTTATTGCGTCAGAGTTAATATATTCGGATTTAAGCATTGCCGAACCGGCTCCCGGGTGACCGCCACCACCAAGTCCTCGCATAATTGCCCCGATATTTATATCCTCTGTTCCACTTCTACCAATAACCATACATTTATTTTGGTTATCATCCTTAAATATGCCAAAAGCCGCATCGACATTTACTATTTCCCTGTACATGTTAACAATAACCGAGAGGTTCGCTATATGTCCTTGAATATTAATCTGGTTAAAGCTTACTTTATAACCGTTAATAGTCTCACGTGTAGATGATTTGATCATCTCGAACAAAATATCTTTCTGTTTTTCGCCGTAGACAGGTGTCAGGAAGGTATTTACTATTTTCAAATCTGCTTTTTTTTCCAAAAGATATGCAGCAGCATATGCATCCTCAGAATTTGTAGACTGAAATGTCAGGCAACCGGTATCTTCATATAGACCTGCCAGGAATAAAGTTGCCTGTATTGGAGTTAACTCTTTTTCTTCTTTAATCAAATGTCTCAACATCAGAGTAATGGTAGCTCCCATTTTTTCCTGACATTTCCAGGTCGGTTTAATATCACCGTTCATATGATGATCCCATAGTACTACTTCAAGGTCATCCTTGTTAATAAATCTGTCAAACTTTTCAAGCCTATCCCAGCTGCAGGCATCAACCACAATAAGCTTTTCAATGTTTTCACTGCTAATCTCAGATAATGAATATATATCGAAAAGGTCCTTGTGAATTGATATAAATGCTTTGACATTTGGGTTTATATTTTTTGGAAGGACTGGAATAGCATCAGGATATAAAATGGTTCCTGCAACAAGTGATGCAAAGGCATCAAAATCAGTATTTTTATGAGTTGTAATTATCTGTGACATCTATGTTTGAAAATACTTTCAATGAATCAATATTGATGAAATCTTAAAAAGCCAACTTAGTATGGCAAAGTAAAAAGTTCAAGATCAAGGCCAGCAAATCCCGTGGACTGAGGCTCACTTATCGTACGCCACAGTGATCCCGCCACAGCTGGACAGCGTAACGCAGATATTGAAATTTTAACGACGCCATCAATATTCAAGCATTTGAAGAAGATACTGACCATAACCGTTTTTAATAAGGGGTTGGGATAGTTCTTCCACCTGGGTTGAATCAATATAACCTTTTCGGTATGCAATTTCTTCAATGCATGCAACCTTAAGCCCCTGCCTTTCTTCAATTGCCTGAATAAAGCTTGAAGCCTGCATCAAGCTTTCATGAGTGCCTGTATCCAGCCATGCTATCCCACGGCTAAGTTTTTCAACATACAAATTGTCCTTTTCCAAATATGAGCGATTCACATCGGTAATTTCAAGCTCACCTCGCGCAGATGGTTTCAGGCTCGAAGCTATGTCAAGCACATCGTTATCATAAAAATAAAGGCCGGTTACTGCCCAATTTGATTTCGGAAATGCCGGTTTTTCTTCTATATCCACAACCCGTCCGTTCTTGTCAAAAGATACTACTCCATATCTTTCAGGGTCTTTCACCCAGTACCCAAAAACAGTCGCCCCTTTTTTTCTGGATAATGCATGTAATAATTGCTCAGTTAACCCATGACCATAGAATACATTATCGCCAAGATGAAGACATACATTATCGTTGCCGACAAATTCCCTGCCAATTATAAAAGCCTGTGCAAGCCCTTCAGGCCGGGGTTGCTCAGCATAAGAAAAAGAAAGGCCCCACTGGGATCCGTCCTTTAAAAGCTCTTGGAAACGAGGTAGATCAACAGGTGTTGAAAT
>Ga0008651_10002026_pt1 | contig 11422 bp, 7 predicted proteins | sample SaaInlV_200m_DNA_6_FD_59173 | JGI IMG/M metagenome (GOLD analysis project Ga0008651, IMG submission 59173) | Marine microbial communities from expanding oxygen minimum zones in the Saanich Inlet - SI037_S2LV_200m_DNA | ecosystem: Environmental > Aquatic > Marine > Intertidal zone ...
CTTCGTCCGGCATGAGATCGACCTTCTTGCCGTCTTCCTTGATGATTGAGCAAATCCCTGTCTCGGGGCACAACTGAATGTTTAGCTTGTCCATGTTTCACTCTCCTTCTATTGCGGTGTGAGTCTGAACCCCACACCGTCGATTGATCGTTGCAATATCGGTAGTGTGCGCGTTGCATCGACCTCCGTAAAGCGAAACTCGCGCCGGATCGGGTACGATTTTCGCTGCCCATCGAAATGGGCGCGCCGTTCGGCCGCCCCGCCTGCCGGCACCGCCCGCATACGCGCATCATCGGCCTCGATATCATAGACGGCATGCACCAGCTCCCACAGGGCGGCTTCCGGGTCGAGGTCGGGCGTTGCGGTCAAGCGGGGAACCAGCGGCGGCGGTAGAATGGCGTCAGGGGACCACGTGGCTTCCACACCGAGAAAGCGGCAGGCCGCACGGTACACCATGACTGTCCCCATGTATTTCCCCTCGTACGAGTGGCCGGCAATGTGGGGCGAGGCGATGAAGACGCGTTCAAGCAGGTCGCTGCGAAAGTCCGGTTCGCCCTCCCAGGTATCCATGATGGCATGCGCCACGATGCTGCGGTCCATCGCTCGCAGAAGGGCATCTGTATCCGCAATGGGTCCCCGTGCGGCATTGATAAAGATGGCGCCGGGCTTGAGCTGTTCAAAGAAGGCCTCATCGGCCAGGTGCACGGTCGCGTCCACCCCCTCATCCGTCAGCGGCGTGTGCAGCGTGACGATATCGGATTGGGCCAGCAGTTCGGGAAGCGCCGTCCAGGAATTGCCGACTGCCGATTGCCGATTGCCGATTGGGGGCGCGCTATCGCCGTTGCGTTCGCGGGGTGGGTCATTGGCCAGGACCCGCATGCCCAGCGCATGCGCCTTTTCGACCACGCGCGTGCCGACGTTGCCGACCCCGATCACCCCGATGGTCTTGCCTGCGAGTGTGATGCCGTGCTGCTGGCCGAGGCAGAGCAGGGCGGCCGTGAGATACTCCGACACGCTGTTGGCGTTGCAGCCGGCGGCGGAGCACCAGGGGATGCCGCGCGCCGCGAGATAGGGTTGATCGATGTGATCGGTCCCGATTGTGGCGGTGCCGTAAAACCGCACGCGACTGCCCTCAAGCAGCTCACGTGTGATCGGCGTGGTGGTGCGCGTCAGCAGCAGGTCGGCATCACGCACGTCCGCCGCCCTGATGGCGCGTCCCTCCAGCAAGGTCACATCGCCCAGCGTCCCGAACGCCTCCGCCGCAAACGGCATATTCTTAACCGCAACAATTTTCATACCACCTCATGCAGATCATAACCACGGATGACACGGATGTAACGGATGGCGCCTGTCGGCGCCGGGAGGATCGATCCACTCCCCGGGCCCGACGCAGTCGGGACCATCCGTGTGCATCCGTGCAATCCGTGGTCACGCTCCCATTCTTCTAGCTCAGAAACAGATCTCCACCACCTCGCCAAAGGTGGATACATAATGTGGCGTGATGCCTTTGCGGATATGGGCGGGCAGCTCCTCGAAGTCCGGGCGGTTGGCTTCGGGGAAGACGAGCCGACGGATCCCGGCGCGCTTGGCGGCAATGGTCTTCTCCTTCAGGCCGCCGATCGGCATGACGCGGCCGGTCAGGGAGAGTTCACCGGTCATGGCAAACCCCTTGCGGATACGCTTGCCGGTGGCCAGCGAGTAGAGCGCCGAGGCCATCGTGATTCCGGCCGAGGGACCATCCTTGGGCGTGGCGCCAGCCGGCACATGCAGGTGAATGAACTGGTGGTGCAGCACGGCCATCGCTTTTTCATCCTCGCTCAGGAAGCCGCGTATATAGGTATAGGCGATCTCGGATGATTCCACCATGACGTTGCCCAGCTGCCCGGTCTGCTTGAAGCCGGGCTTGCCGGTGTTGACGCGCGTGGCCTCGATGGCAAGCGTGTCGCCGCCCATACTGGTCCAGGCCAGGCCGATCACCACGCCCACGCTGGGGTGTTTGAAGAAGTCATCGTCGCGGAATAGCGGCTTGCCCAGCAGCGGCTCGACATCCGCGGCATCAATCGTGATCTTCTCGTCGTGCCCCTCGACGATGCGCTTAACCGATTTGCGGACGATGCGCTTGATGTGTTTTTCGACGCCGCGCACGCCCGGTTCACGTGCATAGCCATCAATAATGCGCCGCAGTCCACGCATCGTGATGCCCAGCTGCGTCCGTTTCACGCCGTGGGCCTTGAGCTGCTTGGGCAGCAGGTAGCGCCGCGCGATTTGGAGTTTCTCCTCCAGGATATACCCTGACAGCTTGATGATCTCCACGCGGTCGAGTAGCGGACGCGGAATAGTGTCGAGCTGGTTGGCCGTGCAGATAAAGAAGACGTTGGACAGATCAAACCGCACATCCAGGTAGTGATCCAGAAACTCTCTATTCTGTTCGGGATCAAGCACTTCCAGCAGGGCTGAAGCCGGATCCCCACGGTAGCTCTGCCCGATCTTATCGATCTCGTCGAGCATGATCACCGGGTTGGCGCTCTTGCAGGTCTTCATAGCCTGGATGAACTTGCCGGGCAGTGCCCCGATATAGGTGCGCCGGTGCCCCTTGATCTCGGCCTCGTCCTGGATGCCGCCCAGGGAGAAGCGGTAGAAGTTGCGGCCGATACTGCGCGCGATGGACTTACCGATTGAGGTCTTGCCTACCCCGGGTGGGCCCACAAAGCAGAGGATCGACCCGGCGACGTTGCCTTTCATGATGCCCACCGAGAGAAACTCCAGGATGCGATCCTTGACGTCTTCGAGTCCGTAGTGATCCCGGTTCAGGATCCGTGTGGCTTTGGTCACATCGTAACGGTCCTGGGTGAAGACGCCCCATGGCAGCACCGTGAGCCAGTCGAGGTAGGAGCGCGAGACATTGAATTCGGGTGAGGTGGGCTCGATCAGCTTGATCTTGTTCAGCTCCTCGTCGATCCGTTCGCGCGCTTCATCGGTCAGGGTCAACTTCTTGATGCGCTTCTCGAAGCGTTCGGCCTCGGCCTCTTTGCCCTCCTTCTCGAGTCCGAGCTCCTTCTTAATCGCCTTGAGCTGCTCACGCAGGAAGAACTCGCGCTGCTGTGTGGTCAGCTTCTCTTCGATCTGTTTGCTGATCTTGACCTGCAACTTGGAGATATCAATCTCCTTGGTCAACAGCATCAGCACCTTGCCCAGGCGGGTGCGGATCCGGGTGGCGGCGAGTACCTCCTGCAACTCACGCGGCTCCGAGCTGGTCATGGCTGCCGCAAAGTCGGCCAGGCGGCCCGGTTCGTTGATGGGCGACTGCGCCATCAACAGGGCCATCTCTTCGCGGTGCAACGGGTTGAGCTGCATCAGTTCTTTGAGGCCCTTGACGACCGCCAGCGAATAGGCTTTCAGCTCGTCGTTACGCGCCATCTCGGTTTCGAAAACGTAGTCGACCGAGGCTATGATATGGGGGGACTCCTGCACGATGTCGCTGATGCGGAATCGCTCGAGGGCGCCCAGCAGCAACTGGATCGGTCCCTTGGACATCGGTTGTTGTAGATCCAGGATCTCGGCCACCACGCCGACGCGATAGAGGTCGGATCCCTTCGCCGGCGCCTCCTCGCCACTGCCGTTGGTGGATTTGCGCAGGACCAGCCCGACAAACTTCCTGTCAGCTTTGGCGGCGTCGACCAGCATATCGCGCAGCGGATCGTTATCCACGATCATCGGCACCTGCATCTTGGGAAAGAGCGGCCGGTGATTGAGGGGAATGATCGGCAGTTTGTCCGGCAGCATCTCGCGCGCCAATACGAGATCGGTCTCAGCGGACGCCTCCGTCTCCACATCCGGGATCAACTCGACATCAATCGATGGCTCGTCCGCCTCGACAGGCTTCTTCTTTTTCTTCGCCATATGACTGCTCCTCGCACCAAATAATTCTTGAGTATGTGGCTGGTCGTCTGCGCCTAAAGGGTCGTTGCGGTCTGGGTCCCGTCTGTGGCGGTGAAGATGCCCTGGCCGCGTATCTCGTCATCCTTGAACTCACCCTCGTAGCGACTGCCGTCGGGGTAGGTGATGCTGCCCGTGCCGTGCATCTTGTCCTTCACGAAGGTGCCCTTGTAGCGGGTGCCGTCGGCGAACGTGAGGTCCCCATTGCCGTGCATCAACCTGCGGGATACATCACCTCGATAGACTGAGCCGTCGGCAAAGGTCTTCTTGCCGTTTTTGCCGTGTGGGTTGTGGCCGTCAAATGTGCCTTCATACGTGTCGCCATTGGCCCAGGTGTATGTCCCTTTATAGTGGTGGTTATTACGAAACTCACCTACGTACGTATCGCCGTTGACATAGGTGCGTGTGCCCGGTCCGAACGCCAGGCAGTCGCGACAACTGGCTGTGATCGTGAACATGCCTTTGACCTCCTGGACCGCGGGGCCCTCGCCCTTGTCGTTCACGAAAGTGCCGGTATAGATGACGACTGTATCCGTGTTCATATGGCGGAACGGCCGGGTCAATACGCCCTCTCCATGCCGTTGGCCATCCTTGAAGTCGCCCTCGTAGCATGAGGTGCCGTCGGCATATGACAATCTTCCCTTGCCGTGCATCTGGCCGTTGTGGACCTGACCGTTGTAGACATCGCGGTTGGCAAACGTGATGACGCCCCGACCCTCAGGCACGCCGTCGACGGCCGGTCCTTTATAGCTGGTGCCATCCGGGAACGTTATGACGTGGGGGGTCACAAGACAACCGGCGAGGAGCAGGGGGGTGAGTAAGGTGGCGGCGGCCATAGCGACATGTTTCATAGCAGTGTCTTTCAGTTGGCAATTCAACTACGCATCCTTCAGGGCTTGCGGGAAAGCAGGCACGGCACCCTCGTGTGAACATACGAAGGTCGCCACGCGATTGGCATGGTCGTTGATGGCGGCCAGCGGTCTGCCGGTCAGCAATCCCACACAGAGTGCCGCCGTAAATGAATCCCCGGCGCCCACGCTGTCGATCGCCTTGCCGGGACAGCCCGGATGCTCAGCCGTCTCATCGGGCCCCACCAGCAGGCTGCCGTCAGGGCCGCGCGTATAGGCGATCAGGTTCAGATCAAAGCGGGCCAGCAGACCGTGCAGCTGCGCCTCCACCGCACCGGACACACCAAACAGTTCCGCCAGCACCGGCAGCTCCTCGTCACTCAGCTTCAGAACGTTCGCGTGCCCCAACGACGCCTCGATGATCGCCTTGGAATAGAACGCCTGCCGCAGGTTGACATCAAAGATCTTCAGCGCCTCCGCCCGCATGCCGCTCAGGAAGGCGTGAATCGTCTCATACGACACGGTATGGCGCTGGCAGAGCGAACCAAAACAGACCGCATCCGCTTGCGGCGCCAGCGCGTCGAGCGCCGGCGTCATGCGGATCATATCCCAGGCGACTCCCTCGCAGATCTCGTAGGAGGGTTTCGCATGCGCATCGAGCGTCACCTGCACCGTGCCGGTCGGATGCGTCGCATCCTCGGCGATGTAGCTCTGGTCAACGTTGAGGTCCGTCAAGCGCCCCCGCAGCTCGTCGCCAAGGTTGTCCCGGCCAATGCAGCTTACCGGATAGGCCTCGGCACCAAGCTGGCCACAATGGCAGGCAAAGTTAACCGGGGCGCCCCCCATACGCTTCCCCTGCGGAAAGACATCCCAAAGCAACTCCCCTATGCCGACCACAATCTGGTTCATCACATCACCCATTCCACTGAAGCGTGCCCAATGCCCTGACGGGCAGCACAACTGCAGCACTATAACCCGACATACACATACCGTTCAATCTCTACTGCAGAACGCGAATCTTCCGCTCTGGGGTAAAGATCATCAAACACTTGGCATGAAGAGTTTAGGGAAGTAATCCTCCAATACATCACTTGGAAAACCTAAGTAGACGGGGCTTCGTGGGCCGTCTGAGGCCAGTAGACCTCGGCCTAAAGCGGTCTGGAGCAGTTCCCTGGCGATGGTTTCTCCATATCCCGTGAGCCGAGTCGCTTCGCCTCTCGCATACTCTCCTTCATGCAGGGCTTCAAGTAGCAGATAGACCCCTTGGGCGTTATGCTTTCCAAATACGTCATTCCGATAAACATAGTTCTCAATCCGGTGTTTCAAGGAACTGTACTCCAGAACAGATGTCATGAACGACATCTGGTCAAGGATTGTCTGCAGGAAGAACTCACAGAACTTGCCAAGATAGTCCGAAGACAGGTTTCCTCGTCCGTCATAGTCGTTCTTTCTTGTTTGGTCGGCTACATTGAGATGCCGGTAGTAATCATCCCTACTTCTTGCAAGGCCCCTTGCAAGCGTCCAAAGCCCGTACCCACCAAGACCACATTGTATCAAGGACGCATGAGAGAGTAGTCGGGCTACTCGTCCGTTTCCATCTCCGAACGGATGAATCCAAAGGAACCGCTGGTGAGAGGCCGCTATAGCTACAAGTTTGCGGGTTGAAAGGATGCGTTCACTCCCATAAAAGGATTCAAACCGCCCCATGAAATTCTCAAGGCAGGGGTAATCTGGGGGTACGTGATAGTGCACATTTACATTGTAGCTTCTGAATTCCCCCGGGATCAGAGGGTATTCTCTATCCTTACTGTCCTTAACGACCCTTAGCTCCTTAGGAAGGCGATTGTAGAATTCCCTATGTACCATCTTTATGAAGTCAGAAGAAAACGTGTCTGTTTCCGGCTCATCTCTTAGAAGGGTCTTGAGATGCTCTTCTGTCTCAATATGGGCGACCCCCAGTTGCTGTAACGCCCTCTTCTTTGGGTCATGATCGAAGTCCTTCCTGAGTGCTTTCTCGACCTCAAGCGGACTTGTCTTGTGCCCTTCTATGAGATTGGAATAGTAGCTGTTCATCTGTTGAACAATCTTCTCGATGCCCTCCCTTGTCTTCTGAGGCATACCAGATCCTGATAAACGGCCCGCTTCGAACCTAATTCCCTCTGTCAGATCAGCAAGAGACCTTCTACTGCCATCAGGAAGCAATGGTTCCATTGAAGAAATGTTCCTCCAAATGGCGTATTCTTCTGTTTCTTGAGGTTCCATTCGAGGCTCCTTCTGAGGGTTGATAACCATCGTAATACCATTAAATAAGGATGGTTGCAAAGATGTTATATGGATGGATGGGTATTATTCCGAGGGTTTCTCTGTGGTTTATCCACTACACTCAAACATGCTTCTGCCGGCGGCAGAAGTATGTTTGAGTGTAGTGGTACTACCATCGCATAAAACCTCAGCCTGTCAAGAATAAATATAAGCATGTAACGGCTAGTGAGGTGTAGGTTCAGAGGGGCAGGAGCTGGCATGCACAGGCACAGACGATATGCCGTGTATCGGATCGGGAACCCCTTGCCCAGGAAGGCTATGTGCACAGCATGGCACAAGATGGCCTTGAGGGTCGGAATAAGGAAAATGGCTCCGGCGGTAGGGCTCGAACCTACAACCTAATGGTTAACAGCCATCCGCTCTACCATTGAGCTACGCCGGAACACTTCGAATGGGCGCATAAGATAGCATCTGCTCGTGGGATGTCAATACGACAATCCGTCCTTGTGGCTATGTGTCCGTGAGGCGTAGACTAGGGCCGTTGGAGGAGGATGTTATGATACTGGTTGTTGATGATGATCCGGGGATTGTGGACTTGCTCACCCGTGCGCTGAGCCAGCATGGCTATCGCGTCGAAACCGCCCATGACGGCGCGGATGCCTACTCCCATTTGCGATCCTCCGACTGCAAATGCATTTTGCTCGATATGAACATGCCACGCATCAATGGCGTGGAACTGCTGATGCTGATGCAGGCCGAGGATATTCACATCCCCACGATCGTCATGGCCGGCTTCTCTGACTATGAAGAAGATGAGATGAAACAGTTCGATAACGTGACCACGTTGATCCAGAAACCGTTCGAGCTGGACGCGATCCTCAAGGCTGTCAAACAGTATGCCATGCCGCCTTCAACGGTGTAAACGGCTCCCACGGCGACCCGTAGGGGCTCTCACAAACGATTCAAAGGAGACCCTCTATGAGCGCAGAACAGATCCGGGCCGCTATTCGCGACGTTCCTGATTTTCCGAAGCCGGGCATCATCTTCAAGGACATTACCCCCATCCTGAGTGACCCGACCCTCTTCAAAGCCACGATCGATATCCTGACCGAACAGGTCCGCGCGGCCGCGGTTACGAAGCTGGCGGCGATCGATGCGCGCGGGTTCCTCTTTGCCGGGGCCATCGCGGATCGCCTCGATATCGGCATGGTCCCGATCCGCAAACAGGGCAAGCTGCCCTATCAGACCTATGAGCAGAGCTATGACCTGGAATATGGCACCGCCACGCTGGCCGTCCACCGGGACGCCTTCGAAGCGGGCGAACGCGTGGCGGTTATCGATGATCTTCTCGCCACGGGCGGTACTGCCCTTGCCACGGCCCAGCTGATCGAGCAGTGTGGCGCCTCGGTCGCCACGATGCTCTTTGTCGTCGAGTTGGCTTTTCTCAACGGCCGCGACAAGCTGCCCGGCTACACGGTCTTTGCACCGGTGGTCTACTAGAGCGAATCAACACTATCGCTTTGCTACCGTTTTTGAGACAATAGGGCCGTGATTTCAAAGGGCAGAGTTTGGTTTGGACTGGGACTGACGCTGGCCGTGCTTCTCCTTCTGGTGGCACGGCGCCAGCCACCTGTGCCCCGCCCCGGCTCTGCGGCCCGCCCGCCCACAACGCCTCTCATCACGCCGCGCCGCGCGTCTGCTCCCGCTACGCCGCGCCGGCCGGCCGCCCCCGCCATGCCGGTCACGCCGCTGTCCCCGCCCACTTATGCCGGGGCCGATGTGCTGGCGCAGGAAGAGACCCCGCCGGACGCGGAAGGGATCTCGCACCGTACGCGCCTGCTCAGGACCGGGGGTAAATATCCCTACATCCGTGAAGAAACCACGCGCCGGACGGATGCAACTTCCGGAGAGACCGTCACCGTGTGGCGCGTCGCCATGGTGGCCGATCATATCATGCTGCGACTCCATCCGGATGCCTCGTCGGCGGAGCTGGAGACACTCAATGCGCGATATGGGGGCACGATCCGCCGCCGCCTGAAACGGCCCGGCCACTACCTGGTGGCCTTTGACGTCTTTGATCTGCACACGGTGCCTGCCCGCGTGGCCGACTACCGCGCCGCGCCGGCGATTGCCGATGTAGCCGAGCCCGACTACCTGGTCGCGCCAGCCGACACCGTGCCGGACGATCCCCGTTACGACGACCTGTGGGGCATCAAGAAGGTGAACTGTCCTGCCGCCTGGGACATTGAAACCGGAAACGGCGCTATCGTGGTGGGCATGATCGATTCGGGCGTCAACTATAACCACGAGGATCTCGCGGGCAATATATGGACCAATCCGAATGAAACGCCGACCAACGGGATTGATGACGATGCCAATGGCTATATCGATGACGTGCATGGATGGGATTTCGGCGATGACGATAACAACCCGATCGACATCAATTCAGGCCACGGCACGCACACGGCCGGTACTGTAGCCGCGATCGGCAACAACAGCACCGGGGTCGTCGGTGTCTCATGGAGTTCCAGGCTGATGGTGCTCAAGATGTTCGGCGACAGCGGGAGTGGCGCGACAAGTGATGCCATCGATGCCCTCGAGTATGCGCGCGTCATGCGTACCAACGGGGTGCCGGTCCGGCTCACCAGCAACAGCTGGGGCGGCGGCGGATACTCCCTGCTGCTCAAGGAGACGATTGAGGCCACCGGCGAGGCCGGCATGCTGTTCGTGGCGGCCGCTGGCAACTTCGGCTGGAACAACGACACCCAGCCCTTCTATCCGGCCACGTACGATTCGAGCAATATCCTCTCCGTGGCCGCGACGGTCAGTTCGGATGCTCTGGCTTACTTCTCGCACTTCGGCGTGCGGACGGTCGACATCGGCGCGCCCGGAACCAGCATCCTGAGCACCTATAAGGGCACCAACAACAGCACCTACTACAGTGACAGCGGCACCTCAATGGCCTGCCCCCATGTCGCGGGGGCCTGTGCCCTGCTCTGGGAGGCCTATCCGGAGGCGACCTGGGAGCAGGTGCGCAGCTACATCATGGCTGGCGTGGCAACCAACGCCGTGCTCGCAGGCAAGATCGTTAGCGGCGGGCGTCTGGATGTCGCGGGCGCGCTGCACAGCATCCCCCCGGCGATCGCGCACACCCCGCTCGTGAATACAACCAATACCGAGGACGATCACCGCTTTGATGCCACCGTCACACCGGTCAATCTTCTCACGCCGGATAGCCCGCGCCTGCTCTGGAATACGAATGGCTCGACCACGGTCCATACCACCAACGTCATGGTCCGTCTCACCAATGATCTGTATGAGGCCACACTGCCGGTTCAGCCATTGGGCACACGCGTCCATTACTACATCGAGGCCACCACCATCGGCGGGGTGAGTATGACCACCCCAAGCGTCGCCCCGCTCGAGCAGCACGCGTTCGAGGTCGTGCAGTCAGAGATGCTCTGGGTCTCGGGGGCGCCGTCCGATCTCGGCACGGCCACCCCGGCGTACGGCATGCACGACATCCCGTCAGGTATCGCCGTGCAGGCGTCGGCCGATCGCCTGGCCAACATCACGCCGCAACACCGCTATGAATGCAGCGGGTGGCATGCGATCGGCAGCGCGCCCTCGATCGGTCACACCAATGCGGTCACGTTCGTCCTGGATGACATGACGGCGTTGGAGTGGCAGTGGCAGTCGCAATACAGCCTGGCGCAATCCTCCTCGCCGACCGGCCTGGTGGCGGATGTCTCCTGGTGGGAGGCGGGAGCGACCGGCTTGACCGTGACGGCTATGGATCCAGTCATGGTCAATACCACCGCACAGCGGTTTGTCGAATGGCAGATGGATGGCCTGCGCTGGCCGGATGGCACCAATACAGCCCTCAACCCGGCCACCCACATCGGTATGGCCACCGCGCGGCAGGCGGTCGCAATCTATATTCCGGCCAGCGAGGATAGTGATAGCGATACGCTGCCTGACTGGTGGGAACGTCGCTACTTTGGATCGCTAACCCCGACGATCGCCGATGACCGTGATGGCGACGGGTTCCGCAATGATGAGGAGCTGGCTGATGGTACCGATCCGCGCGATAGCGCATCCTATCCGGCCCCCCCCCTGATCACACTCACGCCCCTGGCCGATCCGCAGGACCGGCCGGCCCCGTGGTCCGTCTCCGCCGTGGTCACCGACAACTTCAGCGTGGCCGACGTCGCCCTGCACTGGCGCCAGGTACCCTACGGATGGAACCAGACCCCCATGACGGCCGAGGGCGACGATCTGTACCGGGCGGATATTCCGGCCCCCGGCAGCTTTGGTCAAACCTATGAGTACCGCATCACGGCCATCGATCCGGCCGGCTATTCCGACCAGACCCC
>Ga0008651_10002040_pt1 | contig 11382 bp, 9 predicted proteins | sample SaaInlV_200m_DNA_6_FD_59173 | JGI IMG/M metagenome (GOLD analysis project Ga0008651, IMG submission 59173) | Marine microbial communities from expanding oxygen minimum zones in the Saanich Inlet - SI037_S2LV_200m_DNA | ecosystem: Environmental > Aquatic > Marine > Intertidal zone ...
CTCATGGTGACCATAGCAGCCCAAGTGAATGGTGCAATGAGCATAGAGAGAAGAATTATGGCAAGTGCCGCATTATTCAATAGAGCAGGAGATTTCTTTGCACCATTCGCTATAAGAAGGATGGCTAATCCAATTAATGAGCCAGCGATAGCAAGAGGGAGTGCCCAGCTTGCTGTATCATATTCGCTCAACATAGAGGCTTGAAAGCCAAGTGTAGTAATCATAAGCAAAAGGATTGCGCCAAATCCTGTCCAGCGATTACGTTTGAAAAGCTGAGAAACTGACCAGAAGGCTAATCCTGTCAAAGCTGCGAGAGCTGGTCCTAACATAATGAGGTAATAGCGGTGGAATAATCCTGTTGTGAAGGAGAAATATGCCATGATGGGAAGGAGCCAGAGAGACCAGAGAGTGAGGGAGAGCCATTTGTCTTTGCGAGGAGCGTGCACTTGCAACGTGGCAATCTCCGCGTTCGCTGCGGGAGATTGTTTCGTTCTGCTCGTCATGACAAGAGTGACACTCGTTAGCAAAATGCTAAACAAGGCAAGAGGCAAAATCCAAGAGGCTTCGGTAACGAGGGGCTCTGAAAAAAGCCTATCTATACCAGCTTGACCAGTTTCACTTGTATTGAATGCACCACCACCATTTGGTCGTCCGCCTGTGGGTTGACCATCAACAGGAGGATTGCCTGCAACTTGGCCATCGATGGGAGCAGGACGGTTGTTGGGGGAACAAACTAAATCGTCAGTTTGTTGAAAAGTTTGGCAAGTTCCTTCTATATCTCTGCGGGGGAGTTCGACTGTGCAAGCATCACCCACCGCGAGGTTTTGGCAGGCATTCAGTGCTTCTTCAGGAACTTGATTAGGCGCAGCACCCACGTTCACAGGAGTCTGATTCGGAGACTGATTGGACACGGTAGATGCTTGGGCGTGCTGACCATCATCTGCGGGAGGCTGCGGTTGGGTTCCACCATCCCGATTCTTTTTTGAATTGTCGTTCAAACCCAAGCGAGAGAGACCATTATGACCGATGATAAGCTCGAGAACGGTATTATCTTCGCTACTACCAATAAAGGGGCGATTTTCTTCGGGGACAAGATCGACCGCGATTGCCCACGAAAGCGAAACGGCAAAAAGAAGCAAAGTAGAGATACCAAGGTGCCATATTTTCGTCCACCAGCCTTGCTTTGCGCCGAAGAAATAAAGTGCATAAAGGGCAGGGATGACCATATAAGCTTGGAGCATTTTGATATTGAAGCCCAGCCCAACGATAAAGGCGCCGAGCAAAAGATAGCGGAATTTACCGCTCTGCACAGATTTGAGTACTGCCCATGTTGCGAGGAGAAGGACAAAAACGAGCAAACCATCTATGGTGTTATTGCGCTCAGTAGAGATGGTAACGGGGATAACAGCGAGGGTGAGCGCAGCGACTAAGCCCGCCCCTCTAGAAACCTGTTCTTTGAGGAGATAATAGATGAGGCCAATTGAGCCAATACCAGCTAAGGCATTAGGGAGTGCGAGAGAAAACCCGCTCACGCCAAATAGCCCAGCTGAGATGGCTTGTACCCAAAACCCGAGTGGGGGTTTATCTACAGTGACTGACCCACCCGGCTCAAAGGAGCCAAAGAAAAAATTACTCGGTGAAGTGAGCATAGATTTGACAGTGGCGGCATAATAGGTATTCCCAATGCTATATGCGCCAAGTTGGTAAAGACGCAAAAACGCGCCTAAGGCAATAATAAGCGTTAGGGCGATGGCAGTGAGTAGTTTTTTTCGTTTTGTAGACATAATTTTCTCCGGTCTATAGTTTTTAGGGATTGAACTATGCACAGTATAGAAAAAAGATGTTCAGAAGTTGTTTAGATTATGTTGGGGAATTGTTTAATTCCAAAAAACTCCGCCCATCTCAGCTTATCTCTGGTATATAATAGCCCTATGCCCATAAAAATTCTCCCCCCCGAACTAGCATCCCAAATAGCCGCCGGTGAAGTGGTCGAAAGACCTGCATCTGTGGTTAAAGAATTGGTCGAAAATGCCCTCGATGCCGGCGCAACAGAAATTAGCATCAGTATTGAAGAAGCGGGGAAGAAACTGATCGAAATTGCCGACAACGGACACGGAATCCCTGCCGATGAAGTGTCGCTCGCTGTCGAACGTCACTCTACAAGCAAACTTCATTCTGCCGACCAGCTTTTTAATATCGGGACACTCGGATTTCGTGGCGAAGCACTTGCTTCCATTGGGTCGGTTGCTCGGCTAACGCTCACATCTCGTACAGAGGCTGACGATGTGGCTACACGGATGCTTGTTGAAGGCGGGATATCCACTGCCCCTCAACAAGTTGGGGCACCGCGCGGCACGGTACTTCGCGTCGAAAATCTTTTTTATAATGTCCCTGCGCGACTCAAATTCCTGAAAATGGACATGACCGAACGTCGCCGTATAGATGCGCTTCTTACCCGTTATGCGCTTGCTTATCCCAATGTGCGCTTTAAACTCATCCAAAACGGGAAAAACACTTTGCAAACCAGCGGCAATAATGACCGTCGCGCCATTCTTGCTACGCTATACGGCGTAGATGTGGCGAAACAATTACTTAGCGTAAATGCTGCCGAAGATAGCCTTTCCCTTACCGGTTTTATCAGCCCTACATCGCTCACTCGCTCTAATCGACGAGAAATCACCTTTTTTATCAATGGTCGCTGGGTGCAAGATATTGCCCTCTCTACCGCACTCATCAAAGCCTATCATACCCTGCTCATGGTCGGGCGCTATCCACTCGCCGCACTATTTCTCGAACTCAACCCCGCCTTTGTGGATGTAAATGTACACCCCACCAAAGCCGAAGTCCGTTTTTCAGACCCTAGCGGCATATTTAGTTTTGTGCAACGTTCGGTGCGCAAGGCGATTTTAGCCTATACCCCCGTCCCGCAGATGGGGATTGCTCCGCCTGCGCTCTGGGGCGGAGAAGATAAACGAAGTGGGGCTGACCCCGCATGGGGATTTTCTCGGGACGCACGTGACCAAAACTTATTTGCCCCCAAAGAGCAAGATACCGAAGAAAAACAGAGTGCCATCCCCAATATTCCCCTAATGCGCTTGGTTGGGCAAATTGGGCAAGTTTATATCATCGCCGAAGGCCCCGATGGACTCTATCTCATAGATCAACATGCCGCGCACGAACGCGTCTTATTTGAGCGTCTTCTAGCACAACGAGAAGCAAATGAAATTTCATCTCAAAAATTGCTAGCGCCTGTTACTGCCCAATTCCCCCCCGAACAGACTACGATATTAAACGAGCAACTTCCTATCTTAGCCAAATTTGGCTTTGAAGTAGAAAATTTTGGGCCCAATGCTTTCCAAATTCGCGCCATCCCGACCCTTTTTACAGGCTCAGACCCTGCCGCCGCATTGCGTGTCTTGGTAGAAGACTTTGAAGCCGATGAAACGCCCTTGCAAGAAAATATCGAGGATAAAATTGCCGCCCGTGTCTGTAAAAGGATGGCAGTGAAGGGCGGGCAAACGCTAACAAAGACCGAACAAGAATCTCTCTTACGTGACCTTGAAAATTGCGAATCCCCGCGTACCTGCCCACACGGTAGACCAACTATGATTCATCTCTCTGTAGATATGCTTGAGCGGCAGTTTGGTCGGACAGGGCCGAGATAATGGTTTTCTGTACACAGAAAAAAAGATAATGCCCTCTAATTTCCTAACAAGGAAGTTTTCATATTATCTCAAATGATTTAGTAAAATCCCATTTTTTGTAATGTTATGGTTTTTGTACTTAATAATTTAGGGTTCATGAATTATACGACTATCATGCGATATTCTTTAAAAGGATAGAAGAGATTGTGAAGATAAAAAAAGGAACTGTTTTTTCAAAAAAAATAATAAGTATTCTATTGATTCTTAGCTGGGGCTATGCTCAATACTCAGTAATGAATAGGTTCTATGCTGTTTTTCTTACTGTTTTTTTCTTTTTTCAGTTGTTTTTTCGGCAAAGATCTTTTTTACTTTTAGCAGTGTCTATATTGAGTATTACTTTGTTCCAAACATCAACAATAAATACCATTGAAGTTCTAAAGGAAAAAAACTTGGGCGCTGTAGGAAATCCTAAGGTTCTCTTGAGAAATGTCTTTAGTCCAGATACAGGCGAAGAAGTGTTGCCAGATAATGTTCGGAAAATGCTTTTTTTACTAAGATACCATGAGATTTCCGATTATAGGCTATCAAGTGCGTTAGCAGAAGATGCTCTAATCATGCAACGTATTACAGAGGCAGCTTGGCCTATAAAAAGAGAGGATTCATCCCTTTTTGTTTTCAAATTAGTTGAAGAAAAAAATCAGAATTCTGATTGCGTTTCTATTAATCAAAGAGAGGGTATCGAACTTGTATATTGTCCTTAATACTATAAAACTCATATTACTGATAAGTTTTGGATTGATTTATTTATTTGGCTTAGGCTGGATTATAGTTAGTTTTATTCTAGCAAAAAACTTGAATAAAAAAGAAGAGGAAATTCGGTTAATTGAGGGAATCCCCTTGGCTATTGCGAGTGGGCTTGTGATAAATTATGGAATTGCTCTTTGGTTTCAAACCTTACAAAACAGCATGATTGTCGGAACTATCATTTCATTATTTGGGATAAGTCACTTTGCTATATATGCATTTCATAAATATAAAACTGTTAGCTACAATCAAAATTCATGGAATTTATGGATAAGTGTAGTATTTATCAATTTACTTTTTCTTGGCCCCATATTGATGTTTCCTCTAAAAGCATGGGATGCACGTTCTATCTGGTTCTTTCATGCCAAAATGATTTTTGTTGCAGATAGTATTGGACAAGCAGCTGGGTGGCAACATTCCTCTGTAATATTTTCTCATCCTGATTATCCCAAAATGCTTCCGATACTTGCGGCACAGATAGCTAGCGTAGCTGGTTTTTGGAATGGTTATCTTCCTAAAATTTCACTTTTCATAATACTTGTCCCAGCCCAAATTTGGCTTTTCAGCTTTGCGCGCCGAACATTCAGTTTTTTTATACTAATCATGCTTATTCCATTTAGCTTTAATCGACTTCTCTGGAATGGCTATATGGATGGGTTTCTTGCATTATATTTCGCAATAACAGTGCTCTTCTTAGGAAGATATTTAAGATCTTTCTCTAAGATAGATCTATTATCAAGCATGGGCAGTTTAGCAATTGTTCTATATCTAAAAAACGAGGGGATACTCGCTTTTCTCGCTATTTTCTCTGCAAGTGCATTACTCCTTATCTCTCTAAAAAAACTAAATATCAAAAAAATATTCACTCTCTCTAACTGGAAACAGTTCCTTGTTGGATTACTTGCAATATCACCATTTTTTACATGGTATTTTTACAGAAAGAAATGGGGGATTCTAAATGATTTAGCAATTGGAACACCTGCTACAATACAACAATTTCTAGAACGATTATCTGATGGATCATATAGATTAATATTTAGTGCATCATACAAAGAATTAGAAGTTGCATTATTGCTATTGGGCTTCCTTTTTTTCGCCTCTGCCATTTGGAGCACGTATCTACCCAAAGAAAGTTATCCCACACTGATTGCAGCAAGTTTTTATTATCTGGGAATGATAAGTATATATTTTCTTACGCCGCACAATTTATCTTGGCATATAGGAACATCAATTGAGCGTACAATGCTCCCTGTCAATGCAAGTTTGTATGTTGCATGCTATTTTATTTTAGACAGCATCGAAAATGAGAACAGAAAGCAGAACTTGTAGACTTAAAAGACCGCGTAAAATAAAAACTACAGACTGTTTTTCACATAAGCCACAGTCAAGGGTGAGCACACCCACGCTGAGCAAGAAACGCCTCTGCGTGACCTTGAGAATTGCGAATCTCCACGTACCTGCCCACACGATAGGCCAACCATGATTCATCTCTCAGTAGATATGCTCGAGCGGCAATTTGGTCGCACGGGCCCCAGATAATGCCCTCTTATTTTTAAAATGAAAAATCTTGAAACAAAACGCCTAATTCTTGTTGAGTTTTCTCTAGATGATGCACCCTTTATTATGGAAATGCTAAATGATCCTGCATGGATAGAATTCATTGGAGATCGAAGAATCAGGACTCTTGACGATGCACGTGACTATATCGTGAATAAATTGCAACAAACTATGCAAGAATCTGGATATGGGATGCTCCTTGTCAAACTCAAAGATGGAAGCCCCATCGGCACTTGCGGGCTATTAAAACGGGAATATTTAGACGATTATGATATTGGCTTTGCCTTTCTGCCAAATTTTAGGAGAAAGGGTTATGCCTATGAAGCAGCTTCTGCGATGATTGACTACGGGAAAGAAAGCCTCGGCCTAAAACGTATCGCTGCATTCGTATTAAAAGGAAATTTAAAATCAGTTCTGCTACTGAAAAAATTAGGGATGAAATACGAGCGCATGCTCAAAATCCCCAATGACGATGCAGAAATCGAATTATATGGAAAAGTTTTATAATTTAAATGAATAATATTTGGCTTTTATTCACTTTCGCTGCCATGCTTCTGTGGGGATTATGGGGCTTTTTCTCAAAACTCGCAACATCTTTTTTAAGTGATACTGATGCTGTTATCTATCACTCCATTGGCTCCGTTCTCGTTGTTGTCATTGCCGCGCTTTTCTTGGGTTTTCAGCCAAAAGGCAAGCCGATTGGTATTTTTTATGCAGTACTTTCAGGCGTATTTGCCGCATCAGCAACTTTTTTCTTTTATTCTGCCATCACTCGTGGGCGTAGCGTAGTCGTTGTTTCGATGACCGCACTCTATCCACTCATCACCTTGGGGTTAAGTACACTTTTTTTGCATGAAGTGCTCACATTAAAACAATTACTTGGTGTAGGCTTGGCACTCGGTGCAATTATTTTATTATCATCGTAGAGCAAAAAAAAGCATACTCGTTGCGAAATTTATCGATTTCCTATATTGGCAAAAGGGAAATTTGATTTCAAGCACCGATGAATAAAAGCAAATGATATTTGTTTTCTCTATGCTAAAATTAGCCAGAAAAAACAAATAAAATTCTCTAAAGGTCAGCTCTTATGAAACTAAGGCGTGCACTCCTCTACACCCCCGGCGATTCTCGTCCTAAAATAGAAAAAGCCCTCTCTTTGGGCGCAGATACCATTTGCATGGATATGGAAGATGGCACTGCCTACAATCGCAAAGAAAAGGCACGTAAAACTATAGCGATTGCCCTTAAAGATTTTGACTTTGGGAATTCTGAAAAACTTATTCGCATTAATGGAGTTGGTACAGGTTTAGAAGAAGATGACCTTGCAGAAACTTTAGGCAATCATCCCGATGGTGTGGTTTTGCCCAAGGTGGAATCCTTTGAGCAACTTCAATGGCTCAGTGAAAAAATCGAAGAAATGGAACTCGCAGAAGGCTGGGAACTTAACCGGATCCGTATTTTAGCGGTTATAGAGAGCGCGAAAGGCTTTATCAATCTCAAAGAAATCGCGACCCACCCCCGCTTAGATGCGCTTATCTTTGGCGCAGAAGATTATGCCGCCAGCATTGGCGCAACACGTACGCGCGGTGGACAAGAAATACTTTACGCGCGTAGCAAAATCGTGATGCATGCTGCTGCAAATAATTTGCAAGCCATTGATGTTGTTTTTGTCAATTTCAAAGATACTGTCAGCTTAAAAATTGATGCCCTGCTCGGCGCGCAAATGGGATTTACGGGCAAGCAGATTATTCATCCCAACCAAGTTGCTCCCACGCAAGAAGCCTTTTCTCCCTCCGATGCAGAAATTGATTATGCCCAACGTCTATTATCTGCTTTTGAATCTGCTGAAGAAGAAGGAGCAGGGGCTATAGACTTTGAAGGCAAAATGATTGATATGCCCTTGGTCAAATCTGCACGATTGGTAATTGAGAGAGCGAAGTTGTCGGGGAAAATCTAAATGATTGCTGCTATATTAGGCCTTACTTCCGCCCTTTCTTGGGGCATAGGGGATTTTGCAGGTGGGCTCGCCTCTCGAAAAATGGGCGCGTACCGTGCTGTCATGTATGGAGAAGCGATTGGATTGATATTTGCCTTTCTCGCGATTCCTTTTGTCAACGAACCTTTCCCTGATAGCCATACCCTAAAGTGGAGTATCACTGCTGGGCTAATCGGTACAATTGGCTTGCTTGCCCTTTTTGAAGCCATGCGAGTGGGGCGGATTAGCATCGTCGCGCCGCTATCTGCACTGATAGGCGCCATAATCCCCGTTGTTGTTGGTAGCGTTGTAGAAGGATTGCCACAGCCCATCGTATACCTTGCTTTTGGATTGGCTCTCTTCGCTGTAGTCTTGATTTCAAGAGAAAAAGATGAAACTGAGCATAAAAAAGGGAATCATCTTCTTCTACCTCTTCTCGCTGGCACCGCCTTTGGGCTTTATTTTGTTTTCATGAACGAAGCCAGCAAAACACTGGTCATTGGCCCTCTCATTGCCGCTCGCTTTTCAGGAATGATAAGTATCGCGCTCTATTTACTCTTCAAGCAAGAGAGTTTTCGTATAAAATCAGGTAGTTGGCATCTGCTTACTCTCAATGGGTTTTTCGATGTCGGCGGGAATCTTTTTTATATCCTCGCTGCCCAAGCTGGGCGGCTCGACATCTCTGCCGTGCTTAGCTCTCTCTATCCCGGCGTGACCGTTTTCCTCGCTTGGTTTATCTTAAAAGAAAAATTACAACTATCACAGTGGATCGGGATTATTCTTGCGCTGATTGCAATTATTCTAATAACGACTGCATAAAAAATGACTGTTTTCTAGCTTGTTTTTCCCTCCCCAAAGGAACCCCATATGCCCTCAAAAGAATTTGAAAAATTTCTCTCTGCCTATCCTGCTTACGCCAAAACCACCAAATTAGACGACCTCCGCGCTAAAGATTATGCGCGGCTTGACCGCCTAAACCATGTCTATCTCGACTATACGGGGGGCGGGCTCTACGCCGAATCGCAAATTCTTAAACATCAAGAATTTTTGCTCAACGATGTCTATGGCAATCCCCACTCATCTAACCCTACTTCAATGGCTGCCAGCAAATTGGTTGATTCTGCCCGCGCCTACGTCCTCGAATTCTTCAATGCCGACCCTGCCGAATACGAAGTCATTTTCACAGCAAATGCTAGTGGTGCGCTCAAATTAGTGGGAGAATCATATCCTTTTGATGAAAACTCACGTTATTTGCTCGCTTTTGATAACCATAATTCAGTTAACGGTTTGCGAGAATATGCCCATGCAAAGGGAGCCGAAGTCACCTATTTGCCAGTCGAGTTGCCCGACTTGCGTCTTTCTCACCAACAACTGCAAAATGAATGGAAGCAAGCCCCGGGTCAGGCGCGTCACCTTTTTTCTTATCCTGCACAATCTAATTTTTCGGGAATTCAACATCCCCTCGAATGGATCGCAGAAGCGAAATCCTATGGCTGGGATGTTCTCTTGGATGCAGCGGCCTTCATCCCCACCAATCAATTGGATTTAAGCCGATACACCCCCGATTTTGTCGTGATGTCATTTTATAAACTTTTTGGTTACCCAACAGGCTTGGGTGCGTTAATTGCCCGCCGAGAAGCATTATCTACGCTTCAACGTCCTTGGTTTGCGGGCGGGACAATTACAGTTGCCTCTGTGCAAGCCAGCACACATTATATGGCAGAAGGACACGCTGCTTTTGAAGACGGCACAGTAGATTACCTAAATATCCCCGCTATAGAAATTGGTCTGCGTCATTTCGCTGAGGTCGGCTATGAAGCGATTCACGAGCGCGTAGTATGCCTGACAGGCTGGCTACTATCTAATCTCTCTGAAATGAAACATAGCACAGGTACACCTCTCGCCAAAATTTACGGCACACTTGATACAGAAATGCGCGGCGGAACAATTGCCCTAAATCTCTATAATAAAGACGGGATTGCCTTTGACCATCGCTATATTGAAGATGCAGCCAATAAACTCAATATTTCTCTACGCACGGGCTGTTTTTGTAACCCCGGCGCAGGCGAAATTGCCCTAGAGCTCGAAGAAACTGAGTTGGTTGCCTGCTTTACACAACCGCGCAATAAACAACGTCTCAGTTTCGACGATTTTGCGCTCTGTTTTGACGAGCAAGAATCAGGTGCTGTGAGAATATCGGTTGGGATTGCGAGTAATTTCAATGATTTGCAAGTTTTTCTTGATTTCATGCGAGGGTTATTAGAATAGGCTTTACGCAATGCCAAAGAAAAAGCACATTCTTCAATCTCCTAATATACCTGCTTCTCTGCAAAAACTTAGTATCTCTTCTCTAGCAGACTACGATGAATACGCAGAGAATCAAATAACATCCTGCGACTTAAGCGAAGAGATAGCAAAAAATATCCTCTTTGAGGAGAGCCTTTTTCAGCGTGTCATATTAACAAGTGCACGGCTGCCCAAACTCCATTTACGAGATGTGCGTTTTGAAAACTGTGATATTTCTGTCACCTTTTTGGAGGCCTGCCGCTTGCGTAGAGTTGAGTTTATAAGCTGTCGACTTTTGGGGGCACAAATGCTTTCTTCTGAAATGGATGATGTCCTTTTTAGAGAATGCAATCTTGAAGGCGCTGTTTTTCTATCAACGAAAGCCAAGCATATCCGCTTTGAAAAATCTATGCTCCCAAACGTGACCTTCGAAGGTGCTGACCTTGAAAATATCACCTTCGATTATTGCGACTTAAGTCAAACTGATTTCCAAAATACCAATCTTCAGGGTATTGATGTGCGTGGTTCCACCTTAAACGGGATGCAGATCGAATCCAAAAGTGTGAATGGAATCATAATTTCACCCGAGCAAGCAATCCAGATCGTGAGCTTATTGGGTGTGATCGTGCAAGATAGTGAAGGGTATTAAATTACTATCATCTTTCTAAAAAATCTTTCACTATGATACGTCTAAAAATAAAGGAAATAAACTTTAATGACCCTTCTCTGGATTACCGTTGCTATCGTCATCTTTGCCCTTCTTCTAGATCGCGGTATTGATAAAATGTACGCTTATAAAGTACGTGTTCATCGCGATACACCTGCAAAATATGAGATTGATTTTGAAGAAATTCAAATTCCTACAACAGATGGTGGCTCTCTTTACGGTTGGTGGATTCCCACTAAAGCTTCTGCGCCAACGTTAATTCTCACACATGGCTGGAGCAGAAATGTGCAGCGGATGATGCCTTATATCCGTAAATTGCATCCGCAAGGATATAACTTACTCGTCTTTGATGCACGTAACCATGGCTCTAGCACTTTGATGAGGCACCCTGCCACAGTGGGCACTTTTACAGATGATATTCTCTCTGCCGTGAATTATTTGCGCGCGAG
>Ga0008651_10002052_pt1 | contig 11338 bp, 7 predicted proteins | sample SaaInlV_200m_DNA_6_FD_59173 | JGI IMG/M metagenome (GOLD analysis project Ga0008651, IMG submission 59173) | Marine microbial communities from expanding oxygen minimum zones in the Saanich Inlet - SI037_S2LV_200m_DNA | ecosystem: Environmental > Aquatic > Marine > Intertidal zone ...
GTGCACTGAACACGGCCCAATCTTTTAAGAAGATTTTAATTTTGTACATAAACCTGTGTGCATCAATTCTCTGGAGTGGAAGGCTTGTCCAAGACAAATTTCAGCTTCATAATAATTAAAAAAGTATCATGAAATTTTATCTTAAAAAATATCATTCACTCCCTTCAATGCTGTTGGCTTTACTGAAATTATCAGTTATGGAATTTTTAAAGGGTTTTATTTTGATGGAATTGTAAAAAGCTGATTAATGGTAATTTACACCACTGTAACAAAAACTCTTTCAAAGGTTTTTCCGTTATCAAGAGTGAATGTTTTTTTCTCGGTTTTAAGACGGCCTTCGGCAAATAATCTGACACATTCGGGGTAAAGCTGCCATTCCAGCTCAAGACCTTTTTTCTTTATTGTATCTATTGTATCTTCAGGTTCAATCTGAAACGATTTCTGTCCGATAATCGGACCGGAGTCCTCACCGTAATCTATGAAGTGAACAGTGCATCCCCCTGTTTTGCATCCGTAACGAAATGTATCCCCATATCCGTCAACTCCTGGAAAGGAAGGCAGAAGGGCCGGGTGAATGTTCATGATGCGCGGATTTAAGGGGTCAGTATTTACCCTGTCGATAAAATATGGGGTAAGATTACGCATAAAGCCTGCAAGAACTATGAGATCAAATTGATAAGGGGCCATTTGTTTCAAAAGATCATCTTCTGCAACTGCCCTTGTTACAAGAAATTTTTTTATTTTTTCAGGATTGTAGCCCTCCGGGGAAAATGACTGTTTTGTAAGAATATCTTCATAAATAAAATCATCGGGGGCCGCAATTATTTCCGGATCATTATTATACTTTTTTATTATGCCGGAATAATTGGTAACAAATGTCGGTATTCTGTCTTCTTCGGCTCTTTGAAGCCCTTTTGCATCAGGGTTGTCGGTGCCTACAAATACTATCTCTCCATTAATTTCACCTGAACGGCAAGAATCAATTATTGCCTGAAGGTTTGTTCCCCCGCCTGATATCACCGCGCCTATTTTTATCTTTTTTGCCATTTGCACTGTTCCCCGGTTTTGATTATCACGTAAACAATATAATAGGTGGTTAAGTAGAAAACTTTTGGTACCCTGCCATCATTTCTTTTCGAACTCATAAAAAGCTAAATAGTGATATTCTACGCCGCTATAATAGAGCAAGCTGTTTTGATTCGGCTATTTCTACGTAATCTACTTTCTGATATCCCCGGGGGAGTTTTTTACCTCGCCGCCCTCTTTCACCTTCATATTCTGAAAGATTACCCGCTTTCAGTGTAAGAAATCGTTTGCCTGCATGAATTGTCAATTCGCTACCAGTTGGAAATGTTACAAGTATTGAAATATACTCATCTCTGGATTTTACACGAGCTTTTGGGATATTTATTATCTTGTTTCCTTTTCCTCTTTGAAGGGTAGGTAGTTTTCTTAAAGGAAATATCAGCAGACGCCCTTCATTTGTGATTGCGGCAAGCATGTCGCTCTCATGTTTGTCTACATGTATCGGGGCAAGAGGTTTTGATCCGGCGGGAAGGTTGAGCATTGTTTTGCCGCTGCGGTTTTTGCTGAAAAAATCTGACATTTTGGTAACAAACCCGTAACCTGCGTCACTTGCTACAAGGATCGCCTGGTCTGGTTCCCCGATAATAACTGACTTGAAACTTGTTTCTGAAGGAGGTGTAAGGCGACCGGTCAAAGGTTCCCCATGTCCTCTTGCAGATGGAAGCTCGTGAGCATGGAGGGAATAACTGCGACCAGTAGAATCAAGAAAAACAACCTGCTGATTGCTTCTCCCCCGAACTGATACAAGGAGATCATCTCCAGCCTTGAAGTTCAGATTGGTTTCATCAATATCATGACCTTTTGCCGAACGTATCCAGCCGTTGGTTGAAAGAATTACTGTGACCGGTTCAACAGGTGTTATATCGGTCTGGCTCATGGCCTGTGCGATTTTACGTTCAACAATAGGGGAGTTGCGTTCGTCCCCGAACTTTTCCGCATCGGCCTCAAGCTCTTTACGGATAAGGGTTTTAAGGCGACGTTTGGACCCGAGTACCTTTTCAAGGTTTTCGCGTTCTTTTGTCAGCTCCTTAAGGTCTTTTCGAATTTTTATTTCTTCAAGCTTTGCAAGCTGACGGAGTTTTATTTCTAGTATCGCTTCCGCCTGAAAGTCACTTAAGGAGAAGCGCTTCATTAGTACCGGCTTAGGATGTTCTTCATGGCGGATAATTTCAATGATCTCATCAAGGTTAAGATAAGCAATGAGAAGGCCTTCCAGTTTATGAATAAGGTCAATAACTTTTTCCAGCCGGAAATTTAACCGTCTTGTAACTGTAATTTTCCTGTATTTGAGCCATTCGGAAAGCATCTCTGCAAGACTTTTTACTTTTGGACGTCCGTTAAGCCCTATAACATTCATGTTGACACGGTATGTTCGCTCAAGGTCGGTAGTTGCAAACAAATGTGCCATAATGGCTTCCTTGTCTACACGGTTTGACCTTGGGACTATAACTATTCGTGTGGGGTCTTCATGGTCGGATTCATCTCTGAGGTCGGATACCATTGGAAGTTTTTTAGACTGCATCTGTGCAGCAATCTGCTCCAGTATTTTCGCACCTGAAGTCTGGTGTGGAAGAGCCTTTACGACAATTTCACCGTTTTCAATGCAGTATTTTGCCCTCATTCGCAACGAACCGTTTCCGGTCTTATACATTTCGAGTATACTGTTGTGCGGGGTTATTATTTCAGCTTCTGTGGGAAAATCCGGACCCTGGATAATCTCACAGATTTCCTCGGTGGTTGCCTTTGGATTATCGAGAAGATGAATACAGGCTTCGGTTACCTCTCGCAGATTGTGCGGCGGTATGTCGGTTGCCATACCTACGGCAATACCTGTGGAACCGTTCAGCAGCACATTAGGCAGCCTGGACGGCAGTGTCAAAGGTTCATCAAGGGTGCCGTCAAAATTTGAAATAAAGTCAACGGTATTCTGGCCAAGTTCATTAAGAAGGATTTCAGAATAGGGGGAAAGTCTTGATTCCGTATAACGCATTGCAGCAAAAGACTTTGGATCATCAGGAGCCCCCCAGTTCCCCTGACCGTCAACAAGGGGATAACGATAGGAAAAAGGCTGGGCCATGAGAACCATCGCCTCATAGCAGGCGGAATCCCCATGAGGATGAAACTTACCCAAAACGTCTCCAACCGTCCTGGCTGATTTTTTATATTTGGCTGTAGATTTCAGTCCCAGTTCAGACATGGCATATATTATACGCCTCTGTACCGGCTTGAGACCGTCGCCAATGTGGGGAAGTGCCCGATCAAGAATTACATACATTGAATATTCACGGTAAGCTTTTTCAGTAAAATCCTGCAGAGGAATGCGTTCTATACCTTCATGATTAAATTCAGTTTGGCTACTCATGATTTTCTTTTAAATCTCCCTTCTTTTCCAGCCAGACTTTTCTGTCACCAGCTCTTTTTTTTGCAAGAAGCATATCCATAACCTCATAAGCGCCTTCTTTTAATTCTTCGGAATCAGATCTGTTAACAGAAAGTTGTACAAGGCGTCGTGTATCCTTTGCCATTGTTGTTTCCCTGAGCTGAATGGGATTCATTTCTCCAAGACCTTTAAAACGCTGCACATTAATTTTTCCACTTTTACCATCCGCTGCTATTCTGTCAAGGATACCCTCTTTTTCAGAATCGTCCAGCGCGTAATAGACATCCTTGCCAATATCTATTCGATAAAGTGGGGGCATTGACATATAAATATGGCCTTCCTTTACAAGAGCAGGGAAGTGCCGCAGGAAGAGAGCGCATAAAAGAGTTGCTATATGGAGACCGTCGGAATCGGCATCTGCAAGAACGCATATCTTACCATATCGAAGGTTGTCCAGGTTGTCTGAACCCGGATCTACTCCTATAGCTGTTGAAATGTCACTTATTTCCTTTGACCCCATTATTTGTACTGAATCTACCTCCCATGTATTCATGATTTTTCCGCGCAGGGGCATTATGGCCTGAAACTGTCTGTCCCTTGCCTGTTTTGCCGAACCGCCTGCGGAATCACCTTCAACAAGGAAAAGTTCACTCTGAAAGGGGTCCTGGATGACGCAGTCCGCCAATTTGCCGGGGAGGGCGGGTCCGCTGGTTACTTTTTTCCTTTGCACCTTTTTACTTGAACGTAAACGGTTCTGAGCATTACTTATCGCCATGTCGGCAAGCTTTTCACCGATTTCAGTATGCTGATTAAGCCAGAGGCTGAATGAGTCTTTGACAATCCCGGAAACAAAGGCTGCTGATTTACGTGAAGAAAGACGCTCTTTTGTCTGGCCTGAAAATTGAGGGTCCAGCATTTTTACAGATAGTATATAACTGCATCTGTCCCATATATCCTCCGGGACGAGTTTCACACCTCTGGGAATCAGATTACGGAATTCACAAAATTCACGGATTGAAGCAAGCAGGCCGGTCCGGAACCCGTTAACATGTGTACCCCCCTGGGGGGTGGGGATGAGGTTTACGTAGCTCTCGTTTACAGTTTCACCGCTTTCCTCCAGCCATGCCACCGCCCAGGCGGCCATTTCTTTATTCCCTTCAAAATTCCCGACAAAAGGCTCTTCAGGAATAAGATCATATTCCTGGAGACTGTCTGTAAGATATTCCTGAAGTCCGTCTTCATAATACCATTCTTCTGTTTCACCATTTTTTTTATTCAGAAAGGTAACAAGTAGTTTGGGGCAGAGGACAGCTTTTGCACGCATTATATGTTTTAAACGACGTATGGAAAATTTCGGGAATTCAAAATATTTAGGATCAGGCCAGAAGTGTATTGTAGTTCCGGTATTTTTTTTGCCTACAGAACCGGTGGCCTCAAGTTCATATTGTTTGAAACCGTCATTAAATGCAATTTGATGTTTTTCTCCATCTCTTTTTATCAGCACTTCAAGTCTCAATGAAAGGGCGTTAACTACAGAAACACCAACGCCATGGAGACCTCCTGAAAACTGGTAGTCCTTGTTGGAGAATTTTGCCCCGGCATGAAGTTTGGTCAGAATCAATTCAACGCCTGTAATCCCTTCTTCCGGGTGTATATCTACAGGCATCCCTCGTCCGTTATCACTTACTTCCAGAGACTCGTCTTCATGAAGAATGACATCTATCCTGGTTGCAAAACCGGCAATAGCTTCGTCAACACTATTGTCGATAACTTCCTGAGCAAGATGGTTTGGTCTTGAGGTATCAGTATACATACCAGGGCGTTGTTTTACAGGTTCAAGCCCTTTAAGTACCTCAATCGATTCAGCATTATATTCTTTTTTCATGATATGTGCATAATATGTCAGATATATTCTATTTGAAACCGAATTACATTTTTGAGACAGGTTCTAATGACATTCATAAGCACTAAGCTCATGCGCCTCTTTATTTTTACCAACCTTTGGGTACAGGCTGTAGCTTATTCTTATATGTGTTGCAAGGACATTTTCTTTTTTTACTGTTAAATATTTTATAACCGGTTTAAATATCTTTACCAATAATTATTGATGGAAAAATCAGAACTCCTTGTTTATTATTCACAGGAATTTGTAAAGATTCTTAATGCTATTAACTGATTTCCATCACATTCAAATTTGATGAACTCGTAAAAAGTATAACCGATGGCTAAGTATATATCTTTTCTGATATGCCTGATTTATAGAAACCGCTATATATTGTGTCATTTTTTTCTTGACATACAACCTGTGCTCTTTTATGAAAGTAAATAATAAATCTTTCTTTCAACTTTTATTTGATCGAAATAGCCCGATCCCTATAAATGAGTTGCCTCGTTTTCGAATAATTAAATGAAAAAGTTGAATTGCCGGGTGATCCCTCACCTGTACAGGTGACGAATTAATCCGCAGGAAAGATTTAAGAGGATGGGGGGTGGATGGATTTTAAAATTGGCCTGAAATCTCTGGGATGAAATAGTCTATCCACCCGCCTGTTCTTTAGAGCATGAGCCTGCCTTATCGATGTATACTCTTTACTACTATATTATCTTCAAGATTTCTTGAGGTGTTCGGATATCTCATTAAGCTTTGTTTTCATTATTTCAAGGGTAGCAACAGCTTCATTAAGTTTGTTATTGCCTGCTAATTCTTCAGCTTTTTTTGCGATATCCGAAAGTTCTATAAACCCCAGGTTTCCTGATGAGCCTTTAATGGAATGTACTGCTCTGGCTGCTGAATTATCATCTTTGTTCTCATATGCAACCTGCAATTTGTTTATATCTTCTGACGTAGTAGTAACAAAAAGCTCAACAAGTTCAATAAATTCATCTTTTTCCAACCCCAGATTAGAACCCAACTCTTCAAAATTCATTTATTTCTCCCTGTTTCTAAAAAGAAGTATAATATTCTGAAAATGATGTTATTCCATATCGATATTATCAAAATTTTTATTAACACTTTTGGATATTATCAGGCAACAGTTTTTATAAGCTTTAAATAAATTGTATATATCAATAAGCTTTATTTTAACAGTATTTAAAGTGTAGTACGGTTTAACTTGACAGAAATGTATTTTTATTATATCAATAAATCTTGATATGTTGATATTGTGATTTTTATCGTATTTGCGGCACTAAACTTGGTAAATTCATAAAAAGTATAACTGATGGATAGTATAATATATTTCAAAGCACTTTCCGATATAACACGAATCAGGTTATTTAATATACTGCTTCACCATGAGCTAAGTGTTAATGAAATAGTTTCCCTTATGGATATGGGGCAGTCACGAATTTCAAGGCATTTGAAAATTCTAGTTGACGCAGAACTCTTAAAGTGCCGCAGGGACGGTGTTTGGGCATTTTACTCATGTGTTGATGTGGGGCCGGGACGTGAGTTTGTTGATTCAATAAAATATCTTTTTGATTCTGAATATGATTTAAATAAGGACGTTGTAAAAGCAAGAAAAATTGTTGATAAACGAAAGCTTGCTACCATGCAGTTTTTTAACAGGGTTGCAAATGAATGGGATCTTTTGCAGAGGGAAGTCCTCGGTGGTTTTGATCTAAATGATAAAATCGTAAAGCATATCGGGAAATGTAATGTCGCTGTTGATCTTGGATGCGGTACCGGTGAACTGCTTTCATATATCAGGGAATGTTCGACACGGGTAGTAGGTGTGGATAGTTCTGCCAAAATGCTTGATATTACAAAAAAACGTTTCCGTAATGACATTGATTCAATTGATCTCCGCTTAGGGGAGATAGAACACCTTCCCCTTGGAAATGAAGAAGCGGATTGTGTTGTCATATCAATGGTCCTTCATCATCTGTCAGAACCAGACATGGCGATTAAGGAGGTGCACAGAATTTTAAAGCCTGGCGGGATTTTTATAATTGCTGATTTTGATAAACATAAAGATGAGGAGATGCGGCATTCATACAATGACAGATGGCTTGGTTTTGCAAAAAAAGAAATGGAGTTATGGTTAAAAGAAAATAATTTTTCATTGGAAAAAAGTGAAAAACATAAGTTAAAGCAATCGCTGGAGCTAAGTATTTACAAATCAGTTAAAGAAAGATGACGTCGTTAAAAGTCTCCATCTACTGCGTTATAGCGATTGATCAGAAGTTCGACATACTAAATGTATGCCTTCACTCCTGATAAATCACTATGCCTTGTATATGAAGATTTTTACTTAGTCATTGAATATATTTTATGTGTTAATCAAAAAAATAAAGGAGAAAATTATGTCTTTTCTAGAACTGGACCTGACTATAAAAAACAAAGTGGCGGACCTTTCGCTTGCAGATTTTGGTATTAAGGATATGCAGCTTTCAGAAAATGAGATGCCCGGACTTATGTCAGTACGTGAAAAGTATGGTCCTGATAAACCGTTAAAAGGCCTGAAAATAACCGGAAGTCTTCATATGACTACTCAGACTGCCATGCTTATCGAAACACTATACGAACTCGGCGCTGATATTCGATGGGCTTCATGCAATATTTTTTCTACACAGGATCACGCCGCCGCAGCTATTGCGCAAAGAGGTACCAGCGCAGTTTATGCCTGGAAAGGTGAAACCCTTGATGAATTCTGGTGGTGTACTGAAATGGCTCTTACATGGCCTGACGGCAGTGGCCCGGATCTTATTGTTGATGACGGAGGAGATGCAACTCTTTATGTTCATCAGGGTGTTGCTATTGAAAAGGATCCTTCTATTCTTGATAAGGAATATGAAAATCATGATATGAAATGTTTAATTGAGCGTTTAAAGGTTACATATAAACGCGACCCAAAGCACTGGACAAAAATTGCTTCAAAAATCCGTGGTGTGTCAGAAGAAACAACGACTGGTGTCCACAGGCTTTACCATCTGGCAAACAAGGGTGAACTCCTTTTCCCGGCAATTAATGTTAATGATTCAGTAACAAAATCAAAATTTGACAACCTCTACGGGTGTAAGGAATCACTTGCAGATGGAATAAAACGAGCTACAGATATCATGATCGCAGGAAAAATAGTGGTGATATGCGGTTTTGGAGATGTGGGAAAAGGGTGTGCGGCATCCATGCGCGGATTTGGCGCTCGTGTTTTAATAACAGAAATTGATCCGATTTGTGCGCTTCAGGCTTCAATGGAGGGTTACGAGGTTACTACTATGGAAGAAGCGGCCTCTAAAGGAGATATTTTTGTATCAGCTACAGGTTGTGTAGATGTTATTACCGGCGGACATATGGAATCTATGAAAAATGAAGCAATAATTTGCAATATAGGTCATTTTGATAATGAAATAGATATGGCATATCTTGTAAATACAACTGAATGCACATGTTTGAATATAAAACCCCAGGTGGACAAATGGACTCTTAAATCCGGGAAATCGGTTATTGTTCTAGCTGAAGGAAGACTGGTAAACCTTGGATGTGCAACCGGGCATCCGAGTTTTGTTATGAGCAATAGTTTCACAAACCAATGTCTTGCACAGATTCAACTTGCCGCAAAGTCTCATGAAAACAAGGTATATACACTCTTAAAGGAACTTGATGAAGAGGTTGCAAGGCTTCATCTTGGCAGGCTTGGCGTAAATCTGACAGAGCTTAGCGTAGAACAGGCAGATTATCTGGGAGTAAAGGTTGAAGGGCCGTACAAGCCCGACCATTATAAATATTGATGGCGTCGTAAAAATCTCCATCTACTGCGTTATAACGTTTGATCAGAAGTTCGACATACTAAATGTATGCCCTCACTCCTGATAAAACGTTATGCCTTGTATATGAAAATTTATACGTAGCCATTTTTTGGATACTTTATTTTGATGGCGTCGTAATCCCGCTATAGAGGGACTACTTAACCATCGATTAAGTTTATAATACTTAACCATGGGATATATACCCATGGATTTTACTATTTTTTTATCATCGATTTATTAAAATTATTATAAGTGGTTTAAAAACCGCAGATCATGTTCAAGGGCAAGGCCGCAGCGTTTTTTAAATCCACAGGAATAGTGAACTATTTCGAGGAGTTCAAAAAAGCGAGAACGCAGCCATTGGGCATAAGATGAGGTTTTTAAATCACTTATAGAGCATTGGAATAGAAAAATGAAGCTTGGCATTATAGGACTATCAGGTTCAGGGAAAACGACAATATTTGAGGCATTGACTCAAAATATATCCGACGGGATTAACAAAGTGGAAAACCGTATAGGGACTATACAGGTGCCTGATGAGCGAGTGGGCATTCTTAGTAAAATGTATAAACCCAGAAAGACAATTTATGCACAGGTAGAATACCTCCTTCCCGGTATCCCCGGTAATAAAAGGGATCAGAATATGTGGAATCAGGTAAGAGATGCTGATGCGCTGATTCATGTGATACGGAATTTCAGGGGTTATGGACTTGAAAAACCGGAGCCGTTTGAAGATTTTACATGTCTAAACCAGGAAATGATAATTTCTGACCTCATGGTTGTTGAAAAGCGGCTTGAACGTATTGAACTAGACAAAAAGCGTGGGAAACAGGTCAGCGAAGAAGAGTTGTCACTCCTTAAAAAATGTCTGCCTTTACTGGAAGAAGAGACTGCAATCAGACAGAATCCGGATCTTGCTTTTGCACACCCATTAAAAGGTTTTGCCTTTATTTCCGGGAGACCATTATTTGTTTTATTCAATAACGAAGATGACGATGAAAAACTTCCTGAAATAAAGGATCTTACTTCAAAAGAAAATTGTATGATTATAAGGGGAAAACTTGAGCAGGAACTTGCCCAGATGACGGAAGAGGAACAGGAAATATTCCTTGAAGAGTTCAATATAAGTGTTTCTGCAATGGACCGTGTAGTAAAGAAATCATATGAACTTCTTGGTCTTATCTCCTTTTTTACTGTCGGAGAAGATGAGGTGAGAGCATGGACGATCAGTAAAGGAACTGCAGCCGTAGACGCCGCAGATGTAATCCATTCGGATATTAAAAAAGGTTTTATACGAGCGGAAGTTCTTTCATATGAAGATCTAATGGATGCCGGTAGTCACCAGGATGCTAAAAAGAAAGGTACCGTAAGGCTTGAAGGAAAAACATACGAAGTTAAAGATGGGGATATTATTAATTTTCGTTTTAACGTTTGATATATTTGTAAATTCCGCTATAGCAGAGCTACCACGTTAAAGTGTTGGTGGATGTAGATGATTCGACAATACTCATAGATCAACATCTGCTTAGCCTGCACACACCTAATTATGGTATCTGTAATTGAGTAATTTTTTAAAGCATGTTGATAAATGCAAGATATCTTCAATTTCAAGCATAAAAACTATATTTCAATATAGAGTGCTTTTATCAATTTGTAATATTGACTTGGCCCTCAAGAGGTAACATTTGGAGCTATCTTTGGTCCATTTTTTTTACTTGACCAGACTAAATACTTTTTTGTATATATTATCAATTTTCGGATGAGATAATATATGGAGTTGAAGAAATTGGCTTAAATATTTATTGACATCTTAAACTTGGTTCGACCAATATTTTTTAGCAAGGTAAAAAATGAAAAATGTCCTGATCGTAGACGATGAAATTGCTGTATTAAGCCTACTTAAACATTCTCTTATAAAATATCGCTCCGAATTTAAAGTATTAACAGCGAAAAATGGTAATGAAGCAAAATCTATTCTCTCTAAAAAACCGGTTTCCCTGTTAGTTACTGATATTATAATGCCTGATATTACAGGTTTCGAGCTCCTTGAGTATGTAAAAAAAAAATATCCAGCTACTTTGTGTTATGTAATGACTGCATATAATACAACTGAGATAAAAAAAA
>Ga0008651_10002063_pt1 | contig 11312 bp, 9 predicted proteins | sample SaaInlV_200m_DNA_6_FD_59173 | JGI IMG/M metagenome (GOLD analysis project Ga0008651, IMG submission 59173) | Marine microbial communities from expanding oxygen minimum zones in the Saanich Inlet - SI037_S2LV_200m_DNA | ecosystem: Environmental > Aquatic > Marine > Intertidal zone ...
CCTCCCACGTTGGCTGCAACTGACCTCAATGTGGGAGGCGGTGCCATCCGGCGACCTCTTACTGGGTGCATTTCCCGACGCTCATCCCGGCGCCATTCGGGGCTAGTTGCGGCCGACGTCGTCTTGCACGACGGCTGATCCCGGATCCCGGTCCTTTCGGTCCCGCCGCATGAGTGTCGCGGTCCGCTTCCTACGCGGTCAGGTGAGAGTTCCCACGCCACCTGCAAGGGCTCTGAGCCCCGGGCACCATGGTTGGCGGACCCCGGGCAGAATGATACAGTGAGCACGACGAACACCACCGGGGAAAGGACGAGGAGAGCCGGACATGGGGTACGCCAGATAATGCAGAGGCGGTCACACAGACGATCCGGTGCCATCCCCGTCGCCCTTCGGCTGGGCTCCACGGCTCTGGTCTGTATCCTGACGTGGCATGCCTGCGCTCTGGAACCAGCCCATCCGTCTCTTCTGTTCTCCGACGCCGACATACCCCATCTGCGAGAGAAGGTGGAAAGCGGTTGGCAGAAGCAGGCGTTCGATGTCATGACGGAACGGGCCGAGGGCTTCCTCGATGTTCCTACCGATCCGTATCCGCTGCACATGCGGGGCACCAACGGGCCCGCGACGACGGGGCGTGCCCTTAACAACCGCGTGAGCACGTTGGCAATGACGGGTCTGCTGACCGGTAGTGCGCAATACCGTGAACATGCGGTGGACATGGTGATCGCTGCCGCGCACCAGAGTGATGTGGCGGATTTCGTCGAATGGAATGGACACCTTGCCGTCGGCGATGGCGCACATGCCTACGCCATGGCCTACGACTGGCTGTGGGCCGACATGACCGAGGACGAACGGTCTCTGGTGCGGGAAGAGATCACTGCGTTCGGCCAATGGATCTACGACTACTCCAGGAAAGGACGCGATTTCGGCCTCTTTACCCCGAACCGTCTCTCATGCAACCACAATGCGGTCGTTCACGCTGGTCTCGGGTTTTGTGCTCTCGTTCTGGGCGAGCACGGTGAGTGGCTCAAGCAGGCCGAGAAATACGTCAAGGGTTACCTTCAGTACGCACGAGACGAAACGGGCTACAACTACGAAGGCATCGGGTACTACGCATACGGCTCCTGGGCAGCGATCCCGTTCGGGGTGGCTCTGAAGCGCGCCGGCAAAGGGGATATTTTCCGAGAGATGGACACCCTTCGCCTCATTCCGCACTACGTTCTTCGCCAGATCCTGCCTTGGGGCAGTCACGTCGTGACCATGAACGACTCGCCCCCGCGTCTCGGCAGTTCCGGCGGCCTCATGTACCTTCTCTCCAGATACCAAGACCGCGTTGGGCTTTGGGGATGGTTGCGGCTCTACGGCGCGGAGGGCAGCGGCTCGTTCGGCGCTGACCCAAGAGGCTACCTCGGCGATGCGGCGTCGGTCCCATACACTCTCCTTTTCGCCGATCCCTCCCTCAAGCCGCTCCCCCCTCAGGAAGCCAACCTGCCGCTGCACGCATTCTTCGGGAGTGGGCGTGCTTCGTTCCGCAGTGGCTGGGGGGACCTCGACGCGTTGGCGACGTTCACATGCGGATTCGACCGGCATCGGGGGCACAACCACCGAGACGAGAACTCCTTCACGTTCTTCGCCAGAGGGGAGAGCTTTGCCATTGACCCAGGCTACGAGCCGCGGGGAACCCGAAGCCACAACAGCGTGCTCGTGGATGGCATGGGGCAAGCCAGCGACAAGGGAGAGTATGACGTCTACGGCCGGACCGAGAGAGTCCGGGAGTTTGGGACAGCATGGAGTATCGCTGGGGATGCCACCGATGCCTTCCCCGAACAAGCACGAGTATCAAGAGCGCGTCGCCAGTTCCTCTTCGTCAAAGCGGGAACACCTTACCTGGTGATCGCAGACGAACTCACAACCCCAACCGGGGGGGATGCTGAATACGCCTGGTTGCTCCACACGGCCCGAGGCAATACCATCCGAGTAGAACAAGAGCGAAACAGCGCGTTCATCGAGGGATCTCGGCGCAAAGCTATCTGCATGGTCCGGTTCATCTGCCCTCAGGAGGGACTGCAGATCACCGAGACCGATCTCGCGGGTGAGACGTTTGAGCGACGGGGAAGAACGTACCGCTATGATCGCTTTTTCAGGGAATTGCGGGCCGTGTACCGCACAGACAAAGCCCGCTTCATTGCGGTCCTCGCGGCGGCAGACAAGCAGGAAGACCTGCCGCGTGTCCGATGGGAAGGGAGTCCTTCCGATATGTACCTCGAGGTCCGTCCCTCCGCGGAACACACGGACCGCATCCACATCACATGTCAGTCGATCCAGTTTGAGCGCCACGTCAACGAATCCCCCGACCCACACTGAGCGAGGACTATCATGTGGAAATGGACCATCTCTCTTCTATTACTGGCCTGCAGTATCTGCAACGGATCTGTTCGGCATGTGGCACAGAAAGCCGAAGGAGCGGACGATGCGAACGCGGGCACCGAGGAAAAGCCCTGGCGCACTCTCGCCTACGCATGCACACAGCTGCAGCCCGGTGATGTGCTTTACGTCCATGCGGGACATTACCGCGAGTGTGCCCGAATCAGTTCGCCCGGACTTCCCGGTAGCCCGATCACGATCCAAGCCTTCGGCGACGATGCAGTGATCATCGATGGGGCGGACATTGTGCCAACGGCTAAATGGCAACCATCACCGGAGTTGAGCAACGTCTATGAGATCGATTGCCTCCGGGACCCGGGGCAGATATTCCTGGACGGGAAGCCGACCACCATGAAGCTGGACAAGCTCAAGGGAAAGCGCTGGGAAATCGGCGTTCTTGGCAACGATGATAGGGACCTGTGGCAGTTCGACCGCAAGCGCAGAAAGCTGCTCTTGAACGTCGGAGGAGACAACCCGGCCGAAGGACGAACAGTAGAGGTCCCAATCCGGGCGCATGGCGTTGTCCTGCGGGATCACTGCCGCGTCAGTGGTCTGCAAGTGACCCGCACAGCCAATGTGGGGATTGAGTGCAGCGCCGACTATGGCGTGGTCGAAGACTGCCTCGTAACCGCATGCACGATCGGCATCCGTGGCGCGGGTTGGCACAAGACGGGCAGCGTGTTCCGGCGTAACACGGTCATCGCCACACTCGACAACGGCATCTACCATCAAGACCGGGCCCGCGGGTGCCGGATCCTGGATAACCTCGTGATTGGGTGCACCTTGAATCCGTGGCATCAGGTCCGGTGGTCAGGGTCCATGAAGATCAACGGCGCCTATGACCTGGTGTACCAGAACAACGTTGTGCTCGACGCAGGAAACGCGAACACCCCAAGCGGCTGGGATGGCTGGGCTCTGTGGGGCGATTGCGTCGTCGGGCGCGTGTATTACGTGGGAAACACGACCGCGCGCAATGAACATGCAGGCATCTACATCGAAGCCGAGATGACGGACAGCCACGCCTTCTACAACACCTGCCAGAACAACACACGCGGCATCACCTGCCGAGCCAGTCAACGCGGCACCTATATGCACAATCTGGTCATCGGCGGTCACGCGGGCCTGTCCGTGTGGAACAGCAAGGGAGGCCTGCCCACGGTCAACCACGTGTTCGCCCATAACCTGGTGCGTGATGCTCTGATTCCACTGCATATCCAGCAGTCACCGCAGTTCATCGACCACAACGTCTACTGGCCCCGCCCTGACCACGACCTGGCCAGCATCGGAGCCCACAAGTGTCGGTCGCTGGACGATGTTCGTCGCGTGTCAGGCTATGAAAGCAACGGGGAAGTGGCAAACGAGGCCCCGGAAGACATGGGGCTGGGAACGATCACGTTTCGTGCCGCTGACCGGAAGAACTCGGATGAAGTGTTGATGATGATCGGTAACAACGGCTGCGAACTCCTCGACCCCGTTGACAACAGCGGGTTGCCCTACTTCTGGCGGCCGGGAACGGGGGATGGCGAGGAGCACATGTTCCGATTCTGGGCATACACCGGGATCAAACCCGCCCGGGAGGCGCACGGCGGCGTGATGTACTCCTACGCGTACCGCGGTTCCTGCGGTGGCGCCCTGGCCTCCGCCGCCTTTAAGGGACAGTCCGCCCGAACAGGCCGGCGCTGCCTTGAAGTGGACGGCCAGCGCCCCGAGAAGATCCCCGAGGAAGGACTGGGCTGGTGGTCGCCGTCGATTCCGGCCCGCCCGGGAGACACGATCCACATCGGGTTCTGGGCGCGAGGCAGTGAACTGGCGCCGGTCGCAGGCACGACGGGGTTGGCCGCCTTTGCCCGATTCACGTCTTACACCGGGCAGAACCAGCAGGATGTCCAGCTCTCCGTGCCGGACGAGACGCTCGTCGGTACGTTCGACTGGCGCGAGATCACGTCCGCAGTCACGGTGCCCGAGGATGTCCGCCGCGTCGCCCTCTTCTTCGGGCTGAAGCCGGCAACCGGGGCCATCTTTTTCGATGACTTCTCGATCAATGTCGACGGTGCAGAGGCAACCCGAATCCCCCCTCTCGACAAACCCGTAGGTGACGAGCGCATTGATGCTCAGACCACATTCCTGCGCGTCGGCCCCACGCTCCAGGTAGATGTCGACGTAAGCCGGATCCCGAACCGCCAGCCCGATGACAAGCTGCGTGTGCGGATCAAGCGCTTCTGGCAGCCGATCGACGCCAAAACCGTGCCCATCGAGGGGGCTGCGGGAACGGTGAGTGTTGAGTTCAGCACAGGAGCCTGGCCACCGGATCGCTACAAGCTCTATGTGGAGCTCTTGGACGCCAGGTCCCGGATCCGGACAAATCGGCGATTCCCACTCGTGGTTCCACGGCAGTCGCTGGACGCTGGAAAAGCCGCGGACCGCATATCACTGGCCGGCACCTGGAGGGGAGCCATGACCTTGGCCAAACCACAGGTGGAAGGGCTGGAAAACGTGTATCCTGATCCGGGAATCAGTGCGAAAGCCCAGGCACTGGTAAAGGAGGGTGGGGATGTCTCTGGCCTGCGTGAAGTCACCGTGCCGGGTACCATGCAGGACTGGGGCAAAGGGTGGGAGGGACTCAACGGCGAGGCCGTCTTCCGTCGGACCGTGACGATCCCCCCAAACTGGATCGGCAAAGACCTGGTCCTGTCCCTGGGGCCGATCGACGACTTCGATGTGACGTTCTTCAATGGAGTCCGGATCGGCGCCACTGACGACAAGACGCCGAGCTTCTACCGGCATCCTCGCCTGTATACGGTCCCGGCAGGGCTGCTCCGGCTCGGTGAGAGTGTGATCTGCGTCCGCGTGTTCGACCGTGGCTGGGGCGGCGGATTCATGGGCAAACCCGAACAGCTCTTTATACAGCCGAGAGAGTAGCTGTGCTGGAAATCACTCTTGTCAGCGGCAAGATGGAGGTATTGGCGGAAGAGGAGTTCCAGCGCAGAATGAGGAATTTCCTCGGGGCCGCTGCCGACGTCCCTCCGAGCCCGACGGCCCCGTAGCGCTCAGCAAAAAGCGATGATGGCGACCAGAAAAGGAAACGAGGATCTGACATCATGAGGTCCTACACTGAGGCACTCATGCCGCTTCTGGTGGTGAGCGGAGTCCTGATTCTCCTCGCTGCGCTGACTCGTTACTGGCGCGGGCTGCGAGTGCCTCCCGATCCGTGGGACGGTGAGCCTGATCAGGTCGGAGCGGCCCCAGAAGACACCCCGAGAATCGTCTGCAGCAGCTGCCTGGGAGAGAATGAGCCGGAAGCCGCGTTCTGTCTCGAATGCGGTAACCCCATCGGGGACACGTCAAGTATGGATCCACTCAAGCGCATCCAGGCTCAGGGGTGGATCTATCGACGAGCTGCTTCATCACCCTATAGGTTCCTGATCGTGGTCGGCATGTGGCTGATCTTCCTTCCCATGGCGATCGTGTCCTTCCCGATTGAGTTCTTGCACTCCCGTAAGCCGGGGGATCTGCCGGGGGCCATTTTCGATTGCCTGATATGGACAATTGTGGTCGCTGTCCTCTGCAAAGTTACCGCCAACTACATCCGTCGAAGGGCGGGCACCCACGCCGCCGAATCGCCGATCCCCAACGGCCCGTGAGAGGCCGCCAGTCGTTTGCGCGACCAATCTCGCTCACTCACGACACGAGGCCGTGAGGGTTTTCTCACGGCTTGAGTCAACGCTAGTCGTGTCTAACCTGGCCTATCCGCGAGACGTCCCGTCCCCAAATCAAGCTCGTGCCCGTTCCTCGCCATGCTTGTCGGATGCGGGGCCGTCCGCTATACTCCCGGCGCACCCGGCGACGCCGCGAACGCGCGGATAGGCGCAGAATCTCGCCGATGCCACGCGGCTTGAGCCCTGTCGAGACAGCACATTGCGCGGAAGTCGGCCCCGAGCCGCTGAGTACTCGGAAAGCTGGAAAGGGAAACACGATGCGATACGGACTGAACCTTCTCGTCCACACAGCTGCCTTTACCACGGCCGACGTTGACCTGGTTCAGAAGGCTGCCGATCTCGGTTATGACGGAGTGGAGATCCTGTTTGGCGATCTCAGCACTCTCGATGCGCCGGCGACCCGATCCGCGTTGGAGAGCACAGGCATGGGAATGACGGCCTGCTGTGTGATGCCGGAAGAGTGCAACCCCTGCAGTGAAGCCGCTGCCGTCCGCGAAGCCGCTGTTGAGCGCCTCAAAGCGATGATCGACATCACAGCTGAAATGGGTGGGGAAGCCATCGCCGGGCCGTTGTACTCACCCGTCCGCTATCTGACCGGAAAGCCGTGCAGCAATGACGAATGGAACCACTGCGTCGACGTGCTCAGAGCAGCGGCCTCTCATGCGGAATCGTCCGGCATCGACATGGCGATTGAGCCGTTGAACCGATTTGAGACCTACGTGATCAATACCGTGGCCGACGCCGTGCGGATGTGCCGTGAGGTCGGCAGCGATCGCCTGAAAGTGCAGCTCGACACATTCCATGCGAACATTGAGGAAAAGGACACTGCGGCCTCGATTCGAGCCGCCGGCAACTACATCGGGCATGTTCATGCGTCGGAGAGTGACCGGGGGGTGCCGGGGACCGGACAAGTCCGCTGGCCAGAGGTGTTCGCCGCCCTCCACGACATTGGTTACGACCGCTGGGTCACCATCGAGAGCTTCGCGACCGGGATCGTCGATCTGTGCGCCGCCGCGTGCATCTGGCGACCGATCTACGACTCCGCGGAGGGCCTCGCGCGCGACGGACTGGCCTTCCTTAAAGAATCTGCACGTCTGAACTGACAGCCGCGTTCGTTCCTTCCATTGACGGAACGTCACGTGTTCAGGGTCAGGATGTTCCTGCAGCTACGCCTGGGAATGTGTCATGTCAGATCCCCTCGAAGAAGCCGAACTCACTCCCGTTGACCGCCTGTTCACGTACCACATCTTCGGCGTTCCGGACCAGCACCGCCAACTGTGTGACGACGCGAGCGGTTACAGGCTCGAGATCGGTGGGGCGACGACGACGCCCGTGTCCCTGTCGCTCGACGCGATCAAAGGAGAGTTTGCCGCGGTGTCCGCAGCCATGGTGCTGCAATGCATGACCAACGTACACTGGGGCCGAGTCGAGTTCACCGGAGCACGCCTCCTGGACGTCCTCGAATCCGTCGGTATTCCCCCGGACGCGCACAAGATCGCGCTGCACGGAGCCGACGGGTTCAGCTCCGACCTGCACCTGACGGCCGTGCGCGAACAACCGGATGCCTTCCTGCTCGCCTATGCCATGAACGGCGTGCCCATTTCCCTCGACCACGGCTTCCCCATTCGCCTGACGGCTGACGGTCGCTACGGCTACAAGTGGCCGAAGTGGCTGACCCGTATCGAGTTGACCAACACCGACTTCAAAGGGCACTATGAGGGACGCCGTGGCTGGTCCGATGAGGCCCGGCGAGGACGCCCGGTCACGGGCTGAGGAGTATGCATGAATGACCATGAGAAAGTGCGATGTTGGTGGGCAGCGGCATTGGGCGCTCTGATGCTCGTCTGCCTCCCGAGTCCTGGCGGTTTGCTCCGGCTCGCCGGGGAAGCCGTCGTGCTCACTGGCAAGGTGGCGACCACAGCGGTCAAGACGACCGGTGCAGTTGTGATGACCACCGGTAAGATCACGGGGGCAACCGTGTCGTATTTCGCAGGGGAGAGAACCGTTGAGCTCGAACGTGAAGGCAATAGCTTCTACGTCAACGTGAAGATCAACCGGAAACGGAAGGTCCGACTGCTGCTGGATACCGGCGCAACCGACGTGCAGATCTCCCCGGCTCTGGCTCATAAACTTAAGCTGGACCTGCGAACAGCGGAACGGGTGCGTTGCACACTCGCGGACGGGTCAGTCACGACAGCACGTGTTGTGACGCTGAAAGAGGTCCGGCTCAGCCGATCTGTCAAGGCCCAGAATGTCCAGGCGCTGGTCTTGGAGGCGGACAGGAACAGCGGCAAAGGCGGCCTCCTCGGCATGTCATTCTTGAACCACTTCATCTTCCAGATCGACACGGAAGCCGGCAAGCTTCGCTTGCGGCACAGGGAGAATGAGTGAGTCAGGGAAACGTCTCCGGTGACCTGCTGGAATCCTGAAGCGGAGCGTAGGGTGCCCGGCGCAAGAGGATGTTCTGCTCCCAACAGCCCACGCCCCCCACTCCCCGGGAACCGCCCACGCCCCCTCCCTCACTTATTCAGATGGGGCAACGCCCATTTGGCCTTACCCGTTTGCAGCATCCGCGCAAAGTCTCCATGCGAATCGAGGATTTCTTGGGCGCTGTCGATGATCGCGAAGTTGGGAAGCTCCGCCTCTCCCATCTTGACCATGCCGGCCAGGAAGTTGAAGGGCACGTTCTTGAGATCGACGCCGTTCTCCTGCAGGACCTTCATTCCCTCAACGCATTGCTCCATCTTGGGCTTGTAATGACCGCTGCCGTTGTCGATCAGGGTGACCTTGCCGTTGGTCGCATCGATCGCCCCTGCGAACAAAACGGCTTCGCCCCCGGGCATCGAGGAGTGATGGAAGATCTGTCCCTCCAGTTTCTCAGGAAGCATGACCATGCAATAGCCCTGGCTATCGATGATAAACAGCTTGCCCGTGCACCCCAACGGCTCACCCCGCTCGAGCGTGGCCTTCTCTTTCCGCCGGTAGAGCTTGCCCTTGTGGAACACGATGTGGAAACGCCACCGATCGCCCTTCTCGATGTACTTGACGTGACTCAGGTCCCGTTCCAGCTCTTGCGCTCGCTTCTTCGCGAAGATGAAGAAGCTCTCTTCCCCGCTGGCCGCCCACTTGTCACGGACGCTCGCCCCCTGCAAGTTCTTGGGGTTTGAGCCACCGAGGTTGGCTTCAAGCCAGTAGTGGCTGTCCAGCGCCTTTAGCGCCCCCCCTGAGTTGTTGCCAAGGACACCCAACTGCCGGAAATCTTCCCGCATCATCTTCCAGTTCAGCCGTGCGCGAGCCTTGCCAAAAGTCTGCATCTGCAGGGCGGAGACCAAGAGCCCCGTCTCCTTGGGCTTGGTCGCCAACTCGGTTGCGTACTTGGTGGCCTCCATCAAGAGAGTAACGACGCAGTAGTGACCATGCTTCTTGACTTTGGACTGCCCTTTGTTGACAGAGCTACCGAGGTAATCCTGGCAAGCGACGCATATCCCAAGCAGTTTCACGGCCAGCAAATCCTTGAAGCGTTGCTTGGCAGCGGGTGCTTCCTCCTCGAAGTCGATCGGAGCTTCGGCAAAGGCGTGGTACTCCTTCAGCGGCAGATCGAGAGGCTGGAGCCCTGCGCTAAACCGGGATGCTCGGGCAAGCGCCCAACTTCTTGTCTTCGTGACCTGAGTCCATTGCTGAACGGTCGGGATCCCGGTGAACACCTGGCTCTTCTTCGACGTGCCCTGCCTGAAAGGGAATGGATTCATATCTGGCGGATCTCCCGTTGCAGAGACATGCTGAGGAAGGCCCCCCCGCCGCCGCTGGGGCAGCCCCGGAGGACAGAAAACGGGGGGAATGAGAACAAGATAGAACGCAATAGACTGGGAGGCAAGGAGGGCCAGAACTGAGCTTCAGGATGGAAGCAGACAGACCTCAGCCCAATGCCTCGAACGCCTGCTTGAAGACCTGCTCTCCCGGAATCAGAGGAACGTCACCACGATCAATCTCGTCACACCGTCGGTTGATCTCGGCGAGCCACTCCGCGGGGATGGGAAAGTCAGGCTCGACGTCAAGACTCTCAAGGAGCCGTTCGGCCAGGGAAGCCCTGGCGGGGTGTGGGAGATGCAGTGCAGCGTCCAGTACTTGTGTGGCTTCGGCAATCATGTCTGGAATATCGTTCGGTCCCGTCGATGCGTCAAGATCCAGCGGCCGATCAGCAACTCAACCGAACGGTGCCCTGAGCGGCCCTATTCTCCGATTCCTGCCTCGCTGGTCTTGGACAGCTGAAATGCAGGCCTCTCCATATCTCTGATCGATTCAGGAAGTCGTGCTCAAGGTCAGTGGCCATCTTTGGGGGAAACGGAGGAAAGAGAGCGAGGCGGCCACTTGCGTCGGGTTATGGGGAGGAGGGGGGGGGAGGGAGTAACGCAAGCAGCCGCCCGGCCCATGTCACTCCTTCAGCAGTTGGCGTGCCAGGCTCTTGTGACCTTCCAGAATTCGTCGGCTGCCCGGGGCATAGCATCGTGCAGTTGCTCCGTTCGCAGCTCAAGGGGGCACGTGGTGCAGGGTCAGTCACCACGTAGAGGGAATGTGACAGACGACACCAGTTGGCGAACAAGCGTCACAGTGGTGGCCAATAGAGTCAGCTTTGCGAAATCGCGGCTGACCGGATCACCATCGCTGCACCGAGTTCTACCCGCGCACGGCATCCGTGCCTGGGCGTCCTTCCTCCCTGATGGACGTCTGAGTCTCCTCGCCTACCACGTTCGAGATCAACCGGAACTCCCCCACTTCTTCCCGCTCAGGGACACCGACTTTGCTGCGAAGATGAGACCTGGCAATGTCACCCGAAACGCCTCATCCCCGCCCCCGACGGTCCGGGGCTCAGCAGCTCCCCCAAATGTCCCAGTGGTGGCGGGCGCGAATAACAGGCCCACCCCTTGCTGACGCCTGGATGTGGAAGTGTTTCGGGCGCCCTGGTGCGTACAGACGTACGTACCAGGGAGGCCGGAATGCTGCCGCGCCAGAGATCGGTAAGCCGTAGGCCGGACACGATTTCTCGGGTGGGGCTTCACCATTTGACAAATGAGACCGTCCCTCGTTTCTCGGGCAACCCTAACGGGCGGACCATTCTCCGCGAGTCTACGCCCGGGCCGCCAACGACGATGCTCGGCATCGCCTTTTGCCATCCCG
>Ga0008651_10002070_pt1 | contig 11293 bp, 10 predicted proteins | sample SaaInlV_200m_DNA_6_FD_59173 | JGI IMG/M metagenome (GOLD analysis project Ga0008651, IMG submission 59173) | Marine microbial communities from expanding oxygen minimum zones in the Saanich Inlet - SI037_S2LV_200m_DNA | ecosystem: Environmental > Aquatic > Marine > Intertidal zone ...
ATATGTCACCTGATTGCACAAACTTTTTATTATACATATCTTTATATTCTTCTTATTTCTTAATTCGATATGGAAGATGAAAAAAAAGAAACTAAAGAAAATAAAGTGAATGTTAAAACTATTCAGGATAGAGAATTATTTGGAAAAGTTGTTTTGCCTGTAGGATTATCTTTTCTTTTGTTCTTGTTTCTTTTATTCGAACAACAGGTTGTGGATTGGTTTAAGGAAGGAGCTATTTCGATGCCAATTAATTATGTTGCTTTGTTTTTAGGATTAGGTTTACTTTTCTTAATTAAAGGTTCAATTATTACATTAAGACCGAGTAAGAAGACTGGGGAAAAGAGAAATAATAATTTAGTTGCTTCTTCTTGGATGATTCAGGGATTTGTTTTATCGATGGTAGCTTTATTTTATGGGGTAATGGATTGGACTCATGTCGCATTAGTTGGGTTTAGATTAAGCTGGTTAGTTGTTCTATTTGTTATCTGGGAAGTTTTAACAATAAAATCTATTATAAAAACATTTAAGGGTTTGAAGTTGTTTGATTAAATTTTTCCCCCAACTTCTTTCTTAATTCTCTCAATAAAATTATCCAACTTCATAGTTGTGATTTCTTTTTTATCTGGAATTTTAACAGCAATAGTTTTTTCTTTCATTTCGTTTTCTCCGACAGTTATCAAGTAATTGAATCTCTGGATTGATGCCTCTCTCACTTTCTTTCCTATTGATTCGTTTCTTGTATCTAATTCAACCCTTAATCCTTGTTCTTTTAGTTTATTTGTTATTTCTTCTGCGTATTTATCCGACTTATCTGACATTGTTAGAACCTTAATTTGATTTGGTGAAAGCCATAAAGGGAATTTTCCATTAACCTGTTCGGTTAAAACTCCAATGAATCTTTCTAGGCTTCCAAATATTACTCGATGTAACATGAAAGGAGTCTGTTCCTTTCCTTTTTCATCTTTATAGATTAAGCCAAATCTTTCTGGAAGTGCAAAATCAAGTTGAAGTGTTGCACATTGCCATTCTCTTCCTAATGAATCTTTAATTAGTAAATCTAAACTTGGGCCGTAGAATTTGGCTTCTCCTTCCATTTTTTCAAATTTTATTCCTAATGTTTCTAGTCCTTCTGAAAGGGCTTTTTCTGAACTGGCCCAGATTTTATCATTTCCTAGATATTTTTCTTTTTTCTTGTCGCTTCTGACACTTAAAGTGTATCTAAAATCCTTAAAACCAAATGTTGAAATAACGTTTCTAAATAATTCTACGACATCAATTATTTCTTTGTGAAGTTGTTTTTTGGTGCAGAAAATATGTGCATCATCTTGAGTGAATTGATTAACTCTGAATAAACCTGCTAAGGTTCCTGAAAGTTCTTGTCTGTGGACCATTCCTATTTCCCCAACCCTTAAGGGTAAATCTTTGTATGACTTCGGGGAATTTTTGTAAACCAACATTCCTCCAGGACAGTTCATTGGTTTTACTGCGAAATCTCTTTTCTCATATTTTGTAGTAAACATATTTTCTTTGTATAATTTCCAGTGTCCTGAGATTTCCCAGAGTTTTTTGTCCATGATTAAGGGAGTTGATATTTCCTGATAGTCTGCTTTTCTATGCATTTCTCTCCAAAAATCTATTAGTTTGTTTTTGATGTGTAAACCTTTATCATGCCAGAAGACCATTCCTGGAGCAACTTCATTAAAGCTCCAAAGATCCATTTTCCTTCCTATGATTCTGTGATCGTTTTCTTTTAGTTTAGATGTATCTAATCTTGATTTTGAAATTTCTTTTAACATTCTTTCTCTTTCTTTTTCAGTAATGTCTGCTTCTTCATCCCCTTCAATAACAATCTCCCTCGATAACTCACTTAAAGGATGTCCCTTAACTTTTAATTCAAACGTCTTGTAGTATCCAAAAGGGGATCTATGGACTTTGAACTTTTGTTTCTTTAGTTCTTTTTCTGCTTCTTCTAGGATCTTTATTGCGGTGTTTGGGGGGCCTAACTCTTTTGATAGGTGTGCGTAAGGATATAGAACTATTGTGTTTGTGTTAACTTGTTTTGCAATGTCTTTTATGTTTTGAAGGTATTGAGGTAATGTTTCTAGAGAATCATTTTTTTCTACAGCCGTTAAAACAACTAAAGCTTCTTTTGCTTCTTTAGGTTCTTTTTCCTTTTCTGTTAGATCTGGCATTGACTTCAAGGCTTTCTTCAGAGCTTGCCATTTGATGTAATCAACATGTAGGTTTAGTGTTTTCATATTCTGTTTAGGTTTTTGTAGTTTTTAAGATTTTGGAAGTTTTTTTGGTAAAGTTTTATATAGGGGAAGAATGTGTAAGGAAGCAATGAAAGAAATATTACCCCGCAACGCGGAAAATAGTTTGAATTTCAGGAGAATAGTCAAAAATGAAAGGCTTAGCAGCAAAGCTCTTAATGGGAGCAGGAATATTTGCAATTGGAGCAGGGACTCCTCGGGAAAGTGTAGCTGGGCCTTTAGATTATAGTGGAAATAATAGTTCTAAAAATATTAGTTATGAGGGGGAAAAATCTAAAAAAAGTTCTGAATATAATTCGTATTTACCTAAAGAGAATAAAGAATTTCTAGAGAGGGCAAATTATATTGATTCTGCTTGGGGAAATAAGTATCATGAAAAAATTGATGAAGCTTTTTGGTTGAAGCAAACCAAAGGAATTGTTGATGGTAATTTGGCATATGCTTTGGGGATAAAGGAATCTTCTGCGAATCCTAATGCTAAACAAGGAAGGACCGGAGCTTCTGGTTTTTGGCAAACAATGAAGAAAACTTGGGAAGAACATTCTGATTTGCCTTTTGAGAAGGCTGTTGATTTTTATGAAAATCAAAAAGTTTCAGTTAAGAATTTGAGATCTGCCATTGGCTATTTGGAAAATAGAATTGAGAATTGGGATGAATTGGCCCTGAGAGATAAACAAATGATGGTTTTGGCCTCCCATAATTGGGGACAGGGAAATGTTAAAAATGTTAAAGGGGATTTGTATCGAGCTCCATTTGAAACCCGTGATTTGATTCAAAAAGTTATGACTGTGTATGATCATTTTAATTATTTAGATAATCGGGAGCAAATGGATAGAGAAATAGAACCTTTAGAAGCAAAAAAGATAAGTTTTGTTGTGCCTGTATCTTAAATCTTATCATACATGGAGCCAAATCTATTTAAACTTTTCCCCTCGATAAAACGGCTAGGAAAGCTTTTTATATTATTTTCATGTAGTTTGTTTAATGCTCACAGATATTTTAAGAGTAAAATACTCTAATGCAGAATTTCTAAAGGACCTTTGGCACTTTCTTAGCTTGAAAAAGATTAGATTCATTTTTTTATCTTTTGTCTTGGTACTTGTTAATTTTCTTGGGCTTGTTCCTCCCATTATCCTAGCAAAAATTATTGATGTTTTTACCTTAGAGTCTGATCCTCTTTCAAAGTTCTTTGTTTTGTTAACTTTTTTACTTTCAATTTTGGTGTTTAATACTTTCGCTAGATTAGGGGCTAAGCATTTTATGTCGCTCTATTTGTATAAGATGCAAAAATATGCTAAAACAGAATCTTTTCAAAAGATTCTTCAGCAAAATTTAATGTGGCATGATAAAGAAAATACAGGAGCTAAAATAGAGAAAATTAATTCGGGAGAGAAGGCAATTGGAGATTTTATCAATTTATATAATAATAAACTTATTGGGGGGTTAATTAATTTCGTGGGAATAATTGCAATTTTTGCAATCTTTAATCTTAAATATGCTATTATTGCTTTTATCTTTTCTTTAATTTATTTAACAATTGAAGCAAGAATGAATAAGATTGTGAGAAAAAGAATTATTGCTCAGAGATTAATCAAAGAGGCTTCTAATGGGAAAACATATGAGTTTTCTTCTAATATTGCAACTGTGAAAGCATTAGGGATTGAGAAAAAGTCTAATGATGAAATTTTGGATATCGAGGAGCTTTTGCGTCTTGCAAGAAACAAAAAACGTAAGACTAGTACTAAAAAATGGATTTCTGTTCAGTTAGTTGCAACTTTCTTTTATATTTTATTTATTTTCTTAATTGGGTTGGATGTTGTTGCGGGAGTAATGACGATTGGTGCAATTATTATTTATGTGGATTATATTAAAAGGTTACAGAATATTCTGAATATGATTTCGGTAGAGAGTACAAAATTGTTAGAGATTAAGTATAAAATTTACCGAATGATGGAAATCTATAAATCTCTACCTGAGTTTGAAGAAAAAGGAGCAAAAAAATTGAAAGATTGGAAGAGATTTGGAGTTAAGAATCTTAATTTTAGGTACAAGAACAAATTAGTCTTGAAAGATTTAGATTTAGAGATTAAGCGAGGGGAAAAAATTGGGTTGGTTGGATTTTCGGGAAGTGGAAAATCTACTTTGTTTAAACTTTTATTGAAACTTTATGTTCCTAAAAAAGGAAAAGTTTATTTTGATGGCGTTTCAACTAAAAATATAACTAGGGATTCTATTTTGAAAAATATTTCAATTGTTCAGCAAGATACAGAGTTATTTAACCTTTCAATTAAGAAGAATATAACTTTGTCCAGAACAGATAAATTTAATCGAGAGAGATATGAAAAAGCTTTAGAGGTAAGTCAGACTAAGAATTTTATTAATGGAATAAAACGAAAAGATCAGACTTTGGTTGGAGAGAAGGGAGTTAGACTTTCTGGGGGGGAGAAGCAAAGATTAGGTATCGCGAGAGCATTGTATAAAGATTCTAAAATAATTATCTTTGATGAAGCAACCTCTAATTTAGATTATGATTTAGAGAATAAATTACAGAAAGGGTTGGATGGTTTGGAGGATAAGACATTGATTTTTGCTGCACATAGATTATCTACTTTGAAAACTATGGATAGAATATTTGTTTTAGATGAAGGGAAGGTTGTGGAAGTTGGATCTTATGATGAACTTGTTGCAAAGAAAGGTAGATTTTATGAATTGTTGAAGAGTAAGGGTTAATTAAATTGTTTTTCAACTAATTTTCTAGCTTTCACCAATTTCTTTTGGTGTTTAGCAAGGAATTTATTAATCTTCTCAATAGTGTATTTCTTTAGCTCTCCTGTTAAGAGCTTTCCTGACTTGTAATCTTTTTCTATTTGTGTCAATTTCTTATCGTCTTGTTCGAAGAAGAATTTTAGATATTGGAATGAAACATCTACATCTGGATTTCCGCCTTTCTTTTTGTGTTCTTCTAATGTTTTTTGTCCTCCTGAAAAAGCGTATTTATTGATTTTATTCTTTACTTCGTTTGCAGTATCTGTCATAGAGATATATGAGGTTGGCTTAGATGCAGACATTTTTCCCCCGTCAAGTCCGGGCATGAATAGATGATAGCTTGAACTTAGTTGGGTGAATTTATTTTTTGAATGGTGGCTTATTCTTTTTGACATGTCTCTTGCTAATCTTATGTGTGGATCTTGATCAATTCCTACCGGGATTATCACTGGGCACTCTTTTTCAAATTCGGGTAATTGTGCATGAAGCATATCTGAAGCTTGTAAGAGGGAGGATAACATTTTTCCAGGAGTAATATCCCCATAAACTCCTTTGAATTCTGCAAAGGTTGTGTGTCTTGCTAAAAGATTTTGTAATCGATAGTATGCGTTTGACTTTTTTGCATCTTTTGATCTTTCACTCTGGAAATAGACATCACATTTTTTTAGATCTAGTCCGAGTGCAACGTAATCTGAAATATACTCTAGCGCTATTTTTTTAGATTCTTCTAGACTCTGATCTCTAGCGTTGTAAGCCTCAATATCTGCAACTGCAATATAAATTTTAGCACCTAATTTTTGGTAGAAGATAAATTGCTGAGCAACCAACATATGTCCAATGTGAAACTTACCTGTTGGCATTAGACCGGTCATCATTACGAATTTCTTTTTTTCTTTTATTGCCTTTAGAATTCTCTGGATGTCTCTATGTGCAAATACTGTTCCTCTTCTAAATAAAACATTCTTCTGAAATATTTCTGGAAGTTCTTTCATGGGGGTTAAACCGAATTGTTTAACCAGTTTGGAATAATTAACTTTTCCAGATACATCCCAGGGATTGAAAACCTCTTTTGTCATAAGAAATTAAGGTTAAGGGTGTTTTTAAAATTTGGTTTTGGGAAATTACCCAAGGGGCATTAGAACTCATAGGGATTAACTATCTTTTGGGATTTCTTCTTGAATGTCCTAAATATTTATAAAGAATTTTGCCTTGATTTTCTTAGAGGATTAAGATGAAAAAATTATTTATTTTTGTGGTGCTAAGTTTGTTTTTAATTAGTGGAGTTTCTGCCACAGTTGAGTTAGATAATAGTGTTAATTCTGTGTATAACTTGGGGGAGATTATTAAATTAGATATTAAAATTATTGCGGATGAAGAAATAAGTGATTCTTTTTCAGTAGATTTAATTTGTGGCTTGAAAGAGGTTGAAGTTTACAAAGAATTTGCTTCGATGTCTGAAGGAGATATTCGTGAAAGAGAGGTTTTAATTCCTTTAATAGATAATTTTATTGATAATGCTCGAGGAGATTGTTATGTTTCTTATTCTTTAGGAAATGATTCTGGGAAATTAGTAGAGAATGTTAGGATTTCGGATAAAATTGAAATTGATTTGGATTTGAATAGAATTGAGTTTAAACCAGGAGAATTGGCTGTTTTTGTAGGAAGTATTGAAAAAGAGAATGGGAAAAATGTTGAAGGCATTTTGGAAGTAATTGTTAAGGGGATTGATAGAGAGAATATTGTCTCTTCTTTTGAAATTAGTGGAGAGGGTTTTGATGTGAATATTTTAATTCCTAAAAATTTTAAGGCAGGAAATCATTTAGTTAGTTATTATGTTTATGAAAAAGATTCAAAAGGAATTGTTTCTAATTTTGGTAAGTTAGATGGTTCTGTGGATATTTCTCAAGTTCCAACAAATTTAGAGGTTTTTTTAGAGAATGATCGAATTGAACCTGGAACAAGTTTGAAAGCAAAAGTTATTTTGAGAGACCAGACTGGGGAAAAAATTGATGCTAAAGTTTATGCAGCAGTTAAAGATCATCAAGGAGAAATTGTTAAAAAGTTTGAAGAAAGAACAGATATTGAATTTGAATATTTTGTTGCTTTGAATCAATCTCCTAAAGAATGGGTTGTTTCTTCTTATTCGGAGGGTTTTACTTCTAAAATGGTTTTTACTATTTTAGAAAATTCTGAAGTTTCTTTGGTTTTAACTAATGATAGTGTTATTGTTGAAAATGTTGGAAATATTTATTATAATGATAGTGTTTCTATTTTTATTGGGGGCCAAGAGGTCACGTTTAATCCTAATTTGAAAGTTGGTGAATCTAAGGAATTTGTTTTAACCGCCCCAAAAGGAGAATATCAGGTTGTTGTTGAGGGAGTTAGTTCTAGTTTATTTTTGACGGGTAATGCGGTTGGAATTAAAGAATCTTCTTTAAGGGATATTAAGACTATGAATTTTCTTTGGATTTTTCTTATAGTTGTTTTATTAGTTACGTTTTTAGTTTTATATACGAGATTTAGACGCAGGAGAAATTTTAAGGGTCCTAAGCAGGATAGAGATAAGGAAAGAATAAAGGGGCTTCGTGATTCTAAGGAGAAAGAGAAGAAACGAAAGGATGCTGTTGGAATGTTTGTGCCTCATTTGAAAAGTGAGTTGTCTCTGTCCATTAATGGTTCTAAACAGGATGCTAGTGTTATGTGTTTGAATATTAAGAATTATTTGGAAGTTAAAAATGGTGAAGGAAATGTTCGAGAGACTATTCAGAGATTAGTGGATATTTTTGAGGGAGAGAAAGGATTTGTGTATAATAACAAGGAGAACATTTTCTTTATTCTTGCCCCTTCTAGAACTAAAACTTTTAAGAATGAAATGAATTTAGTTGAATTTTCTGATAAGGCTGGGAAGATTTTGAAAGAGCATAATCGTAAGTTTAAGAAATTAATACATTATGGAATTTCTTTAAATTATGGAACTATCGTCGTTGCAGAGGGTAAGGCTGGTTTGAAGTTTGCTAGCATGGGTACTTTTATGACGACTGCTAAAAAGATTTCTATGAGGTCTAGAGGACACATTTATTTGGCATCTGATTTCAAGAAAAGACTTGGTAAAGAAGTTAAGACTGAGTTGAAAGACTTGGGAAGTATTAGTGCGCATGTTTTGAAAGAGGTTTTGGATAGGGCTAAGAGTTCTACTTTCTTAGAGGGTTTTGTTGCTAGGCATAAGAAAGAGTTGGCTCGTCAAGAGAAAGAGAAAAAGAAAGATGGTTCTGGAAATACTTTAGCGGATGTTAAGGGTTAGGTTTTGTTTGGCTCAATTCCCATTTCTTCTCGTAATAGTTTCCAATTAGCTCTCTCCAAATCCGAACAAGCAATTATCTCTAGATTTTTACTTCCCTTAGTAATTTTTTTTATTTTTTCTTTCGATTGTGTAGGTGCGAAGTACAATACTCTAGTTTTGGGGTTTTCACTCAAATATTTTTCTATCTTTCTCTCTTCTACTTCAGATGGAAGGGGGTTTATTATTAATAAATCTGGATTTTCATTTAGATAAGATAATTCTCGTACATTTTCCACTTTTATGTTTTGTAGTTCTGCTAAATATTTTATTGAACTCAATCCATCTATTTCATTAGTTTTGTTGTAAAAGAATATTCCTTTCATCTATTTCTATGTTGAAATTATTTTATAAAGATTTATATTTTAAATCTTATATTTCTCAAACTCTTTTTTCTGTTCTTTTGTGCTACCTTTAGAATATGCTGTTATTAATTGATTAATTATTTCTTGATCTATTTCTCCGAAATGCCTTGTGCTTGGTCCGATTGCGTCTGGTTCAGTCAGTGTACCCTCTTTCATGGTTTCTAAGAGCTTATTTTCCTCTTGGTTTCTTCCTAGTACTATCCAGGTGCTATTTATTCTGAATTGTCTTCCTACTGATGCCAAGTTTGCTTGTTCTTCTGTTAGCCCTTTATTTATTAAAATCTCAAACCTTTTTTTTAATAGTTTTTCACAGAGTATACATCCTCCTGCAGGTCCGGGGTATTTGATGTTGTATTTTTTTGCTAAATTTATTTGTATTTTTCTCTGTCTTCCGTGGAGGCTTAGAAGTTTAGATCGATCTACTAGGCCTTTTTTTTCGTAAGTTGTTTCGGGTAATAGTTGTGCAGAAAGAGGTCTTAGTATTTTATTTTTTAGTCCTGCTTCCTGTTCGTCTGTTAGTAAGGCTTGTTTCATTTGGGACATTGGCCTTTGACCTAAAACTTCTCCTGTTGCTATGATATCTGCTTTTATTTTTTTAGCTAATTCTTTTGCTTGTTTGAATAAAAATATTTTGCAGTCTTGGCAAGGGTTATATCCTGCTCCTCTTTTGAATTTTGGGGCTTTGATTATTTTTTGATATTCTTTGAATAGTTTTCCTTTGCTTGCGTCTATTTTGTGAAGTTTTACTCCTTGGAGTTGAGTGAAGTTTAGGATGCATCCGAAATTTGTGCAGCATCCCTGTCCGAATGGGAGTTTAATGTATATTGCTTCTACGTCTATTCCTTGGTCTTGAAGAAGTTTAATTGCGAGACGACTGTCGAGTCCTCCAGAGAACATTACTAGTGCTTTTATTTTAGGTTTTGCCATAGAATTAATTGAGGATAAGGGTATAAAAGATTATTTCTTTTTCTTTTTACTAAAGACTTCCATGAGTTCTTTTTTTGAGGGCATTAGTTTTTCTTCTTTTTCTTCGTCTTCTGTTAAATCTTTGGTTTTCTTTTTCTCTTTTGGTTTTTTTGTTTCTTGTTTCTTGTCTTTTTTTATTGCTTTTTTCACAATATTCTTTACATCTTTTTTTGAGAGATCGTCTTCGGGAGCGGATTCTTTTTTTGTGAACCAGTGAGAAACTTTCAGTCCCATTTTTAAGAATTTCATTGTTAACCCTATTAGGAAGAAAATGATTCCAATTATTATGAATGTCCAAAACACGTTTGGAGACTTTGTTATAAAAATTCCTGCTACTTTTGCAATTGTGGCTTCTGGGATTAAACCTAGCAAGAATTCTAATTTTTTGAATGGAAGTGCCGCCACCATTGCTAATATTCCGGTTGTTATGAATGGGGTGGCTTTATGTCTTGCTACAATAAACATTAAGATAAAACAGACGATTGCTAAGAACATCACTAAATAGAATTTTGATTTCCAGTAGTTTTGGGCTTTTTCTGATATCAAAACTGTGGGTAATGCTTCTTCTTTTATGCAACTCCATAGGCTGCAAGAGTATTCTTTATAGTATATTTGGTCAAATATATTTTCTACAGCATAATCTATTATTACAGATGTCTCGGCTAGCAAGATTGAACACGGGATGTCCAGTTCTATTCCTTGTTCATTTATGTAGAAAGAATCGGTTGCTTGACAGTAGAGTTCTAGCATTCCTTTGTTTTCTTCAATTATATTTAGGACTCCGTATTGCTGAATTAGTTCCCCTGAAATATTTTGTATTTCGGGTTTTAGAGTATCGTGTTCTAGAGACCAGGAAAGTGTTAAGAATAAACCTCCTGCAAAAAGTGCAAAGAATAAAATTGTACTTAAAATAACGATCAGTGCACCTCTTATGAATCCCATGTTTTATTTAGGGAGAGGGAGTTTATAAAATTATTTTATTTTTGAAGTTATCATTTTTCAAACTTATAAAATCCTTCAGTTGAGAATTCTGATCTTTTTATTAAGTTGATTTTGTAGATGGAGTCTTGCCAGGCATAGAATTCTTTGTCTGTTGTTATTTTTGGTTGATACGGGTGGTTTTCTGATTTTAGATTATTCTTTTGGCATCCTGATAGGGCGAATGCTCCTATTGCTAGAAAGGCTAATAGTGTTTTTCTCATTAGTTTATTATTGATTAGCAGTTTATAAGAATTATTGTGATGGATCTACATTCTCTCCAGAGTATGAATTCTCTTCTCTAACGGCGGGTGTGTTGATGTCAGGTTTGCTCTTATTGGCCTTATGAATAGTGGGGCTAATGCCTTGCTGACTTTCTTTGGTTCGGGCGAGTGGTCTGTTTTTATTTTCTTTAGTGCGTTGATTAATCCTGTTGGATATCTAGTAAATTTAACTGCTGTTGCGTCTGCTGCGAATTCTCTTTTTCTTGAAATTGACATCTGAATTAGATAAACTACTATCGGTGCTAAGATTGCTAAGGCTATTCCTATAATCATGAAAATTATTTGTGCTTTATCGTTGTCGCCTCCACCTCTTCCCCCTCCAAA
>Ga0008651_10002074_pt1 | contig 11263 bp, 9 predicted proteins | sample SaaInlV_200m_DNA_6_FD_59173 | JGI IMG/M metagenome (GOLD analysis project Ga0008651, IMG submission 59173) | Marine microbial communities from expanding oxygen minimum zones in the Saanich Inlet - SI037_S2LV_200m_DNA | ecosystem: Environmental > Aquatic > Marine > Intertidal zone ...
TTTGAATGTAGATTCAAGAACTTCTCCGAATTTACCTTTACTTCCAATCATCATGCGGGTAAGATCATAACCACTGACATTTTTCATTATATTGGCACCGGTATGAAAGTCTTCATTCGCATTACCGATTTTTAAATTAAGAAGCCATTTCTTTATGGTTCCAAAGTGATCTGATAATTCTCCGATCAAATTGTGATTCACAACCTGAGCGATGGTTGTTTCATCGTGGAATGATCCTATTGGAATAAATTGATCAAATTTGCTCAGGTAATTTTGTACATCCACTACCCTGGCATTGCCGGATATAACTGCAGTAAGATTTGCTGCCTGATGATTTATAATCATACTGGCTCAGGCTTTCTAGACAATTGTCTTAATTCGCCGCAACCACTGCTCCCAGGGAAAATCTTGCCCGGATTGGCAAGATTATTTGGATCAAATATTTCTTTGATACCTCTCATAATATCCAATTGATATTCCGAAAACATATCTGAGAGTAAATGATTTTTCTCGGCCCCAATGCCATGTTCCCCTGTGAGAGATCCACCATAATCAAGACAGGTTTTTAAAATATCACTTGAACACTCCACAGATCGATTTACTTCGTCATTTTGTTTTGGATCATAGAGAATTAGCGGATGAATATTACCATCACCGGCATGACAGAGATTGGCCACTCGCAATTGATAATAATTACCAATACGGTAGATTTCATTCAGAATATCAGTTAACCTATGTCTGGGCACCACACCATCGTTGGTATAAAATGCTGGTGATAATTGGCCCATTGACCCGGCAGCATGTTTACGCCCCTTCCACAGCAGCATTCTTTCTTCAGCAGTTGCAGCTTCCTGAATTGGTTCTGAAACCAGTGACCCAACAATATTTTTTAATAATTCTGCATCTTTCTGCACCAGGCTTTTGGACCCATCCAACTCCACAAGCAGAACAGCCTGGGCATTTTTGGGAAATCCTGCTTTCAACTTTGCTTCAACTGCCTGAATACATAAACTGTCAATCATCTCTAAGGCAGCAGGGACAATTCCCTTTTCCAATATAGCAGAAACAGTATCTGTTGCTTTTGCTACTTGATCAAAAATGAGTAAAAATGTTCTGGTCGTCTCAGGAATTTTCTCAAGATTAACAATGATTTCTGTAACCACCCCCAATGTTCCCTCAGAGCCAGTCATTAGGCAAGTGAGATCTACACCAGGTGCGTATCGTTCTTTGCCACCAAATTGAATAATATCTCCACTTGGCATTACTGCTGTCATGCCCAGGATGTGATCAGTTGTGACTCCGTATTTAAGCGTATGCGGTCCACCGGCATTTTCGGCAACATTTCCACCAATTGTACAGGCAATCTGACTGGATGGGTCGGGGGCAAAGTGATATCCTTCAGGCCGGGTTATCATTGACAAATAGGAGTTTACCACTCCTGGCTGGACCGTGGCACATCTGTTGGCATAATCTGTTTCATGAATCTGATTCATGCGGCTCAACTGTATGATGACGCCAGCATCTGAAGTAGCTCCTCCGCTGAGACCAGTCCCCGCTCCTCGAGCCGTGAACGGGACAGAAAATTCGTTACAGGTTTTAATTATTATCTGGATATCATCAGTTGACTCAGGAATCACCACACAGCCCGGCTGAGAGGTATGAAGCCTTAATCCATCACATGAATATAAATTGAGCTCAACAGGATTAGTAATAATAGAACTATGCTCAAAATGCCTATTGATTTTTTTGATAACATTGTCTAAACCTGAATTTACTGTCATGGCTCCTATTCCAGTTACATTGTCTTGAATCAGATAATTCTAAAGGCATATTCTGCCTGAATGAACTTCATTATAACCAGACTAAAATTAGATAGGAAATACCCGTTAGAACATGCTGTTATTTTATCATTCCCATTACTGTTATGGTTGATTTAAAAGTTTTGTGTTCGCTTATTAAATATTTAAATTCAGTATGGCAGGATTTCATTTTTGTTGATTTTTGATATTTAAGAAAATCCATAAATATAGAAAATTTTAAATATCATCGTAGCTTTTATCTGATCAAATTGATTATCCAACAACTATATGCATATAGCTGTTGGATACAAAAGGCAGATAATTATTAAATATTGGAATTATTAAATATGGCAAATACACATACAAATTTTAAAATCACACCCTTGGAGAAAAATAGATTTATTAATTTATTTAAATTAAAGAAATCAGAGTTGGAAAAAATTGGAGCACTAAAAATGATCGTTGACTCATATCCGGGAGTTCCCTGTAGGGTAAGTTTAGAAGATGCGAAAATTGGAGAGGAAGTTATTTTAGTTCCATATCAACATCACAAAACAAAATCGCCCTATCAATCAAAAGGACCAATATTTATCAGAAAAGAAGCGGAAACAGCAAAATTAGAAATAAATGAAATACCAAAAATGTTAAATCATCGATTATTATCACTACGTGGATTCGATAATAGTGGGATATTAAAAAAAGCTATAGTGACAGAAGGAAATATATTAAGAGAAAAGATCTTAGCATTTTTTGAATATCTTGAGATACAGTATATCCATGTACATAATGCTGGTCCAGGTTGTTACAATTGTACAATAGAAAGAGCCTAGATGGCACTAAACTTTTGAAAAGATTGACATCCTGCTATATAATAAAAACAATAGTTCGATTACTTGTGGGATGAGAGCTTACAACCGATTTTATCATTATTGTACCTTGATGGTAATACTACTTCCCTGTTGTCCAACATCATTATACAAATCTCATATGGAAATCAATAATTAGAATCCTTTCACCCATGATTCTAAATTCGATATGAATTGTAAACATTCTAAAATTTACAACAGTAATTGTCATTTTACTTTTATTTTAACATTATCGATTCTTTTTATCATGAGTTCACAGAAAGATTATAAAATTGATTCATTTTGACCTCAAAAATATTAAATATCCTCTACTAATAGATGGCGGTCTTTCCAATGTTTTGGAAAAGCAAGGATGCAATTTAAATCATAAGTTATGGTCTGCAAAAATACTTGAAACAAATCCTGAAGCAATCATCCAGGCACATCATACTTATCTTCAGTCCGGTGCTCAATGTATTACGACGGCCAGTTATCAAGCCTCTATCCCGGGTTCATGGCAAATGGCCATGATAGAGATGCCGCTGAATCTTTTATTTTAGAATCGATTCTATTGGCTGAGACTGCAATTAAACGATTTATGGCATCAAATAGCGATAATGGATTAATACCCCGTATCGCTGCCAGTATCGGTCCCTATGGTGCTTATTTAGCAGATGGATCTGAATATCATGGTTGCTATGGTGTATCAAGCGAAGCGCTTAAGGAATATCACCTGAACCGAATTAGAATACTTGACCATTCAAATGCAGATTTTTTTGCGTTTGAAACCATCCCAAGCTTTCAGGAGGCGAAAGTTTTAGCAGAATTGTTAGAAGAAACGGAAAAAACAGCGTGGATTTCTTTTTCATGTAAAGATGGAAATCATTTAAATGACGGAACAGACATAACAGAATGTGTCTCATTTTTTGCAAATAATCCAAAAATCTTTGCCATTGGTGTCAATTGCACTGCCCCAAAATATATTTCTGGATTAATCAAATCAATAAAGGCGAAATCTGGATCCAAGAAAATAATCGTATACCCAAATTCGGGAGAAGCATATAATGCTGAAAGCAAAACATGGGTCGGTTTATCAGATCCAGTTTTATTTGTCACGATGGTGAAAGAGTGGATAGAATTAGGTGCTGATATTCTTGGGGGCTGTTGTAGAATCGGACCTGATCACATAAAAAGTATTCGCGACATATTGCCTAATAACTAATCTGTTGACTGTCAATAGGTACTCTTCAGATGGGTATACTGGCTTCACCCTATGCACTATACAAAATATTAAGTTTCAATATACAAGATGAAATCAAACAAAATGAAAGCTGCCGTTTACACAAATTACGGATCACCTGATGTTCTTCAGTTGAGAGATATAAAAACACCGGCTCCCAATGATAATGAATTGTTGATAAGAGTTTTTGCTACAACTGTGAATCGAACCGATTGTGCAATGCTTAGGGCAAAGCCGTTTATCATGCGATTTTTTACTGGTTTGCTAAAACCAAAAAGTCCAATTCTGGGAACCGATTTTGCCGGTCAAGTTGAAGGTGTTGGTAAAAACATCACATCCTTTAAAGTTGGTGATAAAGTCTTTGGATTTGATGACCAAGGCTTGGAATCGCATGCCCAATACATGACAATCTCTAAAGAAAAAGCTATTGCTGTGATGCCGCAAAATATATCATATGAGCAGGCTGCAGCTAGCACTGAAGGTGTACATTATGCCTATAATTTTATTAATAAAGTGACAATCAAAAGGGGTCAAAATATTCTCGTTAATGGCGCAACAGGAGCAATTGGCTCAGCTCTGATACAACTCCTGAAAAACCTCGATTTAAATGTGACGGCTGTGGCTAATACAGAAAATATTGAACTGGTCAAATCCATGGGCGTCGAGAAAGTAATTGATTATACACAAAGGGACTTTACAAAGGATGACACAAAATTTGATTTTATTTTTGATGCTGTCGGCAAGAGTTCATTTATAAAATGCAAACCATTATTAGTGCCTGGTGGTATATATATTTCATCAGAGCTGGGCTGGATGGCTCAAAATATTTTCCTGGCGATTATTACTCCTATAATTACCAAAATATTTAGACAGAAAGGTGGCCGAAAGGTCATAATCCCTATTCCATCTGATTGTAGAAGAACAGTGTTATATATCAAGAAGTTGTGTGAAGAAGGAAAATTCAAGGCAGTTATAGATAGAGATTATCCATTGGAGAAAATAGCTGAGGCATTTCGATATGTTGAAACAGGACAAAAAACAGGTAATGTGATAGTTACTATGGAGAATAACAATACCTTTGAAAATTAATATTCCAATTGAAGTAGATACTGCCAATCAAATTATTACAAATTTACTTTTTTACTAATCAGAATTAAAAAAAGCTATTCCTGAGGTGAATTGGATATTCTTCAAACCCGACATATTTGAATAATGAGATTGATATTAACTTTTGTAGCTTTTATTAAAATAAAATACTGAAGTCTATCAAAGTCAATGATCTTATTTGTGAGTAACGTGAAAGACTTATTATATAAAATCGTAATCTAAAATTCGACTTTATACCTGTTTTTTTCGAAATAACACCTGGATAAAATTTGCTCCTGGTGAAGGAGTATAAATTTGTATAATCTCCCAAGTATTATCATATCCTTCAATTGAGGATTTTAATTTTTCAATCCGTTTGGTGGTGAAATCAAGTTGAGAATCTAAAGAAGCTTTTTCGTCACGTAACCATTTGAATGATTCCACTCTGAAATTATACTTTTCTTTTTTATCTCCGATGGTTACTTCCAGTTCTGCTACCTGATTTTCCTCAAGTACTGGCAATGGCACACATAATTCATTCATAATTTTTCTTTCCTTTTATTTATAATATCATTTGTTTGTTGTGGTGTTTTGATAAATTATTCCTCCCTATCAATCCAACCATCTTTTAAATGAATAATTCTGCTGCCATATGCAGCCTTTTCTTCATCGTGGGTTACCTGGATAATGGTTGTACCCTCCTCGTTAAGGGTTTTGAGCATTTTCATTATATCTTCACCCTGAGCTGAATTAAGATTACCGGTGGGCTCATCGGCAAGAATCACTTTGGGTTTAATGATCATGGCTCTCGCGATTCCAACAAGTTGTTGTTGCCCACCGGATAATTGATTTGGAAACAGATTTTTTTTGGCAACAATATTGAATCTATCCAATGCATCAGCAACAAGACTCTTTCGTTCTGATGATTTAACCTTTTTGTATAAAAGTGGAGTTTCAATATTTTCATACACTGTCATTTCATCAATAAGATGATAGGCCTGGAAAATAAAGCCAATGTTATTCTGATATAATTTAGTACGATTTTTTTCTTTTAGTGAAAAAACAGATTCACCTTTAAAAAAGTACTCACCACCTGTTGCATTATCCAGCATACCGATAATATGCATTAAAGTAGATTTTCCTGCACCGGATGGACCCATAATTGTAATGAACTCACCTTCTGAAACTTCAAGATTGATTTGCCTCAGCACCCACGTTTTTACAAAGTTATTAGAGTAATATTTCTCTATGTCTACCAGCTTAATCATTTGATATCTCTTTTATTTTTATTATCAGATATTTGATCTTAATTTTTCCAAAGCTGCCAGTGAGCTGGGATATTCCGGATCGATTTCCAGTGCTTTCTTAAAATACTTAATCGCTTTTTTCTTATCACCCCTATTCATATATGCTTCTCCGATACTGTCATATGGATTTACAGACTCAGGATACTCTGATATATTTAGTTTAAATATTTTTATAGCATCATCCCATTTATCACGATAGCTAAGATGGTAGCCAAGCATATTCAATTCAAACTCATTAAATTGATATTCCCCGGAATTTTCTAATTTTAGTTTCTTATATTCCTTAATTGCAGTTTTTAAACCATCTTCCATGTAAACATTTGTCATTCGTTCTGCAATGGATTTCAGGCCACTTGGTTCAACAGGATTGAGACCCCTGTCAATCACAGTAGTCCATGATCTTGTACTGGTAATGGGCCCATCTCCCCATTCATGAAAATCTTTTAGTAAATCCTTATCGACAACATTATCAACACTTTCGCCTGATGACAATGCTGTATTCACCAATTGATACGATTTAGTTATCATTTTATGATAATCTTTGAATTCCGATTTTGACAATACTGGTCCATGACCGGCTATAATTGTTACATCCTTTGGCCAGGAATCGAGCAATGATTTGTGGATTTGAATAAACTTCTCGGCATTCCCACCGCCACCTGTGATGACTGCAGGGAATTGGTCTGAATAAAGCAAACCGCCCATGCATGCTATTTTTGAATCTTTGAAATAAACCAGCAAATCATTATGCGTATGTCCACCGGCAATAGGTCGTATTTGAACAATCTGGTTATTAAATTCCAAATTAAGATTCATTCCATCGGTAAGGGCAATCTGCGGGATATCGTCTGGATCGGACAGGGGAGTCAATCCATAATATGCCCCGCTGATCGCGCCTAAAGCTTTTTCATGTATTATAATTGTGGCTTCACCAGACCACATAGTGTTACCGCCATAATGATCAGGATGATTATGGGTGTTAATTATATATTTCACCTTCCCGGATCCAATCTTACTAATCTTCTCTTTAAATTCTTTGCTTGTCTGTTGAAATCCTGAGTCAACGATGAGTAATCCATCCTCTCCGCTGAAGACCAGGGAATTGACAGGGAAAGCGCCTGTTGATTCTACCAGGTAAAAGGAATCGTTCATTTTGGTAACTTTTACCTGTGATTTATTTTCCTCAGATTGTCCAATTATAAATGAGGAAAGTAACGCCACTGCTAATATGTTTAATCGTTTATTCATGGGTTTATTCTCCTTTATTTTGAGATCTTAGTATTTCTATGAAATTTGTATTTAACCAAAAAATATCGTTGGTTCCATAACGGTTGCTGGTAAAGAAAAAATATTTTCCATCGCGAGAAAACGAAGGACAGAACTCATGATATTCAGAATTTATTGTTTCTCCCAGATTTTGAGAATCTGACCATGTATCTTTATTTGTTTTGAAACTGATATATAAATCCCCATTCCCATAAGTTTCTTTTTTACCGAATGAGGTATAGATGAGATATGAACCATCGGGAGAAACAAATGAATTATATTCAGCTTCTGCAGTATTAATATGGTCACCGGCACTGTGGGCTTTTAAATATTCTTCATTCTCTAATTTTGAGTAATAGATATCGTCATCTTTGGATGTGAAATAAATGGTGCCATCATCGGTCATAGTTGGATAAAATACTCCCGAAAATGGATCACCCAATATTGATGGCAAACTCTGGTTTCCCTTTTCATCAAAAGTTGTAAACCACATATCCCATTCGGTGTTTTCTATTTTCATATTTGAGGGACGTTTGGAAATAAAATACAATTTTGATCCACTTTGATCTATAAAGGTTTCGGCATCCTCGTACTCACCGGAGAACGGCGCTATTTTTGGTCTTGACCATCCAGAATTATCCTGTGAAGTTGTAAAAATGGTCATCTTCATTCCTGCTTTTCTCGAGTAGCGGGTAAAATATACTTGTGTTTGATCAGGGGAAAAACAAATGTCTCTTTCATCATGATCACTTTGAGAGATAATCCCGGGGGCAAATAACTCAGCGATTTCTCCCGGCGTAGTCTGTCCAAGATAATTTCCTTTTGGAATTTGTAATGTTGGTCTGTCTGGTTCAATTCCATAATCACGATATATCGCAGTCAATAAATCAAAATCATTTTGAAATGCCACATCTGCCGGTGTTTTTCCAAAATAATCTGTCCGGGCGATTTCAACACCTTTGCCTTCAAGCATTTTTGTTAACTCAATCAAATTTCCTTCAGCAGCACTATGCAATAATGTACCGCCATCCTGTCTTTTTGAGTGGATAGAACAGCCGCTTTGTATTAGCAGATTTGCCAATCTCTCATGTGATATTGAACAGGCCTCATGCAGCAATTTTTCTCTAATTTTTGGAGCATCACTAATTTTGATTTCATGATCGAGAAGGATGTCGACAATCTCATGATGTTTATTAAAAACGGCATAATACAGGGCGGTTTGTCCGTTATTATTTTTATGATTTATGTCAATTTCATATTGGATTAACAATTTAACTATCTTGAGATAACCGGCAAATGCAGCCCAATGAAGCGGGCTATCACCATCTAAATCAAATGTATTTGGAACCGCGCCGTTTTTTAGCAAATATTCTGCTATCTCGAAATGACCTCCATCTGCAGAAAAATGAAGTGGAGTTGAGCTTCGGTAATCAGGTAAGTTGATAAATTCTGGATTTGCTTTTAATATCGTTTTTAGATTTTCAAAATCACCATTCCATGCAGACTCGTGTATCTCGGCGGTTAGGCAAATTCCAATAGCCAGGATGACAATTATTTTATTTAAAATTTGTCTCAATGTAGATCCGCCTTTATTCATACCGAAGCGCATTACTAGGATTCATGCTTGCAGCTCGCCATGTTAATATTAATACGGTAAAGACGGCGATAATCATCGCTAAAATACTGGCAATAAGAAAAGGGAGGATGTCAACATTGATTCGATAAGCAAAACTTTCCAGCCATTGATTTGAAAAATACCAGGCAAGAGGCCAGGCAATTATATTCGAGATTGCCACCCATTTTATAAAATCATAGACTAATAGCACAATAATATTCATGGTGGATGCACCCACCACTTTACGCACACCAATCTCTTTTATTCTCTGTGTGGTTGAATGACTGGCCAAACCAAATAATCCAAGACAAGCAATAAATATCGCTATGGCAGAAAATACATTCACAATCTTTGTCGTCGTCAGATCTCTTCGATACATAGCATCAAACTCTTCATCCATAAAACCATATACAAATGGATGCTCTGGAAATACTTCATGCCATTTCTCTTCCACATATATAAGTGCATCCTGTGTATTGCCTTGTTTAATGCGGGCGGTGAGAATTCCTCCCTGATCTTCAGGGATTAGATATAGAACTACCGGTTCGATATTCTGGTGTAAACCCAAATAATGAAAATCTTTTACAATTCCAACAATCTCTGATCCAGTTGAATCATTATCACCAAAGAAAATTTTCTTATCAAGGGGATTGTCCCATCCTAGTTGATTTACCGCCGTTTCGTTAATCATAACAACATTGCTGCTATCTGTATCCCTATCTGATTGAAAATTTCGACCCTCAACGATTTCCATTCCCAATGTCGGCAATGTGCCGTAGCCCACACCTAATATACTCCAAATCCATATATCTTCTTCTGTTGACCCTTCTGGCTGAAGTCCTGTTCTGCCAAAGGTTCTTCCCGGAACATTCCCTGAAACCGCCGCAGACATAATGGAGCTGTGTTTTTCGAGTTCATCCCGCAAATGAGGTAACCCTTCAGACATGCTATTATCAAAAGTATCCAGGAGAAGGACTTGTTCTCTATCATATCCCAGGTCCTTATTCTGAATGAAGCTCATCTGCTTTTGGACAAATAATGTCAGGCATACAAGGGCGATTGATAATGAAAACTGGCTGACTACCAATATTTTTCTCAGATTATTACCTCTTCTGCCATATTTATATTCGCCTTTTAAAACTTCAGAGGGACTGAATTTTGACAGCACAAATGCTGGATACAAACCTGACATAACTCCTACAACAATCAGCATGATAATCATTGACATCAATAGTGTTGGATTGTCAATTATATTTAAACTCAATACGCCTTCCCGGATGCTGTTTACCCATATAAGAGCGCCTTCTATTAATAAACCGGCAAAGATAAGGGATATAAATGTTATTAAAATGGATTCGCTTAAAAACTGGAATACAAGTTGTTTTCTAGAGGAACCAACAACTTTTCTCAATCCTACTTCTTTTGCCCGTTTGACACTTCTTGCAGTTGAGAGATTCATGTAATTCACAGATGCAATCAGGAGAATAAGGAATGCAATTGCTGAAAATATATAAATATTTTTAATGTCGCCCTTATTCTGCACAGAGTCAAATATGATATCTGTTGAATATAAATGGACATTATTCAAAGGCTGAAGAGTAATTTCAAAATTTTCTCCAACACCCTGTTCATACGTAAATGCCGTGAATTTTTCATCAAATCCCGTTACATCGACATTCTGGTTAAAACGAACATATGTTGGCATGGCAATCATGCGCCAGGTTTCTAACCAGATAGGCCGCATAGAATCTTCAGGCTGATTTGAAATGGCAATTGATCGTACAGTTTCAATTGATCCCAAAGCGTCAAAACTTAGATGGGTATTATGGGGCAAGTCTTCAATAATACCAGTTACAATCATATCCTGATCACCGCCTGTTGACAGTGTTTTGCCCATGGCGTTTTCTTCACCAAATATATTTTTTGCCAATGATTCTGTCAAAATTAGGGAATAGGGGGTTAAAAGAGCTGTTTCCTTATTTCCTTCAATTAATTTATAATTAAATAATTCAAAGAAATTTGTATCTGCATTTCTGAGGTTTTCAGCGAATATACCGGTATTATCTCCATACTTTAGTAAAGTCTGTCTACCGCCGGTTAATCTT
>Ga0008651_10002081_pt1 | contig 11243 bp, 10 predicted proteins | sample SaaInlV_200m_DNA_6_FD_59173 | JGI IMG/M metagenome (GOLD analysis project Ga0008651, IMG submission 59173) | Marine microbial communities from expanding oxygen minimum zones in the Saanich Inlet - SI037_S2LV_200m_DNA | ecosystem: Environmental > Aquatic > Marine > Intertidal zone ...
CGTGCTCTGCCTTGCATCTCGGGCATCCCCAACTCGTGCAACATCCGGGCGAGGGCAGGATCAGGAGTCCAACCGGCGCAGCCACTCCGCTGCACTGGCGTCGCTTGGCATCCGCCAATCACCCCGTGGAGAGAGTGCGATCGTGCCGACTTTCGGACCGTCCGGCAGGCACGACCGCTTGAACTGGTGCATGAAGAAACGGCGACAGAAGGCCCGCAGCCATTTGGTGATGGTGTCGGTGGTGTACGTGTCGGCGAAGGCCTGTTCCGCAAGGAAGCGCACCTTGTCCGGCTGGAATGCGCGGCGGATCAGATAATAGAGGAAGAAATCGTGCAGTTCGTATGGGCCGATCACTGCCTCTGTTTCCTGGGTGATCTCGCCCTGCTCATCGGGGGGGAGGAGCTCCGGTGAGATTGGTGTGTCTACAACGTCTCGCAGGATCCTGGCGATCTCCTCATCGTCCCACGTGTCCGCGACGTACTCGATGAGATAGCGCACCAGTGTCTTTGGCACGCCGGCGTTGACACCGTACATCGACATGTGGTCGCCGTTGTACGTGCACCAGCCAAGGGCGAGCTCCGAGAGGTCGCCTGTTCCCACGACGAGGGCCCCGATCATGTTGGCCTTGTCCATTAGGATCTGCGTCCGTTCCCGGGCCTGGACATTTTCGAACGCGATGTCGCCGGTTGCCCCGTCGTGGCCGATGTCGTGCATGTGCTGACGGCAGCTTTCCCCGATATCAATCAACTCGAGCGGGACATCAAGAGCCTGGCACAGGGCCTGGACATTGCCGAGCGTTCGGTTGCTTGTTCCGAAGCCGGGCATGGTGATGCAGTGGATTCCGGCGCTGGGCAGTTCCAACCGTGAGAAGGCCTCCCGAATCACCAGGAGAGCCAGGGTCGAGTCCAGACCGCCCGAGAGGCCGATGACCACATCCCGTATACCGGTGTGCTGGAGGCGGGTGGCCAGACCGGTGCTCTGGATGGCAAAGATCTCTTGACAGCGCTCCCGGCGTCGGGCCGGATTCCCGGGAGTGAAGGGGTGGGGGTCGATCCAGCGTTCGAGTCCGTTTGCCGAACTGGGCTCACGCGACTCGAAACCGACTTCCCGAAGCGCGATGCTCTCCCCTTCCCCGGCGCGTTTTCCACGGGCTACTGCCTGCCCAAACGTCGCATTATGCACACGTTCGTGCTCGAGAAACTCAACGTCGATATCGGCCACGGTCAGTGTCGGTTCCCGGCGGAACCGATCGCCTTCAGCCAACACCGCCCCGTTCTCCGCAATGATGGCATGACCGCCGAAGACCGTGTCTGTGGTGGATTCCCCCACTCCGGCAGAGCAATAGACATAGGCAGCCAAGCAACTGCCCGACTGCTGGGCGACGAGTTGGCGGCGGTACTCCGCCTTGCCGACAAGCTCGTTACTGGCCGAGCAGTTGAGCAGGACCAGTGCTCCTCCCAGGGCCAGGCGGGAGCTTGGAGGGATTGGCGCCCAGAGGTCTTCGCAGAGCTCGACGCCGAAGCGGAAGTCAGGATGTCGCGAGTCTTGGAAGACCAGGTTTGTCCCAAAGGGGACGGTGGTCCCGCAAAGGCGGATCTCGTTGACGACTGCTGCGTCACCGGAGACAAACCAGCGCGGCTCATAGTACTCGCTGTAGCCGGGAATGAACGTTTTTGGGACGACCCCCAGGATGGTGCCGTGCTGGATCACGACCGCGGCGTTGAACAGTTGTGATCGCGACACCACCGGGGCACCCACGACGTACACGGGATCCAGGTGCGAGGATGCCGTCAAGACGCTTTGTAGGCCATCCTCTACAGCTTGAAGCAAGGCGCGCTGCTGGAAGAGATCTGCGCATGTGTACCCAGTCAAGCAGAGCTCGGGGAACACGACAGCATCGCAGTCCTGGTCAGCGGCCCGTTCGGCGAGCTGCAGGATGCCCTTGACGTTCTCGGTCACGGCGGCTGCCCGTACTGGTGGAACGGCGGCCGCAATCCGTACATGCCCGAATGTGGTGATCATTGACGCGTCTCCAATCTCGCGCATTGCCTGCGAGAGAGCCGGTGATTCTGGCAGTTGCCGGTCGGGAAAGCCCCACGGCTGAGGGTGCGAATCCCCAAGGTTACTCTATTGCTCGAGCGTGCGAATGCCACTGTGGGAGTGAGGCGGCGGGGGTCAGGAAACGGGGGTACACGTTCTGCTCATCTCAAAGGCAAGCAGGCTGTTTTGCAGGTCTGCGAGCGAACCGATCAGCCATGGTTCCCGGCGAGACATTGCGCCGATGTAGTAAGCGAGCTCATTCCGGAGAGAGTCGGACGGAGGAACGGTCAGGACTTTGGTCCGGTCCGGCCAGCTCAGCTGGAGTTCACTGGTATCACCCTGGGGCAGGATCCCCTTAAGAGCGCCTGTGGTGCCCGAAACGGTGATGGTGCAAACGGGGTGGTGCGGCAGAATCCGGACGCTGTGATCATCCGGGAAGGCCAGCTCAAATCCTCCCTTTGGCTCACTGCTCTGCACCCCGACCGGTGGGCGTTCGACCAGCCAGCACGCCAGGTCCACAGCCTGGAAGAGCGTCGGAGACTGTCCGCCCGGAGTTCGTTTCGCCTCATCGGCGAGTGTGATCTCCAACTCAAGGGCATCGCCCAGAACGCCGGACTCGACGATTTCCTTCACTCGGGCCCAGGCACTGGCAAAACGCAGCGTGTGGGTTGCTGCGGCGAGTGATTTGCTCTTCTTCAGTCGGCGCAGGAAGCCGTCCAGAGCACCGGCTTCGTTCGCGGGAGGTCCGGTCAGCAGCAACGGGGTTCGGAATCGGGGGATCTGCCAGACCCAGCGCTCATTCAGCGCAGCGGGAATGCAGACATCCACCAGGTCCAGCTTGCCGGAGTCCAGGAGTTCAGCGACGGTGGAGCGAAGCGGGGCCTGGGTCACAAGATCGCGGCAGGCGTCTGAAGGGCCATCAGTCAGGACGATACCGGTAACAGATACGGGTGCGAGTGTCGCGTACACGCGGAGATGCTGAGTGATCTGTTCAGCAGGGCCTATGATACCAACTTGGATGGTCTTCTCGGGCATTGAGCTCTTTCGGCTGAGCAAGCGGGTGCAGTTCGAAGGGCAACGCGTGCGTACGTCACCATTCTCGAATGGGCCAACCTACAGCATGCTCGAGGCGTTTCCAAGGGTGATCCGGGAGGGAGGATAGGGGGTCACGTCAGCAGAAGGCACAATGTGGGAGGCGGTGCTCGAAGAACCTGAGCACAGTCGAAGGTCATCCGCCGATTCCTGGTCTGTTGGGAGAAAGGCAGTCGGAGCACGGCGGCTCCTCCCACATTGAGAAGAGGAAGCAGGCAACGCGGGCGGCGGGGAATCGTCTATCGTCTCTCGGGAGCACCTTTGGGGGGCGGGGCTGAGCGTACGTTGGCGTGGGTGCCAAGCGCAGCTATGGTACTCGCTTTGCGGCGTGAACTGGGCTGGTCCCCGGTGGCTCGTGGTTGCTGCTGATGAGATCCCCGGGCGAGTGTGGATGGAGTTCAATGCTGGTTGCGGTCGATCTGGATGATGTGTTGGCGGACCTGATCTCGTGTCTGATTCGGACGCATGAGGAGATTGTGGGCGAGCAACTTGAGCGCTCGCAGGCTACGAGTTGGGACGTTTTCCCCCCGGCTGTGCATGACCACGTGCGCTACGAGGGCGGTTATGGCACGCTTTTGCCGCTTCCCTACGCCCGCGAGTTCCTTGGCTGGCTGCGGGAACGCCACACTGTGCACATCGTGACCTATCGCGGAGCACACGCGCAGCAGGTGACTGAGAACTGGCTGGCACAGCATGTCGATGGGCGCTTTGACGGACTGCACCTCACCGGCGGCGGAAAAGTGGATGCCTGCCGAGAGCTTGGGGCCGATCTCATCGTCGACGACAGCTACAATCAGATTCCGGCCGTGACCGATGCCCTCCAGATCCCAGGCATCCTGATTGACACGCCGATGAACCAGCACATTCAGGAGAGCGCCCTGGTGCGCCGGGCCCGAGGGCTTCGACAGGCCCGCCGCGTGATTGAAGATCTGCAGCGTGAGGACAGACTGGCATGAAGGAAGAAACAGCTGCCATATGGCAGGATCTCCAGGAGAAGGGCAGAGCGTGCTATGCCCGGTTGCGCGAATGGACGGTCAGTAATCCCCGTCGCGCGACCCAGCGAGCGGCCTTCCTGGTGGTGGCACTGACCTTTGGTCTCATCATCGCCTGGTATCCGTTCACCGGCTGGAAGACTTACGATATGATGCCGGTGGGGCTGACCGTTGACTTGCCTTCGAAACCGGTGGCTGCCGGAGCCGGAGGCAGAGTTCCCACTCCCGTCGCCGTCTTTGAGTCACGCACTGAGGACGTGGCAGTTGTGGTCGCCGCCTTTGAGACCGTGACGGGAGAGGCCAATCCCGCTCACCACGTCCTCAAACGGGCTATGGATTACCTGGCACACCGCCCCGATATGGCGGACGTGGAGTACCAGATAACGACTCGCCCGTTCAAGAGGCGTCCTGCCTGTCATGTGTCCGGCAAGTTCACCCGGGACGGTGCTGACTGCAGGGTTGTCGGGACGTTTGTCGTTCTGGAAGGTCGTGTTGCCCAGATACTCTGTCTGTTCAACGACCTCGAGGGGGCGCGCACGATGGAACGTATCATGAAGTCGGTCGACATCCTTTGATTCGGGACATCGTGTAAATGCCTGCGCAGGAAGATATCCCAGGGTTCACTGCTTCACCGATCGCTGGTCCTGTGACGGCTGACCTTCCGGATGACGTCCGGATGTGGCTGTCGGAAGCGTTGGCGGAAGGCGAGGCTGTCCATGCATGTCTTCTTGCCGATATCCTGCCTTCAGGCGACTTTGGCGAGCGCTGGAGTTTCCTGACGAACCGCCGTCTTCTCGTCTTGGCCCCTGACGCGGATCCGAGGCGGGCCCAGGCGGTGATTGATCTCCCGCTGGAACAGATCACCGAGGCACGCCAGGAGAAGTACGTCGCTTCGAGTGCCCTGATCGTTGCTGCCGGTGATCGAGGGCACGAGATTGCCCGCTTTTCTCTTGCGGCCCAGCATGAGGCGGCGGACCTCGCCTACTACATCAACGAGATCGTGAAACAGCGCGGGGAGGGGAAGACGTTTGAGGAGGTGCAGCGGCCCGTCACCAAGCGCCCCGGACACCGTTGCAGCACCTGTGGCAGAGCCCTGAGTCGCTGGAGCGAGGTCTGCATCCATTGTGTGGACCGCCGTCAGATTCTTGTTCGGCTGTTCGGGTACCTGATGCCGTTCAAGTGGATGGCTCTTCTGGGGCTGTGCCTCACGTTCACGATCACCGGCCTTCAGTTGATGCCGCCCTACCTCACCAAGGTGCTCATTGACGATGTGATCACACCCGGGAACGTGGGATTGCTGCCGGTGGTGGTCGGGCTGTTGATCGGGGTCAACGTAAGCGCCGCGGTAATCTCCATTTTCCGCTCGTACATCATGCAGTGGGTTGGGCAGCGCGTTCTGTTTTCTCTTCGCGTAAAGCTGTTCCGGCATCTTCAGTTGCTGCGTCTGCGTTTCTACACGACGCGTCAAACCGGGCGCATCATGTCACGCGTAAGCAGTGATCTTGGCCGCCTGCAGTACTTCATTGCCGAAGGCTTTCAGGAAGCGGTGGTCAACATCGCCACTATGATCCTCATCGCCGCCATCCTTCTTGGCTTGAACTGGCGCCTCTTTCTCCTGGCCCTTGCGCCCACGCCGATCATTGTCATCAGCACGCTCATTTTCGGGCACAGGATGCACATGATGTACCACCGCATCTGGCGACGGTCGGCGGGTCTGCAGGCGATCCTCGCTGACACGATCCCCGGGATCCGGGTGGTCAAGGCGTTTGCTCAGGAAGAGCGAGAGTCTGCCAACTTCGAGAAAAGCAGCCAGGATTTGTTCCGGCAGGAGATGGGCGCCATCAAGATCTCGAGTGCGTTCTTCCCGTTCCTTCATATCCAGACTACCCTCGGATCCATCCTCATCTTCGGTATCGGCGGCTACATGGTGATGAACGGCACGACGACCGTCGGGACGCTGGTTGCCTTCACGAGTTACCTCTGGCGCTTTTACGGGCCGATTCAGCAGTTTGGGCGCATGAACCATCGCCTGCAGCACTGCGTCACCTCGGCCGAGCGTGTGTTCGAAATTCTGGACTCGGATCCTGAGCCTCTACTCAATTCCGGCAAGCGACTGACTCCGTTACGTGGGGAGGTAGAGTTCAAAGGCGTCCGCTTCTCGTACGAGCCGGGGAAGTACGCGTTGGATGACATCACGTTCTCTGTGGCGCCGGGTGAGATGATCGGGCTGGTTGGGCCGAGTGGGGCCGGCAAGAGCACGCTTGTGCATCTGATCGCGCGTTTCTTTGAAGTAGAGGAAGGCGAGATCCTCATCGACGGCGTCGACGTGCTCGATCTGGACCTCAAGTGGTTCCGTCAGCAGATTGGCGTGGTGCTCCAGGAACCCTACCTGTTCCACGGACCGGTGTGGTCGAACATCGCCTATGCCAAACCCGGTGCCACCGCGGACGAGGTCCTTGTCGCGGCCAAGGCAGCCAATGCGCATGAGTTCATCGTGGGGCTTCCGGATGGCTATGATACGGTGATTGGGGAGCGGGGACAGACGCTTTCCGGTGGGGAGCGTCAACGCATCTCGATCGCCCGCGCCGTGCTCTGCAACCCGAAGATTCTGATTCTTGACGAGGCCACGGCTTCGGTTGACACAGAGACCGAGTCGGTGATTCAGGCGGCCCTGGAGCGCCTGGTTGAGAACCGCACGACGTTTGCCATTGCGCATCGCCTCTCGACGCTCCGCAAAGCCAACCGTCTGGTCGTTCTCGAGCGTTCTAAACTGATCGAGATCGGCTCACACGACGAGTTGGTGAGCAAAGAAGACGGCCTTTACGCGCGTCTGTGCAGTCTGCAGTCCGAGATGCACAAGATGAAAGCGATATGAGGACCATGAGTGGGCGCCCGGAACACGGCGCGCCCTGGCTGGTCCCTGCCTGCCGCAGCGCGTGGGGGCGACTGGCCCGGACGACCGGCCGGTTTGCCCGACACGAGGACGAAGAACAGGTGTGACACGCCAGAACTGGAACAGGGCTGGATGAGCGAGACTGAAGAACTCAATACGGCTCCCGATGCTTTGCAGAGCGATGAGCCGAGCCTGGGTGACGCGAGTGGGTGGATCATGCCGCCTGATGGCGTACGCATATGGCTTGACGACTTGCACAGGCTCTGTGTCAGTGCCGGTGATGAGACGTTCGAGGGCGTGCGCCCGCGCTATGCATTCCCGCTCTCATCGAAGTGCGACTACATCAGTTTCCTCGGTGAAGAGGGCAAGGAGGTCCTGCTGCTCAGTCACCCGCGGAAGCTGGATGGGGAGAGTCGCCAGGCGTTACGCACGGCTCTTGAGCGCACGTACTACACCGCCAAGATTCTGCAGGTTTACGATATCAAAGAAGCGATGGGAGTGGCCCAGTGGCGGGTCCGGACGAATCGTGGGTTCGCTACGTTCGAGATAGTCGACCGCAACCAGCACATTCGCTCGCTGCCGTCGGAACGCTATCTGCTGATGGATGCGGACGGCAACCGCTTCGAGATTGAGGACCTCAGTCGCCTGGACGCCCACAGTCAGGCGGAAGTTCATCACGAAACCTAAGTCCCATACGGACAGGAACGGATAGGGCGAGCCATGGCATCAGACGACAGCGCTCCGGTGAACTACGACGCCCGGCGACAGGCGCGGAATCAGGACCCGCACACGGTGAAGCGGGGCTGGAAGCGCGTGCTCGTTACCGTAGGTATGTGCGTGGGCCTGCTGGCCATCGTCGGTCTGACATTCTACGTGTGGTACGAGGTCACTCACGTCAAGACGGTAACCGCACGCGTTCGCGCGTCGGTTATCTCGCTGTCTTCGGTTTTTGATGCGCGGGTCACCGAAGTTTGTGTCGATGATGCGCAGCGCGTCGACAAGGGCGAACTCCTGGCCCGCCTGGATGACAGCGAGTTCCGGGCCAGCCTTGAGGCGGCTGAGGCGGACTTGCGGATTCGAGAGATCCGTCACGCTGAAGCCGCCGCCAAAGCTATCCTTGCGGCGGGCACCTTCGAGGCAGGAATTGCGCAGGCTGAGGCGGGGCTCGCCGTGGCAAAGGCTCGGGCACAGAGCGCCCGGGCCGCGCTTGCCATGCGTACCGAGCAGCTGTCCGAGGAGCAGCGGCGCGCTAATGCGCGTCATGCCGAGGGTAAAGCGACGCTGGGGAAGCTCGTTAAGGGAGCTCGGGAGGAAGACATCAAAGCCTCGGCGGCCCGCCTTGCGGCGGCCAGGGCGCTGCAATCGCTCTACCTTCTTGAGGTCGAGCAGTCGCAACAGCTTGTTGGTGAGGGGATCGATTCCCAGCACATTCTCGAAGTACGGAAGACGCGTCTCGAGACGCAGCGCAGCGCCGTGCGGGAAGCGGAACTCGGGTTGGAGCGCCTGGAAGCCGGCGCTACGGACGAGGAATTGGAGATCGCGCGACAGTCTCTCGCAGCGCGTGCGGCAGAACTGGCGTTGACCCAGGCCGGCAGCAAGCATCTTGACGTCCTCAAGGCTGATCTGGCGATCCGCGAAGCCGAAGTGTCGGAGGCTGAGTCGCAGCTCAAACAAGCCAATGCCCGGAAGGCTGAGGTCCAGATTGCGCAGGAGCAGACCCGGATTGCTGAAGCCGAGCTCGCGCGTGGCAAGGCGAACGTTGCCGGGCGCCAGGCTGTGTTGGACAAGGTGGCCATCAGGAGCCCTGTGGCTGGTACCGTCACGCGGATCTTCTGCGATGTGGGCGAAGTGTGCCGCAAGGGGGTCGCTGCTATCCTTGTCGCGGAAGAGGATGAGCCGCGCTGGATCGAGGGCTTCGTCCGCGAGGATGACGCAATGCTCGTGAACGTGGGCGACATCGCCAGAGTGCAGGCCCCGGTTCGCGGCGCACCATTCGTCACCGGCAAGGTTGCGCAGATCGGGCTCCATACACAGTCACTGGATGGGGCGGAAGGGAGCCAGGCCCGGCCGGGGCAGGCTGAACGTGTGTGGTTGCGGATTGTCCCTGACGCCAAGCTGCCTGGCGATCCTATAACCGGGACCAGCGCCCGAGTTGTCATCCGGGTGCGCTGAACGCACAGGGCAGGCTTTGCGTCTGCCATCCTCAATTCCATCCATGGAGATTCCGGCCCAATGACTCACGCGAATCGAGTTCCACGGCTTTGCACCTGTCTCTGGGCCTTTGCGCTTTGCGTCTCTTTCTCCGTGAGAGGCCAGAGCTCTCTGCCCCCCGGGCCGCTGGAGCTTGGGCTTCATCAGGCATTCCGGCTGGCGCTTGAGGCCAACAAGGATCTGCTTGTCTCCCGCCATGCACTCGCAGCTGCCGAGGCCCGTGTCGAGGCTGCGGAAGGGGAATTCGACACGATTGGGTTCGCGGAGAGCAGCTACGGAATGACCGATGAACCGACGGTTGCCGATCCCGTGGGGAGTGCTGACAGTGACCTGGGTTTGCTGGAGGCGGGCGTTCGGAAGCGATTTGTGACAGGAACAGAAGTGGACGTGACGGGAACGAGTCAGTATACCGAGGAACGGAGCGGGACCTCGGCCCTTCCCGAACGCGTCCGTTCGGACGTTTCCGCCACAGTTCGCCAGGACCTGCTCCGTGGATTCGGGAGTGGGACAAACCGTGCTCCCATCGTGCTGGCCCGGAACAACTGGCTTGTGTCTGAGCAAACTCTCCGGGACACGGCCATTTCGACTCTTTTCTCCGTGGAACAGGCCTACTGGGACCTGCACTTTGCCAAGGCCGACCTCCAGGTACGGAAGACGCAGTTGGAGCGCGCGGAGGCGCTTGTGTCCCGGGCTCAGTCCCAGGTTCGGGTGGGTGAAGCCGCACCGATCGAGGTCACTCGAGCCCAGTCCAGCGCTGCCCAGCAGGAGGTCTCACTGCTTTTTGCTCAGCGTACGATCCATCGCGTCACGCATCGTCTGCTGCGTCTGCTGGGCATCCTCGCCCCGGAGGCGGCATTTCCCCTGATTGAGACGACTGACTCGCCGTCTCTTACTCCCGCAGACGTCAGCCTGGGGAAGGCACTCGCCACCGCGATTGCATCACGTCCCGACCTGGCTCAGGCTCAGCTCCGCATCGACAGTGCCGGTGTGCGGGAGGGCGTGGCCCGCAATGCCTCCTTGCCGGAGGTGCAGTTGTACGGAAGCCTTCACGCAACCGGGCTGGATGACCGAGCCGGCGGGAGTTGGGATGCGGCAACTGACGGTGACACCGGGGCCTGGGAGGCGGGAGTGGTCCTCGAGTTCCCATTCCGGAACCGAAGTGCCCGTGGTACGCTTCGCGCTCGGCAGGCCGAGACCCGTCAGGCGGAGGCCGCTCACGCCGGCTTGGTCGAAACGGCCCTGCGGGACGTGGCCGACGGGGTCGCGGATCTGCAGATTGCCCGGGACCGTATCGGTGCTTCCGGGAAGGCCAGACGCCTGGCTGCCACCCTCCTGGAGGCCGAAGAGAAGAGCTTCAGCCTGGGGCGTTCCGACAGTCTTGACGTCTTGAATGCTCAGGCGGCCCTGGCCGCGGCGGAACGGGATGAGATCCGCGGTTTGGTCGACCATGCGATTGCCTACGCCAATCTGTTCCGCGTGCAGGGCAATTTCCTGCAGGCGAAGGGCATCGCCTGGGATAGTGGATTGGGCGGCGAATAGTCGTGTGGCCTTCAAGTGGTGCATGGCTCTGAACTTGCTATATAGTAGCAAGGCATGTGCAGGTGTTGCAGACCGTATTTCCGCAGCGGCGATGCGCACTCCGCGGATAGACACAGCGTTGGCTTAGTCACCAGTGATCGGGAGGAAATCTCACAATGACACGTTTCGTTCTCCATGCAACTGTCGCTATCGGGCTTCTGGCGCTGCTGCCTCTCATGAGCGGCTGCTCGACTGTAGTAGTCGGCGGGTTAGCCGCCGGATCAGCCGGGGGATTTGCCTACGAGCGGGGCAACTACAGAGGCATTGTCAGATCGCCCATATTCGACTGCCAGAAGGCCACGGTCAGGGCTGCGGAGAATCTCAATCTGGTGACGCTGGACAGTCAATTCCTCGGCACGCGGAGCAAGTTTATCTTCCGGTAGCCGTTCACGGGGGTGAGGTCAAGCCCGATTTCACGTTGTTGTGAAAGAAGCGCG
>Ga0008651_10002085_pt1 | contig 11222 bp, 4 predicted proteins | sample SaaInlV_200m_DNA_6_FD_59173 | JGI IMG/M metagenome (GOLD analysis project Ga0008651, IMG submission 59173) | Marine microbial communities from expanding oxygen minimum zones in the Saanich Inlet - SI037_S2LV_200m_DNA | ecosystem: Environmental > Aquatic > Marine > Intertidal zone ...
CTGCCGCCCGAGCAGATCCACATGGAGAGCTTCCCGTTCACGGACGAGAAGCTGGTCGAGTTGATCCCCGACTCGAAGACGAAGGCGGTCATCAACCGGGCGCAGTCCGGTGAGGCGCACGCCCAGCGGGTCGTCAACTCGATGCCGCAGGACGTAGTCGAGGCAATCGCCGAGGGGCGGAACATCCCGCTCAACACCGACTCCGACGCCGGCTCGTTCTACTACTACATGGCTCGGAAGAAGTCGCAGTACGAGCCCCGCGGCAAGAGCCTGCTGGGTCGCTGCCTGCGGACGCTCGTGTTCCGCGACAAGGTGCGGCAGTCCCTCACGTCCATCGCCTCCCGGCATATGACGCCGTACCGCCTGATTTACGCGGAGGACATGAACGCCGAGCAGACGGAAGACCTGCGCGAGCAGGTCGACCTTGCCCTGCAAGACCCCGACTTCTCGATCATCACCAACTTCCAGGTGACGTGGGAGGAGATGGGAGCGGACCAGCGGCTCCCTGACTGGTCGTGGGTGTTCGACTTCACCGACCGGCAGTTGTACGCCGGGCTCGGGATGACCGAGTCGATGCTGTCCGGCGAGTCGAGCTACTCGGGCGACCGCATCAACCTCGAAGTCATCAACTCCCGGTTCATGCTGACTCGCGAGACGTTGCAGGAGTTGGTCGAGAAGCAGTTCTTCCGCCCGATGTGCGCCCGGATGGGCTTCATCGAAGAGGACGAGGACGGCAACCCACAGGTGATCGTCCCCCACCTGTCGTTCACCCGGCTGTCGTTCCGCGACAACACCGAGACCTACGACGCCCTGTTCAACCTCTACCAGAAGGGTTCGCTGGACGTAGACACGATCTACGAGCACCTGAACCTCGACCCCGCCACCATCCGCGAGAAGTTGAAGGCCGACATCGGCACCGTCCAGGATGCGACGTTCAACGAAATCCTCCGCGGGCTCTACTCTCGCGTCGGCGATGCCCTCGCTGAGAACAGCGATTTCGTCGATAAGATCGCTGAGTACCTGGACCTCAAGTACGAGAAGCCCAAGGAAGAAGGCGCCGGTCGCTTCTAGCCGGTCGTTTGCCTATGAGCCGCCCCAACCAGAGGACGTAGGAGCGACTCGTGGCACCACAGACACGCACCGCGATGGACGACCAGGCTTCCCTGGCGCTGATGAAGTTCCTGTCCGACCTGTCCAAGCGACTGGGGGTCGGCAAGCACGTCTACGTCGTCGGCGGCGCCGTGCGCAACTTTGTCATCCGGCAGCCCATCAAGGACAGGAGGGCAGCATGAGCTACGGCATCGTGTACCTCGCCCTCAGTCGAACCAGCGGCAAGGGGTACGTCGGTCAGACGACCCAAGACCTTCAGGCTCGCTGGAGGTCGCACAAGTGCGGTCAGTGCCATGCACTACGGGCTGCTATTCGGAAGTACGGGGCGGACGATTTCGACTTGTCGGTGTTGGCGGAGGCGGCCGACCGAGACGATCTTGACCGGCTGGAGATCGGGTTCATCTCCAAGCTCGGCACTCTTGCTCCGGGGGGCTACAACATCGAGTCGGGTGGGTCGAACGGGAAGCCCAGCCCGTGGGCTCGCCAGCGGATGAGTGCTGCTCATCAAGGGGTGCCCTTGTCCGAAGATCATCGGGCTGCGATGGCGGTGGCACAACAGGTTCGGCGGGAGCGGGAGGGGGCAACGGGTGGTGGTCCCGTGTTCACGAAGGCGTCGCTTGAGGCGATGCGGCAGGCCAAGCTGGGGACCACCCTCCCCGATGAGACTCGGGCCAAGATGAGCGAGGCCCAGACGGGACGCACTCCTACGGAGGCCACCCGAGAAAAGTTGCGGAAGGCGGCAACCGGCAAAAAGCAGTCACCTGAAGTCCGGCGGAAGATCAGCGAGGCACAGAAGGGTCGCAAGCACTCTGACGAGACGAAGGCGAAGATGAGCCGGACCCGGACGGGTCGGGAGCGACCGCTAGATGTGATGGAGAAGACCGCCGCCAAGAACAGGGGGAAGAAGCGGACGCCCGAGCAGAAGGAACGGATGCGGCAGGCACGGCTCGCCTATCTGGCACGCAAGAGGGGGGATGTGGCATGAAGCACCAAGCCTCCCTCGCCCTCATCAAGTTCCTCTCGGACCTCGCCAAGTCGCTGGGCGTCAGCCGTCATGTCTATGTGGTGGGGGGTGCTGTTCGGAATTTCGTGATGGACCCCACGGGTCGGAAGTACCCTGTGAAGGACATCGACGTCGTCATCGACAGCGTTGCCCTCAGCGGCAAGGACTCCGACTGGTTCGCGAAGGAGGTCGCCAAGGCGATCCCCGCGAGGACCAACATCACCACGAATCAGTACGGGGTCGCCCTGCTCAACATCGTTGGCGACTGGATGCTCGGGGACGCCAACCTCAAGGGCGAGGACATCGAGATCGCCAACGCCCGGACGGAGAGCTACGGGCAGGGCGGCTACACGCCCGAGTCCGTGGAGAAGTCCACCATCGAGCAGGACGTTGGCCGCCGCGAGTTCACGTTCAACACGCTGTTGTGGCGGATGCACGACCTGGCAAACGGACCCGACAAGGCCGAGATCCTGGACCTGACCGGCTGCGGGCTCCGCGACCTGCAAGAAGGCGTGATGAAGTGCCCGTCGTCGCCGGACAAGACGTTCACGGACGACCCGAGCCGGATGGTTCGAGCGGTCAAGTTCCTCGTGAAGTACGGGTTCACCATCTCGCCCGAGGTGAAGCGGTCCATCCACAAGAACAAGGCGAAGCTGCACAACATCCCGCACGCCCACCTGTCGAACATGCTCATCAACACCTTCCTGCGGGAGTCAACCGGCAAGAAGGCGCTGATCGAGATGCAGAAGCTCGGGTTGCTCGACGTGATCAAGGAGATCGCGCAGAAGAACAAGCCGTTCCGGGCGGCACTGGGTAGCTGGGCCGACAAGGAAGCCAAGGTCGATTTCATCTTCGACCTGATGGACATGGGGCTCCCCAGTGGCAAGCGCCTGGGGTTCCTCGACCAGTACCAGCTCGACCGCGTCCGTGAGATCACCGTGGGTCTCTCCCACGATGCTGCTGACCAGTACGTCCGTGCCCTCCAGCAGCCCGGCAAGGTGCTCGACACCAAGTCGCTGATGCAGGAGTTCAATCTCCAGGGCAAAGCCGTCAGGGGGCTCCAGGACGCCGCCAGGCGCACCCTGCTGTCCGACCCCACCCTCGTGACGGACGGCCGCCGGCTGACGCAGCGAGTCCGCACCGAGTTGAAGGGTGGTCGCGTCGCGGCGATGGAGGACCAGATCCCCGGTGGGCTCGGCGACAAGAAGAAGCCGAGTGACTTCGATTCCAAGGCTCTCGCCAAGGGGCAGAAGGTCGAGATGGAGCACACCGATGATCCCGCGATTGCTCGCGAGATCGCGATGGACCATCTGACCGAAGACCCGGACTACTACGACAAGCTGGAGACCATCGAGAAGCACGCCCGGGACGCTCTCGACAACCCCGACCCGGTGGCGTTCCTCACCCGCTGGTACGGGATGGATACCTCTGCCCGCAGCCTTTCGGTGCTGAAGCAGATTCACAGGGAGCACCCGGAGTATCGGTACGAAGGTCCGGCGTTCCGGTTGGCGGAGTTGGGCGAGGACGGCAAGCCGTGGGTTCAGCCCCCGACGTCGTGGACCAGGACGAAGGCGGGGATGGAACGCTACCGCCGGATGTCCGGGGATGACGGCTGGCAGGGGGTGATGGTCCAGGGGAACATCCGGAAGGGTCTCCACCTCGGGAAGCTCGCAAAGGACTTGCTCCGCGAAGGCGTTTCCGACTCGCGGGTGCAGGACATCGCGAAAGCCGACGAGATCGCGGCACTGGACGCCCCTTCGTACAAGATTCTGGAGACCATTGGGAAGCACGCCCGGTTCTCTCGTGCTCCCACCACGCTCGCGGTGTTCGACTTCGACGGCACGTTGTTCAAGGCGGAGGAGCAGCCGCCGGAGTGGTGGAAGGACACAACTCCGTACTCGTGGGGGTCGAGCTACCATTCACTGTCCCCGCCCTGTGTTCCCGCCCGCCCCGGCGGCGAGTTCTGGAATGGCAAGGCTGTGGGTGCCGCCAAGGCGTTGTCCGGCGATGCTAACGTCCTGCTCGCTCTCGTGACGGGGCGGATCAAGAAGTTGGAGCCTCGTATCCAAGGGCTGCTCGGCCAGGTAGGCATCACCCCTGACCGCTTCTACGGCAACCCCGGCAAGAACGCAGTGTCGCACAAGGTTGAGGTTTTCAAACAGATTCTCAAGGAGTTCCCGACGATCACCCGCGTCACCATTTGGGAGAACGAGAACCTGGGGGCCTACAAGTCGGCGGTGAAGAGCATCGGCAAGTCCTTGGGGCGGAACATTGGGGTGTTCCCCCATCAGGTGAACCTCGCCGAGATCCCCCCGGCTTGTGACGAGGACGACCTGTCCCGTACAGCCAAGACGTTCACGTTGAACCGGGGCGACCCGCTGTTCACGGGCAAGTACCTCAACTCGCCTGGTCGCATCGAGGGATTCAAGGATGGACCCAAGGGCGACCCGATGGTCATCGTCCGCAAGACGCCGAAGAAGGACCAGGGAGGGCAGGGGGCGAAGAAAGAGGTCAAGCTGTTCAAGGTCCGCTACGACAAGGAACAGGCGAAGCGGGACAAGGAACAGAAGAAGGCTGGAGTGGCAAAGCCCGGGTCGAAGGGGCAGAAGTCAATTCGACAGGGTCGGTTCGTGGTCTGGTACTTGCCCCGGTATGAGGACATGGTGCCGGTGGTACTCGCGGGGCTCAAGCGGGCGGAGGCAGCGTACGCCCGTGCGAAGTACCGGCTGCCCGACAACATCCCCGTGTTGATGGCTGCTCGTGCCTTTGGGTCGATGCGGTCCATCTACTCTCCTGCGCACGGCGGGTTCATCCAGTTGGTCCCATCGGCCTTCGACACGAAGGCTGAGTTTGGCACATTCGTTCACGAGCTTGCCCACTACGTTCACGGCCATCAGATCCCCAGTGGGTTTGGCAACCGGCTCATTCAGATGACGTTTTCGATGGCTGGGTCGGCTGAGGCCAGGGCTCCCTCAACTCCCACGGAAGACCCGCTGGAGAAAGCCAAGGCGACGGTCGCCCACATCGAGAAGCTGTGGGTCAAAGCAGCCGGGCTGCTCCGCAAGGGTCAGCGGTTCACCATCAACTACGAGGACTACTTCTCGAAGGAGAAGTCACAGCGCGAAGTTGAAATCATCAAGCGCACCAGCCGGGGGCGGAAGTCCGACTTCGTGATGAAGTGGGTCAACCCAACTCCCGAGGAGTTGGCGGGCCGGCACTTGGGTCTCACCAAGGCAGTGGTGCCACTGGTGCGGATGATGGTGGACCCGGCACAGGTGAGCCCGAAGCTCGGACCCGGTGTCGAGGCTTTGTTGGAGTGGGAGCAAGAGGCGTTCAAGGCGTACAACGATGCGGTCATCGCCCAGTCGAAGACGCCCGAGGCGAAGTACGAAAACCCCCAGGCGAAGTGGTTCCCCACCGGTTACTCCAAAACCAACCCCTCGGAATGGTTCGCCGAGTTGGTTACGACCCGTGTTCTTGCCCCGAGCGGGATGGACCCGGATGTGAAGGGGTGGCTGGATTCGGTGATGCGTACGGGGAAAGCGCCCCAGGAAAAGAAGGCCGCCCAGCACCAGTTGGTGTTCGCCCACCCGTCCGGGGACATCGAGCACAGCGTCCCCAAGGAGTCCCTCCCCTTGCTGTTCAACCGGCAGTTCGCCGCCGCTGTCGAAGCGAGCGAGGAAGCCCTGACGGTCGTGGCGTGGGACGGGTTGTGCGACAAGGTCGCCGCCAAGTTCCAGAAGAAGAAGGAGGTGCCCAAGTCGAAGGGCACCGGCACCACCACCGTCTACGAGTACAGCGAAGGGCAGATCCAGAACCGCAACCGCGAGAAGGCGAAGAAGGTCGAGAAGCTGCGGGGCAGTCTCGCCAAGCTGCGGTCGGCGGTGACGAAGGACTTGAAGTCCGGCGACGAGAAGACCCGACTCAGCGCCCTCGCGGTCGGGCTGATGAACGACACCTACGAGCGGGTCGGCAACGAGGGCTCGGCGAAAGACGGGCACTTCGGCGTCACCGGCTGGCAGGCACAGCACGTTTCGTTCAGCGGCGGCAAGGCGACCATCACCTACGTCGGCAAGAGCGGCGTGAAGCAGTCGAAGACGACCACAGACGCCGGTCTGGTCGCCGGGCTCAAGGCTGCCCTCAAGGGCAAGTCCGGTTCCGACTCCGTGTTCGACGGGGTCGACGCCAGCACCGTCAACTCCTACTTGAAGCCGCACGGCATCACGGCGAAGGACATCCGCGGGTTGCACGCCAACCGCGAGGTGCAGACCAAGCTCAAGGCGATCCGCGGCAAGGGCGGCAAGCTCCCGACCGACAAGAAGAAGCGGGAGGAGAAGCTCAAGAAGGAGTTCGAGCAGGCGGTCGCCCAGGCAGCCGAGGCGGTCGGTCACGAGCCGTCGACCTTGCGGAGCCAGTACCTCGTGCCCGGCATCGAAGACAACTTCCTGCGGGACGGCACGGTCAAGGACAAGCTCGACAAGCAGGGGAGCCTCGCCCGCCAGGTCGCGGCTCTCGACATCACGGCGGAGATGCGGCGTCTCAAGGAAGCCGGCATCTTCCAGCCCCCGCCCCAGATGGTGAAGGACATCGGCGAGTGGGTCGTCGGTCAAGCCGCAGCCAACCGCCTGGGTGAGACGCGAGAGAAGTTGCGGGAAGCCAAGGGCAGGCGCAAGAAGCTCGAAGCCCAGTCCCAGGTCAAGGACTTCCAGCGCAGCGAAGTCCTGGTTCGCCAGGCGATGGCAGTGGGGCAGACCCGGGCGCTCGCCAGGGCGTACACGGAATTCTGGAAGACGGCTCTCAGCCTGTGGGGCTACTACGTCCCCCAGTTGAAACTCAACGAGTTCACGGGGCTCAAGGACGCCCGCCGCCTCAAGACCGTCCGGGCTAACCTCGAACGTATCCTCGCCGACGCGAACGACCGGCTGGAGGAGTATCTCGACCAAGCGAAGTACGAGATCGCGGGGGCACAGCGCGAGGTGAAGGAGCTGAAGCGGTCCCTCGTCCCTGGCGTGAAGCCGATGAAGGGCGAGGCGACCCGCGAGTTCCCGGTCAACCTGGAGGGCTGGGCGTACGGCGGCCAGAGCCTCATCGAAGAGTTCCGCGAGCGGATGCTCAAGCAGTACGCCCAGTGGGCGGCGGAAGCACCGGACAACGACCAGCTTCGGGCGATGATCGACAAGCTCTCTGAGTCGGTGGCCCACGAGTGGGAGACCATCAAGGTCAGCGTGACCGAGAAGCTGGACCGGAAGAACGCCAAAGCCTACTGGCAGCCCGCGTTCAAGCGCATCGCCATCGAAATCCCCAAGTCTTTCACGCCCGAGGTGATGGCGGAGGACTTGAAGGCATCGCTCGAACACGAGCTACGGCATTTCGGCCAGTCCATCCTCGCCAACTTGATCGGCACGGGCGATGCGTTCCTGGTCGCCCGGCTACCCCAGCCGGGGATGCCTTCGAGGCACATCACGACTCCGCAGCACAAGCAGCGGGACGGAGACCCTTCGCACCCAGGGCTGGGGCTGGATCGCCACCAGCAGCATGACCTGGATGACGTCGAGTTCTACACGAACCTGGCGGGCGCCCTGCCGAAGCTACATCGGGCGTTTTCGCTCACGAAGAAGCGGGAGGCGGAAGAGCCTGGGTTCCATCGGAAGCTGTTCAACTGGATGGTCGGCGCCGAGAAGCGCCGGTCCAGAAGCATCCCGTCCATCTTCCATCCCATCCCGTTCTTCGTGACCCTGCGGGACTACGCCAAGGGCAAGTGGAAGAAGGCTGTCGCCGAGGCGTACAAGGACGTCTTCAAGGCGCCGATGAAGTCGGCGACCAAGTCCGACGCCGAGAAGGAAGAAGGCGAAGTCGAGCGGTTGAACCGCCGCAACCCGACGAAGAAGCCGCCCCGCCCCGATCTTCGCCGGAACCGGATGAAGGCGCCGGAGGACATGCCGAAGGAGGATGGGGCGGACAGCGACAAGGACTTGTCGCTGAACTACAAGAAGCTCGCCGCGGTGATGGCTGGTCGCCGGGTAGCCGCCCGATGGGTTCGCGAGGTGACTGCCAAGAAGCCGAAGAAGCGCAACCAGCAGAAGCGCCGGCAGGAGCGGCAGAAGAAGCGCGACCAGGCACCGCCCCCGCTGCCCCCGCTGCCCAAGCCCACGAAGCCGAAGGCGGAGTCCCACAAGCCGGGCGACGTCTGGCAGTCGGAAGACTCGGGCGTCTGGGTGGCGATCAATCCCGAGGGCGTGACCCACACCTTTGGCGACGGTGAGGACGCCAAGGAGCAGGCGTCGTCCTACGCCAAGGGACTGGGCGAGGTAGCCCCGAAGGACGGACCGACACCGCCGCCCGAACAGGAGCCGAAGGAGCCCGAGGCGCCGCCCGAGCAGGAGTCTGAGACGCCCGAGGCGCCGGACGAGCAGAAGCCCGAGAAGAAGCCCGATGAGAAGAAACCCGCCAAGCCTCCGGCGGCATTCCGTGCCGAGGTGTACGACATTCTGGAGGCGGGGCTGGAAGCGGGGACGTTGTCGGACGAGACCGCGGGTGCGTTGAAGGAGCTGACCGACTCGCCGGAGTTGTACCGGGCGTACAAGGCTCAGTTGAAGGAGGAATCGGCTGCCCTGGCGGAGCACGGGGTCACAGGCGAGATGATGAAGGGGCTGTCGTCGGACCCGCTCGCCGATGTGGACACCGACGACCCCCAGGCGGTCGCCGCTGCCATCGTGCAGTCGAAGGTGCAGCAGAAAGTGCTGCTCGACCCGAGCCGCCTGGGCGGGCACCCGCTGTCCTCCGAGCCCCTCGACTCTGAGGCGCGGAGCAAGCGTGCCGTCTCCGCGATGCAGCAGTACCGCCAGGCGAGCCCCGAACAGCGCCAGCAAGTGGCGGAAAAGGCGGCGGAGCAGCTTGCCGAGTTGGACCCGGACAGCCCCGAAGCCGCCGAGTTGAATTCGATCATCGACGGCATCCAAGCCGCGTTCATTCTCAACGACGAGAAGTTCGAGGTGCAGAAGTCGGGGGGCAATAGAGACACCCGCGACGAAGACGAGTTGAAGCAGTTGAAGGCAGAGCTGAAAAAGGCTCCGGACGACAAGAAGAAGGAGCTTTCCGCCGAGATCAAGACCCTCGAAAAGCGGGTCAAGAAGCTCAACAAAGCCAACGCGGGTGGCGGGCTGCTGCGGGAACCCCTCAACGACAAGTTGAAGGTGCTGCTCAAGCAGATGGTCGCGCAGGGGAACGCCAACATCCTGTTCATCGACGACAGCAGCAAGGTCTACGAAGCCGAAGGGCGCGAGGCTGTGCGCGACGCGATGAGCAAGCTGGACGACGACAGCCTGATCGAGTTGTCCAAAGGCACCGCGTGGGAGTCGCTGGGCAACGTGCTGGAGACCAAGGGGATGTCCCTCGACCCCGAGGTGGCGGAGTACCTGCGGGCACTGATGCTGGACCTGGGGGTCAGTTCGATGACCACCGTGCAGGGGGTGGCTGCCAGCATCGCCCGCAAGAAGGCTGACCCTGCGACGGATGAAGAAGTCTACGCATCGGCACGAGCCAGCATCGACGAGGCAGCCAAGGAGGCTGCTGAGGCTGCGTCGCAGGACTTCCTTGACGACTGCTACGGCGAGTCGCTGACCGAGGAGTCCTGCCAGGCAGAATCCGGTGCGAAGCTGCAACAGGGGGTGGCTCAGGCGTACGTCGGTGCGGTCGAAGACGGCGACGACCAGCCCGACCCCCAGGACATCCCCTGGGCGACGCTCCGGAACACCGCGAATGGCGGAGACCCCACTGTTGCCGACGACAAGACACTCCGCCCGGAGAAGCCGTTCGCCGAGCGGAAGAAGAAGTGGCTCGAAGGAGTCACCGATCAGGACGAGAGGAAGAGGATCGAGGACATGACCCCCGAGGAGTTTGCAGAATTGGAGCAAGCTGTTCACGGGGGCGATGGAGAGGCGCAAGTGGCGTAGAAACCCACTCGGGAGAAACTTGCGCTATTTCCCCTATACCAGAGACGGTATTAGCGAGGGGCCGTCGTGCGCCCTAGCTGTCCATCTCGACAGGCGCGGAGGAATACAAGATGGCCGTTCAGATCACGAAGCAGGCAGCCCTGGCGGATGGCGACGTTCTCGACGCCGCAGCCGGCATGGTCATGGCGAAGGCAGCGTCTTACAGCCTTCCCGCGGAAGTCGCGCAGAAGTTCGCCCTCCAGTGCGACATGCTGTCCGACCACTTCGCCAAGGCAGCCGGCATCGACGTCAAGAAGCTCGCCGCCGAGCGTGCCAAGCAGGCACTCACGGGCGACGACGTCCACAACGAAGGTGCTCACGGGGAAGACCCCGAGCAGATCGGCGTGGAGAAGTCGGGTCCGCTGGAGCAGGAGACGGACGAGCCCTACATGAAGGGCGAGTTCACCCAGCAGGAGAACCGCGAGCTTCGCGAGAAGGTCCAGGGCGACGAGCTGGGTCCGGACAAGATCAGCCCCGAGCCGCAGGCCCCGAAGCCGGGCGTCCAGGCAGCCTTGGCGAACGGCACCAAGCTCGCCGCGCTGTACCTCGACATCAACAAGGCCGCGACGAAGTGCGCCGGCTCCGACCACGAGGGCACGAAGGCGCTCGGCACGAAGCTGGCGAACGCCGGAGTGGAAGTCCTCCAGTTCCAGTCGCGTCTGCTCCAGGGCAGCGAGACCGAGGGTCGCGTCGCGTCCCTGACCGTCGCCGCAGCGCACGTTCTGCCGCACTTCGCCGCCGACGTGCCGCCGGCAGCCGTCGAGAAGCTCGGTCAGATGACCGACATCTTCGCGGGGCTCGCCAAGTCGGCCTAGCTGGGCCTCTGACACTGGAGGTCTCGTGGGACACCGCCAAGCAACCGTCTACGTCGACTATCAGCAGCGAGCGTCCGAGTTCGCTGTGGACGACATGGCCTACCCCCTCGCGGGCGGGTCGACGGACGAGTCCCAGGCGGGTCGCGTGACAGCGGTGTGGCCAGCAATCGGTCAGGTGGACATCGAGTTCCCGTGGGGCTCCGGCCGCTACCCGGTCGAGGATGTCCAGCGCGTCACCGACATCATCACCATCCCGCCCTCGCCCGATCACGCGACCACACCCGGTGGTGCCGGCTCTGTCGG
>Ga0008651_10002087_pt1 | contig 11212 bp, 8 predicted proteins | sample SaaInlV_200m_DNA_6_FD_59173 | JGI IMG/M metagenome (GOLD analysis project Ga0008651, IMG submission 59173) | Marine microbial communities from expanding oxygen minimum zones in the Saanich Inlet - SI037_S2LV_200m_DNA | ecosystem: Environmental > Aquatic > Marine > Intertidal zone ...
TCAGAAATGACGTCATCGACGAAACAGAATACCCATACGATTTGATAAGAGATAATTACATAAATGAAAAAACAGATGGAAAATTAGAATACTATGAAAATGAAGATTATTTACCAATAATCTTTACCAACAGTAAATCAATTCCAGTATACGGAGATCTTGATACCATTTATGAATTATCGTTACATTCAAAAAGATCATTCAACTCAACCACATATTTCCTACTAGATCAAATGAATCTTGAAAAGCAAAAACAAATCATGGAAATTGAAAAAAAAGTAGTAATTGATCAAAACTATTCAATTCCTCCTACAATAGAGGTTTATATCGAAGCAAATAATATTCAAATCTACCATTTTGACAATAAAACACTAACACCCCCAATTCACCAGAGCTCCAATAAAGGCAATATCCAAATAAAATACGAAAAAAAGTCTCCTGAAAGATATAGTATCAAAATAAACACATCGAATCCTATCTTCATTAATTTAAATATGCTTTATAATAACAAATGGGTCGCAAAAAGAGAATCCAACCTACTTCCACACTATAAATCAAACTCATTCGCGAATTGCTGGTATTTAGAAACATCAGGAATACACGAAATAACGATTGAATATCCAGGTTGGAGAATGGAAACAATAGGAGAAATAATAACCAGTATCTCAATTATTGGAACGATATTAAGTATCTATTTTCAAAGGACAACAATTTTTTCGAATGAATCATTAATACACAGATATATTCATCGATTGATAAGGAAAACAGATCCAATAAACAAATACGTTTTCAACAGAGTTGGATCAGGCTATGGAATTGTTGATGCAATAGTTAATCCACTAGGTGTTGATAGATGGTTACGATATAAAAAAATAAGAGACAAGATAGGCCATACGCAAAATTCGATAATTCTCGATGTAGGTCCAGGAAGCGAAGGAATATCAACGTATTTAGAAACACAAGATAGATCCTTTGTCATATTAGATATTGATAAAAATTCATTTCATAAAAACAAAAATAATGGAATACTAGCAGATGGAAAACAAATACCCATAAAAAATAACGCGTTTTCTCTAGTTACCAGCTTGGACACGTTAGAACATATTCCTCAACAATCAAGGAAAAAATTCGTGAACGAATTAAAACGAGTAAGTAAAAAGAAAATCATTTGCAGCACAGTAATCCAAAGTTTAGATGGAGAATATCAAGGGAAAAATTATGATTTAATATTCCAGAACAAATACAAAAAGATATTTGGTGTTCCTGAAAAAAATACAAAAGAGCACATCGAATGTGGACATCCAACAAAAAAAGAAATAAATAGTTATTTTCCCAAAGCCAAGGTTACTGGATATCAGAATGCAGTAAACTGGAAAAAATACATGTTAATGCAGTATAATTTCCCATTTGGAGTCCTTACTGGATTATTTTATTACATATTTTGGAAAAAAGATGCCGATAGACCTCCATTTTGGGGAGCGATTATAGAGTGGGAAAAAGAGAAGAATACGCATCTTTAATCTTCATTCGAATTCATCAACGTTCAGGAGTAAAGTAGGGTTATCATCGGAGATTTCAATCTCAACCGTGACGGCCATATCTCCTGGACTAATCACTTCCGCTTCTTCCAAGTCCAAGATTAAATCCTGCCAATAACTCTGCGTTAACATACTAGAATAGTCATTTGGTGATAATCCTAAGAAGAATTCATCTTGCTCAACACGGAAAAGAGGTGAAGCATCGACTCCGATATCTACAGTCGTCCCTGATACGGTGCCATCGGAGTTAACCTCAGCATATAGGCTGTATACGTCCTGGTTTATGAGGACAACCCCATAGCTATAACTACTTCCCGAGGCTTCTTCCACAAGAATCTCTGTCTCCAAGTTACCTTGAATGTCATTGTACACAGGTGTGACATCTAGTTCATAGTCTAGCACAACGATGGGCGTTATACTGTATATATTCAGAGAATAGGCATCTGTACCATATCCATCTTCAGCAAGAACAACTGCCACGGACAAGCCCTCGGGTAAGGAACCAAAATCATGAGGGAAACTATAAGAATTTGCGCCTGTCAATAGATGTGTAATTGGTCCTCCAATATTTGCTTCATTATCATGTAAATATTCTTTTAGTGGGTCAATATCACCTTCAATGGCACCTGAAATAAGATGTTGCAGTGCATTTGCAGACCCGTAGATTAATCTAAGCTCAACGGTATCTCCGGAGTATGCAATACTTGAGGTAAATGTAATATCCACATTATCCGGATAATGATAGATTTTCTGAGTAGTAATCGGATAAGTGACCGTCTTCGGTAGTGAAAGAGCATTTGCATCTACTGAAACATCCTTTCCATCAAAGGTAAATGATTCAGACTTTACAGTTGAATCTATTTCAACTACGATAGGGTCGGGTAATTGAATCACCGTACCCTCATCACCAGTAGTCGTAATCCAATTTCCAGCTAATGTGCTATCATGATCAGCCAACCGTAAGGTATCGGTTACTCCACCTCCATTATCAATCACTACTTCAACGGGGAACTTTGTAGTAGATGTGCCAAGAACATAATTAGTTGCTACAGGAACAAAGGTCACTATAATTAACGCGACCAAGAAAGCTACAGCTATTTTCCTTGTTGAATTAGTTCTTACCAAGGCGATTCAACTTAAGACAACGGCATCACCGTTTATTAGTCTTTCCGGCTAGTATGAAACTAAGTTTTCACCTAAAATGTTAATACTTCTTTAATTCAATAACCAATGCCTAATGAAGCACAGGTGAAACACCATGGAAGGAAACATAATTTACATCGGACGAAAACCAGTGATGGCCTACGTTCTGGCCGTCATGACTGCACTAAAGGACAAAAAATCAGGAGTAACACTCATGGCAAGGGGAAGAGCAATCAGTAAAGCTGTCGACGTCTCCGAGGTGGTTCGTAATCAATTCATCTCCGATTTGTCCGTTACAGATATCAGTATCGGCACGGAGCAAATGGAATCAGAGGAAGGGGGCACCCGAAACATTAGTAACATAGCCATCACATTGACGAAGGATTAGTCTACCAAGTTCCTCTTTTCAACCATATTAAAACGGAGACTCCAATAATTATCGCTATAAAAGGGAAACCTGGTATCTCACTACTTTGCTCAGGTGCTTTCAGATCCACTGTAAAAACAGGCGAAGACTCGGACATTACCCAAGTCCCCAACTCATTGTAATAGGCATTAACTTGAAGAACCATTGGTCTCGGAATGGCAGAAGCCAAGAGAGAGATTTGATAAGATTCGGTACCGTTTGATTCAAGAAGGCCTTCGACTGAGGAAAACACGGACTCAGACTCAATATCGATTACGTGGAGGCGTATCTCCCTAGGGCTAGAAATATGGTAACTTAACGTGACATTAACATCGAACCTCTCGTTGATCATTGAGGAGAAAGGGGATTCTACGTTGGAAACAGATAGATGCGTAAAACCTGTTTCGGGTGCATCTTCAACTATCTCAGGTTGGACCACCAGCGTTTTCGTTATGTTCGCTGAGTAACCGAACTTGTCAACTAGTGTCAATGTAACATTGTATTTTCCAGCTTCAAGTCGCGGAGTCACATACTTGGTTCGACCACTTTCCTCATCAAACCCTGGGCCATGTATTTCCCAGACAACATAATCGATTTCAGAATAATCTAGAATAGGGTCAAATTTGATCGAATCGTCATAAACAGGAGATTCAGGATAATAGGTGAAATCTGGAATAATCTCAGATCTAGGGATAACCGAGAAGAGAATATTGCCACTCATGTCATCCCATGAATATAACTTGTATTTTGTAACTATCCTGCCTTCCTGAACAGACTCGTGACTGCTCTCAAGGACCCGTGGTGGAACCATTTTCACCTCAAAAAAGTCTCCAATGTAGACTTTCTCTCGATAGAAAGGGTCAATCTGTGCATAAACCGAGTCTCCGTTCAGGGTAATAACGGGACGATCTCCAACTTGATTTTCTATACTTATCTCAAGCCAGCCAACCGTCTCAACAGTATAATTAAAAAAATATTCGGGAAACTCGTCAACTTGAATCGGTTCAAAAGGCTCGTCCTCAAAAAAGGAAATCGTAATGTCGTTCACGTATCCATAAGGAATATCGTAAGGAACCGTGAAAATCAAGTTTTCAGCTGATACAATCAAAACAGGTGAGAACAGAAGAAACATCAGTGGAATAAATTTCACTAATGTCTTCATAACTGAAAGAATGGCTTCTGCATTATAATTGCTTATGATTATTGGATATGGATTAATAATTCAAAACGATAAAAATGGAGTAAACATCTATGTTCACAAGAGTTTTTCGCCACTGTAAAGATGATCGAAGCGGTTTAGCCTAGGGTAGATAGCAAAAAGATAACCCAAAAAGGAAAAAGACAACTCAAACCTAAAAAAAGGGCGTGCGAACACGCATTATTAAATAAAATCAATCAATAGGATAAGTAAATGTCAAGGCAAAAAATGTGCGGAAAAATCCAGACAGTGCTTGGATCAATCGATCCCGAATCTCTTGGACTGACTCTCCCACATGAACATTTACTATGTGATGCTAGTGTCTATTTCAAAGAACCAACCGAGAAAACACAAAAAACACTTGCATATCAACAGATAAAAATGGAAAACCTAGGCTGGATCAGGCAGAATCCATCTAATAGTCTAGAAAACATGAAGTTATTAGATGAAAAGATTGCTCTCTCTGAAATAATACGCTTCAAAAAAGCTGGTGGAAACTCAATTGTGGAAATGAGTAATATCGGGCTACGACGTAACCCAAACGGTTTAGTAAGACTGTCTAAAGCAGCTGGCCTAAACATCATTATGGGATCAGGATATTACGTAGGAGCAAGTCACCCCAAATATTTGAAGTCCAAATCTGTAGATGATATCACTACTGAAATAGTAACAGATATCACAATAGGAGTTGGAGATACGAAAATACGGGCTGGGATGCTTGGAGAGATTGGATGCTCAGTCCCGTTACAAGAAGATGAGATAAAGGTTTTGAAGGCAGTAGCCAAAGCTCAACAACATACAGGAGCACCAGTGAATATTCATCCTGGAAACAGTGAAAATGCTCCAATTGAGGTTGTTGAGTTGTTCCGGAAACATGGAGGCGACATAAATCACACCGTTATAAGCCATGTGGATAATCGAATCGGGGATAATAATAAAAAAACCGTTGAACTTGCAGAAACAGGTTGTTATGTCGAGTATGATCTATTTGGGCAAGCTCAGCGCCCTTTAAGTTATGAAATGTTACACAGTTTATCAGATTGGCAAAGAGTAGATGGGCTAAAACAGTTGATAGATCAAGGTTTTCTTGATCAGTTACTAATATCTCATGACGTTTTCCATAAAATCGCACAAAGACATTATGGGGGATATGGATTTGATCATATCCCAGTAAACGTTGTAAATCTAATGAGGATGAAAAACATCACCGAGACCCAAATTCAAACCATACTTGTAGAAAATCCAAGTAAAATGTTGCAATTCACATAATTGAACGCACCCGTTTTTCCTCAAACAGGTACTTATCACTATTCTCTAAGTTTACACCAATCTTTACCTAGGATTAATGAAAAGGTGAAAGGGATGGAAAAAGGACGCATAACTGCATGTAACACATTACTATTCTGGTCATATTTTATGTAATAATGAGAGCACGCGCGTCCTTGAATAAAAAAAAGTTCGCGTGCTAATTGATGTTGAGTGCGGTTCTAATAGCATCCGAGTAATAAAGCATAACAAAGGAAGTCGTGTCCATTAACACGTGGGCGATTATTGATGCCCATAAGTTACGTCCAGTATAGAGATAGACAGCCCCCAAAACCAAACCAGCTACACCTGTCATCAAGATGCCTGTGATTCCTTGACTATAATGGATCAGACCAAATACAGTGGATGTCAATAATAGACTAATAACCCAACTCAATCTTTTCTGATCATTCAACAGTCTAGCAATCTGTTTCATGAAGAAGCCACGCCAGATGACCTCTTCCCCAAAGCCTGCCGTTGTCCATGAAACTAAAAGAAACTTCAACAAGACCCAAGGACTGTTATTTACTTCTCCATAAGAACTATAATCAGGAGATGAACCGCCTCCCGTAAAATATAATATGGTCATTATTACTGTGGCAGAAACTTGAAGAATTACCATTGTGCCAATCCCCACGGATATTGTTTTTGACCAACTTTTTGGCCGGAATATACCGAGGTCTGACCAGCCGACCTTCTTAAACCAAGAAATTAACCAGATAGCTAGCAAAGCAAGGGGAATACCCCAAAAAAATAAGTCAGGAAAGAATATTTTAATTTCATTAATTAAGAATACGATTAAAATAGCTCCAACCATTGAAGCTTTATTATTGTGCAACGATTCGCCAACTTTTTCTCTAAATGAATTTAGGTTTTGAGAAACGCCAACTTTGTTTTCAGTCATATAATTGATTCCACTCTCAGTATATGTGTTAAGAACACAATCTAATATTTCGAAACGGGGATAAATATATCTTGTTTGCGCGCGAAGAAAAAAATCGTTCAACCATTTACGGGTAGTACGCGCGCATAGTTGATATTATTGAATATACTCTTTGCACTCGTAACAGTACCAGCGCTGGTATTCTTCAACAAAAGTTGCCGGGGTCCCACATTTTTTACATACAGGATCCGCAGACACTGGAGCTGAGTCAGGTATCGTGTCTGGTGTCAGGACAGAGGTTACAATCTCGACGGCCTGATCAAGGTTTATCGAGGTCAACACTGCCTTCTGTGGCTGTATCTCAATAAACCATAGCAACTGGGACCCCCTTATGAACACAAGTTTATTGGAGCCAACTTTCCCTTCCATCGTTGATGCAAGCGTCCTCAAGCCAACAGTGTTTACCTTGTTCCTAATCGATTCCGCGAGCAGTATTCCATGATCAGTAAACGAAAACGCTTTTTGGTCTTCTGACATACGCATCCATCCCTGAGTGAACAGGTTTTGAGCCGAATCATACACAGACGCGGATTCAACTTCATTGATGCCCAGATAATCAAGGACAAACGAGGTAACCCATCTAGGGTCGTTTGAAATCAAAGAATTCTGCAAGCTCTTATCGATGTCATCATAAGTCAAGATATCATCAACCTCCAAGTGTTCCATAAGGCTCAGCATATGTTTCCTTTTATACAGGTCCACTGTCGCCAATAGGACAGCCAGGTCCAGATGACTCATCTCCACAGCCAAGTCTGTGGTAGCGATATCGCTGTGAGCATCTAGGTACATCATAATCGTGTTTGCAAACACGTTTCCCTCGACCATGTGCTTTACTTCGTAGTTATCTCCTTCAGGGGCCTCTCCTACAATGACCGCTGGCTCTGTCAACAATGGGCTGCTGAAAGCCGCGTTTGCTTCTTGTATCATGGTATCGGAGATGCACACGGTCATGTATGCCAAGTGCGAGGGCGCTGCCATAATCTGTAAAATCTCGCGTAGAGTGTGTTCATTTTCTGGGGTTTGGTTGTTCCACCAGTCCAGCGCGTACTTTTTCCAATCCTGTGTCTCGGTTTCTGGTATCATAAACACTCGGCTAAGCTCGTTTCTGAGTAGTCCTTGTGTATCCATAAGGTGATCCAACGCATATTTTGGGATGTTCACTCTTGGAACGCTTGTTGACTCCATCATAGTATCTCCATTTTTTCTCCTTCTATGTAAACTGGAAAGTCTTCACTTCCCTCAAGACCCAGGTATGGGCATTCAATAAGCCCCGCTCTGAGTCGTTGTGATTTTTCGTCGGGTTGGATCCAGAGGAGCTTTTCCTCTTTGATCCATTCTGTTAGATTATAATCTGGGTTTCGTTCAGCTGGGTCGCTAAAACGAGGATAGACCTCGACAACTCCGTCTCTATCTACGTTTTTCCAGCTGTTGCATGCCCAAGTCTTTGTGGGTAAAACGTCTTGGGGCCAATTTTCTGCATAATAGAAAACCATGAAACCCGTGTGACTTCCTATCTTGGTTGAACTTAGAACCGCAACTACCTCTTCTCGTTCAAGGATGTCAGGTATTACGTAGGGTTTTTCTGGTCCTGGACGAATCTGCCAGGGAGTTTTCTCAACAGCGCCCTCCATTTTGATGGCTCCGTTTAACATATAATATGTGTTGGGCAGGTTTTCCAGAGGTCGTGTTGGTGAAGTATAGTTCCACCATGGACCTGCAATGCTAAGAGTGTCTAGGCTGTGATATACTACTCTGCCGCTGATTGGACATCGACTTAGTGGTTTTTGTGGTACAATTTTTAGGTAGTTATCTGAGAGTATATCGAGTTCCTTTGATATTTGTTCCAGGGTCTCATCGCTCTGGGGTTCACCCCAGCCTGATGCGAAAAGTTGTCTATACGCTGTATGGATTTCATTGATGAGGTTGGTGTAACCCTGAGTCTCAATTGGTGTCATTTTATTTCACCCCGTATCTAGCCCTGACTTTTGGGACATTAATTTGTGGAGTATAGGAGTCAGGATTCTTGAACGTCCTCTGAGTGGGTCCATTGTATCGTGCGGATTCCCAGGATTTGTCAGCGGGGGAGTAAACGTTCAAGTTCTCACCATTGGGGTTGTTGACGTGATGTTTGTTTAACGTCCCGCTATCAATATCTTTGTAAAGTTTCTCGGTTGCTCTATTTCCATTTGCATATCTTTTTGTATTGAACCCGGTGAATCCTGAATGTTCGGCTGCCCCTTTTTGTTGGAGGCGCTTCATTATTTTATCCTCCATTATGGGGCTAACGGGTTTCTTTGTGCGTGCATCACGGATTCCTGCAAAATCAGTATCACCTGTGAACATTTCACCTGTTTTTGCGTCCTGGATTATTCCGTTGTCCTTGTTCCACGTGATCTTTCCTTCATTTACCATCTTGTCAAGCTGAGGTTTGTTTGCTTTATACTCGTCAAGGCGATCAAAATACCTAGTCAAGGCTTTATCATACTCACCTTGATCAGCACAGTCTTGCAATCGAGGTAGCTCTGGCTCTTTACAGGCAACTAGTCCTCTGTTTCCCTGAGGCGCGCTTGGGTCCACTACGTTCCTGTTAAACCCGAGTTTTGTATCAACATCAGATATTGTCTTTGGTTTCAGCTCTAGTGGTTTTGGTTTGACTCTACCTGTTCTCTGCCAATGTTCGGCGTGCTCTGTGGTTGGCCGCGTAATAATGTCAACTCCGTAATCATCAGCTGTTTGTTCAATAATTTTTCGATGTGAGTTGGGTAAACCTCTAAGATCAGCGGGTCCTGATGCTTTATCGAACGAGTATTCATCTATACCAGGAGCTTGTTGTTTTCCTTTTCGCATCCTGTTTACATCGTCCCAAAGCTCCTCAGTGCTTTTTACCTGAATATTTCGTTTTAAACCAGGTAACGTTGGGAGGCCTTCCTTAGAGCTTTTCCAAGGAACTAAGTCTCCTACATTTGTGTTTAGCGTCTTGACAACAGGTTTTGTTAACCTAGTTAGATCTTTTACAATGATCTCAGCTGCTTCTGGGAAGAGATCTGCAAATACCCTTCCTCCATGCTTCCCTAGGAAACCTCCTATCTGTAAGACTGGACCAAGCACTTGTCCAATCGCTTCATCTCTAGCAAAGATTTTTCCAGCATGCATCAAAGCATCCCTTTCGCTGGCTCCGCTTTCCATCTTGTCCTTGACACGTAAAATGAACCCTCCAGGCTCATAGACAAACTCTGTGAGAGGAGTTCCTGTTAAAACGGTACTTCCAATTCCAAGCCCCATCCGAAGTAGAATAGATGAATATGAGGCGTTACCATCCGCATCTACATTCAATAATGCTTCTCTCACATTCAAACTGCCCCAATTTACCATCATGTCCTTTGTTTGGGTTGACCAGGATGGAATTTCGCTCTGTAGTAAATATTTTCCTTGAATATTACCCCGGGTTATTTTGTTGAGTTGACCCAACTTTGAAAGATCAAGGGTTCCGCCTTTTAGTTGATCCATTAATGCGTCGGAGGAAGACATGATGTCGCCTCCACCTTCTAACCAAAGTTTTTGCCCTTTCCCGAATAAATAGTATTGTTGGGTTCTTCGGATGTTGTGCCTAGCTGCTTTGAATATTTGTTGTCTGGCAACAAGATCTTGTGTTGATTCTCCTTTTCTACGTCGTTTGAGTTTTCCTGAGAGGAACTCTTTTTTGAACTCTGGAGACGCTCTCGCTAGTATTGCTGCAAAAGATGCGGCTAACGAGGCGGAGTACCCTCTTTGAATAAGAGCAGCATATATGCTTGGGCTATTTTGTAGGGTGTACATCAAGCCGCCTCCCTCTCGGATACCCCCATCATCAGCTGTCACATGAGGAACAATAAAGGAAACCACCGAAAGTACAAAGAAAAGTAGTAATACGCTATTCAAAGTACGAGACCTCCTTCCCCGTACAAACATGACCCCCAGCCCCACGACCGTAATCGCTAGTAAACCTCCTATGTAAAGTGGGTTGGTGGTGAGGAAAGACATCCATGCAAATCCGACAAAAGCCCCAAAAAGAGACATGACAGGTAATGAAACGTCTGTTCCATCTTCTGATCCCTTATTAAAAATATTTGAGATATCATTAAAACCCAAATATAACCCATGAACCATCAAGCTCTCTTCTTGAGACGCCAAAACACCGAACATCATCAACATCAAGCTGAGACTGGCACCGGGTTTAATCACCGTCAAACCAAGAATAAATGAGACCGCAAGTCCTCCGATTATTACGGGGAAGGCACTTGCTCCTGCTTTTTTCAGGTTCGAACCTATCCAACCTGGAGTAGTCACCAACTGTTTTAACGCTCCTCCAATGCCACGTTGTTTTACCACGCCTACAAACCACCAAAACAAGTAGGTTACTACAAAATAGAACATCATAACAAACGGACTTCCTCTCTGCCCATCGCTAAAAATTACACTACCTAGTGGCTGAACAGCGGTATCGCGGAGCCCATCATTTACCCATCCCAATAAAAACAAGTGAAGAAGGTTTCCGAGAACAGCACTGACTAACACAGAAACGATCATTGATTTGAACATTTTAGGTATCCCAGAAATCATTGACCTAACATACCATGCTATAAAACCAAGAAAACTAGTAGAACCTTCTTCAGCCAATATATATCACGTAATAAAAAAAA